>OUNM010192099.1_pt1 | contig 16090 bp, 14 predicted proteins | sample 1769961 | NCBI WGS metagenome assembly OUNM01 (sample SAMEA3914820, study PRJEB12502) | metagenome | biome: forest; material: soil | place: USA | collected 2012-03-12 | depth 0.3 m | reverse complement strand
ATGCCGCGCTTCTTGTTCGCATGCTGGAGCGCATGCAGGAGCGTGGTGACGATGCGCGCGCCGCTCGCGCCGATCGGGTGCCCGAGCGCGACCGCGCCGCCGCGGACGTTGATCTTCTGCGGGTCGATCTTCGAGAGCTGACCGCAGACCATCGAGACGACGCCGAAGGCCTCGTTGATCTCGACGAGGTCGATGTCGTCCACCTTGAGGCCGGTCTTCGCGAGCGTCAGGTCCATCGCCTTGGCCGGCGACGTCGTGAACCACTCCGGCGCCTGCGCGGCGCCGCCGTAACCGACGACGCGTGCGAGCGGCTTGAGGCCGTGCTTCTTCACCGCCGCCTCGCTCGCGAGGACGAGCGCGCTCGCGCCGTCGTTGATCGACGAGGCGTTGGCGGCCGTGATCGTTCCGTCCTTGCCGAACGCGGGCTTGAGCGACGCGAACTTCGACGGATCGCCCTTCGCGGGACCCTCGTCGTCCTTCACCATGACCGGATCGCCCTTGCGCTGCGGAACGGCGACGGGCGCGATTTCCGCGGTGAAAAGGCCTTCCTTCTGCGCCGAGAGCGCCTTCCGGAAGCTCTCCTTCGCGTACTCGTCCTGTGCCTCGCGCGAGACCTTGTACTCGGCCGCGCACTTGTCTCCGCACGAGCCCATGTGGACGTTCGCGTACGGATCCCAGAGGCCGTCGTGGATCATGCCGTCGATGAGCGTGGCGTTGCCCATGCGGTAACCCTGACGTGCCTTGTCCATGTAGTAGGGCACGTTCGACATCGACTCCATGCCGCCCGCGACGACGACGTCACGATCGCCGAGCGCGATCGCCTGCGTCGCGAAGATGAGCGCCTGCATGCCGGAGCCGCAGACCTTGCTCACGGTGGTCGCCTGGATGTTGTCGGGGATCCCCGCGCCGCGCTGCGCCTGGCGCGCGGGCGCCTGGCCGATGCCGGCGGTGAGGACGTTGCCCATGAAGACCTCGCCGACGAGCTCGGGCGCGACCTTCGCACGCTCGAGCGCCGCTTTGATGGCGGTCGTTCCGAGCTGCGGGGCGGTGAGCGCCGAGAGCGAACCGAGATAGGCCCCGATGGGGGTACGAGCGGCAGAGACGATGAAGACGGGGGGTAGCGCGCCAGAGGACATGGTCGGACTCCTTGTAAGCGCCGACTTAGCACGCTTGAGTGAACCGCTCTATTCTGGCTGCGTGTCCGCCGGTTCCAGCCGCTTTTGTCGTACTTGTCCCGCGTCTCGGCTGCGCGCCGGCTTTCTCGCGGCCGTGGTCGGCGTCGTCGCGGCAGGATCGGCGGGGCTCGCCGGCGCTTGCGGCGCCAGCAGCGCCAGCATGACCGAGGGGAACGACGGCGGGGAAGAGAGCGGCTCCGGTCAGAACGCCCAGTGCCCGACCGTCGAGCCGGACGGCGGCGATCTCTGCCTGCTGCCCGAAGGCACGACCTGCAGCTTCGGCCAGTGCGGGACGAAGCTCGCGCAATGCTCACGCGGGGCCTGGATTACCGGGGGAAACGCGACGCCGAACCCGCCCTGTCCGGCCAATCCGCCGACCCCGGACGTCGCGTGCCCGGCGTGCTGGCGCACCGAGAACGCGTGCACCTACGGGAGCTCGGATTGCTCCTTGCCCGACGCCAGCGTCAACACGGCCATCGCCACGTGCCCTCACGGGACCTGGGTGCTCGACATCCGGGCGTGCCGGGACGGAGGCGGACCAGATGTTCAGGGTGACGCGGAGGCCGGCGCAGACTAAGAACGTCCGCGATATCCATGGCTGACACGAACAAGCTCTCGTCCTTCCTCGACTCCAACAAACTGAACCCGCAGCGCCTGCTCGCTGTCTCGCACAAGCTCGAGACGCTCCAGCGCGAGGACCGCACCATCAAGCTCGGCAAGCGCCAGGGCAAGAAGGCTGCGGACGCCGGCACGGCGAAGGAAGGCGACAAGAAGGAGACCGGCAAGCCGCGCTCCGGTCGCCCCGTCACGCCCCGCGCGCTCGCGACGGCGCTTGCGGGCAAGACGATCAGCGGCCCGACGAAGCAGCGCATCCTGCGCGCCGTCAACTACCTGCTCGAGCAGAAGAAGAAGGACAAGGTCGAGCTGAAGACGCTCTTCTGAGCGTCGCTCGACTTCATCCGTCGTGCCGAGGGGAGTGAGTGACGGCGTACGAGGAGAATCAGTGCCGGCGAACGGGCCGGTTGATGAGCTCGTGCGCCTCGAAGACCACGACCCCGAGCATGACCGCGAGAGCGACGATCGCCATGACGCGAACGTCGCTCTCGTTGCGTCTTCGGGCCTAGTTTCCGGCACTGTTTTGTCGCACTCCGGCGCCGATCGAGCGCCGACTTTGAATCCCGTCGAGACCCCGCGCATCGAAGGGGATGTGACCGCCGCTGCCGACGTCCTTCCGTTCTTGCGCGCGCGTCCGACAGGACCGCACATGCCGCAGAGCGGGCCGCGCCGCGAGCAAGTCTCTGACGTCCCGCACGTCCCGCACGTCCCGAACGTCGCGCACGTCGCGCGCCGCGATGCGAGCGACGTCGATGACGTCGTGAGCCGCGCTGCCGCCGGCGAGGCGGAGGCGTTCCGTACGCTCTTCCTGCGCCACAAGAGTGACGTCGCGCGGCTCGTGTACCGCATGCTGAATGCGCCGGCCGATCTCGAGGACGTGATCCAAGAGGTCTTCGTGCAGGTCTTCCGGAGCCTCAAGGACTTCCGTGGGCAGGCGAAGTTCTCGACGTGGCTTCATCGCGTGACCGTCAACGTGGTGCTCATGCACCGGCGCTCGGCGCGCAGCAGACCGGTGCTCACCGAGGAGCTGCCCGGTGAGCTCGTCGCCGACGATCACCAGACGTCGCCCGACGACGAGGTCGATCGTCGCGAGCGCATGCGCGCGTTCCAGCGCTTGCTCTCGCGCCTCGCCGACAAGAAGCGGATCGTGTTCGTGCTGCACGAGCTCGAAGGAATGGCGCCCGCCGAGATCGCCGAGGTGGTCGGCGCTCCGGTGCTGACCGTGCGCACGCGGCTCTTCTACGCACGGCGCGAGCTCGAGGCGATGCTCGCCGAAGAGCCCACGCTCGCCGCGTTCTCCGGTCTCGCCGCGCCCGAGCCGAAAGGTGCGTCATGAGCCAGCGTTCACCGAAGAATGCGCTCGACGCGCTCGTCCGCGACGCAAAGCGAGATCTCGCACCGCCGGCCGCCGCGCTCGACGACGCGAAGTGGTCGGCGATGGAGGATCGGATCCTCGCGCGCATGGCGGAGGAGCGCTCGCCGCTCATCGACGAGGTGAAGACGGCCTCGTCGTCGCGCGCTCGGTTCCTGCGCGTCTCTGCCGCGGTGCTCGCGGCAGCGGCGGCCGTGGCGCTGGTCGTCAAGAAGGATCCCGCGAACGCGCCGCTCCCGGAGAGCGCGCTGTCGCAGACCGAGCTCACCGCGAGCTCGCTGCAGGCGACGGAAGGTCAGGGCGAGGTTCGCGTCGGTGGGTTCCCCGTGTCCGCCGGTCACGTGCTCCGCGCCGGAGACGTCGTCGAGGCCGACGGCGCTCGTGCGATCCTCGAGCGGCCGCGCAAGGTCACGTGGCTGCTCGAAGGCCGTCGCGATCAGGGCGGCGACACCGCGGCGCCGGCCGCGCGCATCGGCCGCGCGCGCGTGAAGTCCGCGAGCGAATCGCTGGTGCTCGGCCTCGAGGACGGCGCCATCGAAGCGCAGGTCACGCCCGTTCCTTCGGGCGAGGCGTTCGCCGTCGACGTTGCGTCCGGAACGAACCTCGTGCGCGTCGCGGTGCACGGAACGCATCTGCGTGTCGCGCGAACCGGCTCGCACGTCGTCGTCGATCTCAGCGAGGGCGTCGTGTCGATCGGTGTCCCACCGCGCAGCGGCTCGACGTACGGCACGCTCGTCACGGCGCCCGCGCACATCGAGCTCGACGTCGCGGACCTCGATCGCTCGTTGCGTGTCGATCACGGTGCCGCTTCGGTTCGCGCTCCCATCACGCTCGCTCCTTCGCGCGAGGTCGCGGTCGTCTCGCCGAACGGCGCCGCCGCGCGGCCCGAGCCGCCGGCGTCGGGCAACGAGCGCCCCGCCGAAGCGCCCGCTGCGCTCGCCGCGGCGACCGTCCCGCGACCCGCGGCCGTTCCGCATCCGGGCGTGGATCCGTCGCGCGATCCCTCGCGCGACAAGACGAAGGTCGAGCCGTCCGTGCCGGCGCTGCCGCCTCGCGCGGCGATCGCCGCCGCCGTTCGCGAGTGTGCTGCGCAGCGCAGCCGGCCCGAAAACGTGCGTGTGACCGTCTCGAGCTCGCTCACGCTGCGCGTCGCAGCCGGCGGTGGCGTCGAGACTGCGCAGTTCAACCCGCCGCTGCTTCCAGAAATCCAGAGCTGCGCAGCGACCGCCATCTACAAGGCGACGTTCTCGGATGCGGCGGGCACGAGCGTCGTGATCCCGATCGACTTCTCGTACTAGCCCTGTAATCGTGGGGCCGTGGCGCCTGATGTCCTCGTCCTCGATGGGCTCGGCAAGGACTTCGGGACGACCGTCGCTCTCGAGGCGCTGAGCTGTCGCGTGCAGCGCGGAGAGATCGTCGGTCTGCTCGGTCCGAACGGCGCCGGCAAGACGACGACGATGAAGCTCGTGCTCGGGATGCTGCGCCCGTCGCGCGGCTCGGCATCGTTCATGGGTCTCGATTGCACGCGCGACGCGCACGAGGCCAAGCGGCGCCTCGGTTACTCGCCTGACGAGCCCGTCTTCTACGACTTCCTCAACGGCAGGGAGACCATCGACTTCGTGCTCAACGTGCGCGGCCTGCCGCTCGAGGCCGCGTGGAAGACCGTTCAGCCGATGGTCGAGAGGCTCGAGCTCGGCGACTCGCTCGGCGTCGGCGTCGGCGGCTATTCGCACGGCACGAAGAAGAAGCTCGCGCTGCTCCTGGCGCTCGCTCACGATCCGACGCTGCTTCTCCTCGACGAGCCGACCAACGGCCTCGATCCGCCCACCGCCGCGCGCGTGCGTGCGCTGCTTCGCGAGCGTGCTTCGGCGGGCGCCGCGGTCGTCGTGTCGACGCATCTCCTCGAGATGGCCGATCAGCTCTGCGATCGCGTCCTGGTCGTCCATCATGGTCGCCTCATCGCGGAGGGCACGACCGCCGAGGTGCGCGCGCGCGCCGGTCTCGACGCCGACGCTTCGCTCGAAGACGCCTTCCTCGCGCTGGTTCGCTGAAGAGCCAGCCAACGCATGCACACGCTTCGCCAGATCCGGACGCTCGCGGTGCTCGTGCTCCGCTACTGGGCGCGCGCGGGCCTACCCAACCGACTGCGCAACGATCAGGGACGTCGCGCGTCGGGCGCCGTTCTCCGCGCGACCTTTCTCCTCCTGATGATCAACTGGGGCTATCGCATCGGGACCGCGTGCGTGCGGATCGAGCATGATTCACGGCCTGCCGCGGTGTCCTGGCTGCTCGTCGGTCTCGTCGGTCTCGCGATGACCTGGGGTGCGATGGGCCGCGGTCCGGGCATGCGAGGCCCGCAGTCGGCGATGACGTCGCCGATGCTCGACGCCCTGCCGCTCGGCGAGACGAGCCGCACCGTCATGAACCTGTTCGAGCGCCTCATGCTCTATGCGCTCGGCGGCGCCGCGCTCTTCGCGGTTGCGCCGGCACTGCGCGCCGACGTAGCGCTCCTAACCGTCGCGCTTCCGACCGCCGGGCTCGTCGTGGGCGACGCCTCGCTGCGCCTGATGCGCACAATCGTGTCGCCGATGCGGATGGCGCGCGTCTCGGTGGTGGCGGTCGTGCTGCAGTTTCCCGCGTTCATGCTGATCGGCGGCGCGCCGGTGCTCGCGAAGGTGCCACGTGGCTCGCAGGCCGTGCGATGGATCCTTCCCGCGGCGAGCGCGCTCCTCGACGGCGGGAGCCTCGGGCGTGTGCTCGTCGCCATGCTCGTGCTCGGGCTGCTCGGCGCGCTCGGCATCCGCACCGCGGAGCGCGTCGGTTACGACCGCGTCGACATCGTTCCGACGCGGAAGCTCGCGACGGCGCCCTCGGCCGACCTCGATCTCGTGCGCATCGAGAAGGTGCTCGCGAAGCGCGAGCCCGGCGGGCTCTGGATGGCGCGTGGCGCGTTCCTCTACACGCTGGCCGCGTCGGCAGGCTTGCTCGCCGTCTCGCTCCTCTCGAAGACCTTCGTGCGCGAAACGTCGTCGGTGTTCGTTCGCTCGCTCGGTTATGTCGCGATCTTCTCGGGCTTCGCGGTCGTGCAAGCGCGCGCGACACGCATGGTCGTTCGCGACGCGGCCGCGCGCGCGATGCTGGCGCCGCTCCCGATCGGCCCCAACGATCTCCTCCGCGGCAAGACGCGCGCGCTCCTCGTCCAGGCGCTGTTCGTCGCTTCGCCCTATTTCTTGCTGCTCGCGTTGCCCGGGCCGATGTCCCTGCGCCTCGAGGTGCTCTGGCGCGGCGGCGCGGCGATGGCCGCTCTGGTCCTCGCCGCGAGCGCGATGGTCGCGGTGGCGTTCCTCACCCAAGGCCTCGGCGGCGTGAAGGTGCTGGGCGGCAACGTCGGCATCGAGACGACGCTCGTGGCCATGCCGCTCCTCGCCGTCGCTGCCGCGCCGTATCTGTGGAGCGCGATCGTGTCGCTCACGTGCCTCGCGCTCCTCGCGTTCGAGGCGCGTCGCTCGGCGCTCCGGTGCGTGCGATGGATCGACGACGGCGACGACTTCCAGCGGGAAACCCCGGTCTGGCGTGCGTTGCTCGTGTTCGGATCATTCCAGGCTGCGCAGACGCTGGGCCGAAGAGCGCTGGCGCTCGCGCCGATCGACGAGCACATCCAGGCCGCGCTCGCCTACGTCGTCGCGGCGCTGGCGCTGCTCGCGCTGACGTTCCATGGGCGCCGAGGGCTCCCTCGCATGCGCGCGCTTCCGACCCATGCGCCGCGCTGGATCGCGCTCGCCGTGGTGGCGGGCGCGCTCTCCGGCGCGTTCGCCGTGGCCTTTCGCGCCTTCTTGCGGAAGATCGGCGTCGACGTGCCGCCCGGCGCATCCGAAGCGGACGTGCGCATCGTGATCGCCGCGGTGACGGTCGTCCTCGCGCCCGTTGCCGAGGAGACGTTCTTCCGAGGATGGTTGCAGAATACACTCGAAGGCGAGCTGCCGGAGCGGCGTCGCTGGGTGGCCCCGCTGCTGGCGGCGCTCGCGTTCGCGTCCGTGCGCGCGCCGATGTCCGTGGTGCCGATCTTCGTGCTCGGCGTGATCACGGGGTTGATCTACGCCCGTACGCGCGCGGTCGGTCCGAGCATCGCCGCACACGCCGTGCACGTCGCGGTGTCGCTCGCGGCGCGATACTTCCTCGGCGCCTGACGAGACTGAGCCGTCTCAGTCGTTCGAGGCTTCGGAGTGCTTGCGACCGATCTCGGTGATGATGTGCGTCTCGACGGCGCCGAGCAGTCCGAACTGCACGCCCATGCCGCCGTCGCGCACCCAGCGCACGACTCCCGGCAGCGCCACCACGTCGGCGGCGCCCGGAAGCACGACATGGACGATCACGTCCGCACCGAAGCTGGCGGGCGCAGCGGTCTCGATGAACATTCCGCCGACGGAGATGTCCTTGGCGAGCCCCTCGTTCTTGCCGGTCTTGCCCTTCACCGAGAAGCTGGCGGGGCTGTTGATGGGGGCTCGTGCGTAGCGGCGCTGCTCGACCAACGGCGGTTCTCCTCGGGCCGGTGCGAGCCCGGACGACGAAACGATCCCGATGCTACCATCGTCACGTGGCCTCCGACGACAACGAAAGCAATCGCGACGAAGCCGTACCCGAGAAGGGCGACCAGGTGTTACCGCCGAGCGTCGAGCGCGCGCTCGCTGCAGCACGAGCGTCCGCCGCCGGTGGCGGAAGCAAGTCGGCATTGCCGGGCACCAAAGGCGCGCGCTGGCTCGCGCTCGTGCCCGTCACGATCGCCGGCCTGGCGATGCTCCTCATGATGCCACGCAGCGTGCCGCCCGAGGAGGTGCCGCTCCCGCAGATCGACGGCGCCGCGCTCCAGGCGCAGCGTCAGGACGACATCGCGCGTGCGGCTTCCGCTCGAGCAACGCGGCTCGAAGGTGACATCCTGCTCGTCGGAACGACCTTCCGCGCGCTCAACGTCGCGCAGGTGACAGGCGCAACTGCCGAGGACGTCGGCGTGACGCGCACGGCGCTCGAGAGCGCGTTTCGTACCGCCGCCGCCGACGGCGCTCGTGGCGTGGACGGCCTGAAAACGCTCCGTGCGCTACAGCTCGAGACGTTCCTCACCGAGGTCGAGCGCTTCGAGTCCACCGGTACCACGAGCGCCGAGCTCGAGGAGCTCGCGGGGCCGTTCCTCGATCACGTCGCCGGCGCCGGTTGGATCCAGAACGGAAAGGTCCTCCTCGACGGGGACGCTCGGCGAGCCGCGTACAAGGTCGTCTGGAACGCGCAGCTCGGCGCCGACCGCCTCAAGGGCATGGAGCTCGGTGTCGACGAACAGCGTGCACTCTACACGTTCTACCTCACGCATCCCCACGCCTCGGAGCTCCAGCGGCTCACGTACGAGGGAATGCGAAAGCGGGCGACCACGCCGGAGGAGTGCCTCAAGGCCAATGCCGAGGAGCACCTCGACATGGAGCAGTGGCGCATCGAGAAGATCCGCCGGCTCGGCGAGCTCGACCCGAGCTACCCCACCGCCTACGCGCTCGGTGTGGCCTTCTACCGATCGGGGCGCCTCGAGCAGTCGATCGAGGCGTTCCGGGGATGGGTCGCGAACCACCCCGACGGACCGTATGCGCTCCGCGCGCGCAATCACTTGAAGGCGGCCGTGACCGCCTTCGGGCCCTCCTGATCGATGATCCGCGCGCTCCTCGTCGACGACGACCGCGATCTGGCGCGCCTTCTCTCCGACTACCTCGGGAATCACGAGGTATCGCTCACGCACGTCGAGGACGGCGCGCGCGGGCTCGCGGCGCTCGCGAACGCGACGTTCGACGTGGTCCTGCTCGACGTGATGCTCCCGGGGATCGACGGCTTCGAAGTGTGCCGGCAGATCCGCGCCAAGCACGACGTGCCGGTGGTGATGCTCACGGCGCGCGGAGACGACGCCGATCGCATCGTGGGCCTCGAGATCGGCGCCGACGACTACGTCCCCAAGCCGTTCAACCCGCGTGAGCTCCTGGCACGCGTTCGTGCCGTGCTCCGTCGCACGCGTCCGGCCGGCAACGACGACAGCGTGAAGCAGCCCGCGGCGAAGATCGTCGTCGGTCCGCTCGAGATCGATCATGGCGCGCGCATCGTGAAGAAGGACGGCGTCGAGGTCAGCCTGACGTCCTTCGAGTACCGCATCCTGCTGGTGCTCGCGCGCCGCGCCGGAGAGACCGTCACGCGCGAGGAGCTCGCCGTGGAGGTCCGTGAGCCGGCGCAGGCTGCGAAGGGCAAGGGCCCCGCGTACGATCCCAGCGTCGATCGCTCGCTCGACGTCCACGTGAGCCGGCTCCGGCAGAAGCTCGAGGAGGATCCCAAGGAGCCGCGCCTCATCAAGACGGTGCGCGGCGTCGGCTACGTCCTGTCGAGGCCCGCGTGAAGCCGCGCTCGCGGGAGTCGATGCCGCGCTGGCGTCCGACGATCCGCGGCCGTCGCTTCCGCCGGCTCCAGGCACGCCTGCTTCTCTGGTTCCTCGGCGCGATCATCCTCGCGATCGGCGCGAGCATCCTCACCACGGTGCTGACCGCGAGTGACAACGAGACGCCGACCCGCGTCGTGTCGAGGCACGTGCAGCGCAAGCTCGCGCGCGACTGGGACGATCCTGTCGCGACCGACAAATACGTCGCCGAGCTCCGAGAGACCACCGGTCTCGACATGCGCGTCCGGCGCGATCCCACGCTTTTCACGGGTCGCCAGGCACGCGGTGGCACCGGCATGATCTTCGAGGACGGCGTCGCGTACGTGCCGGTGATCCGCGGCGGCGTCACCGTCGGCGCGCTCGAGCTCCGCACCGGCTCCCCGGGCCCTCAAGGATGGCGTGTGGGCGTCGCGCTCGGTGCGGCGCTCCTCGTGCTCGGCATCGCGGCCGGCCGCGTGTCGAAGCGGCTTGCCCGACCGCTCGAGCATCTCGCGCAGACCGCCGAGCGCTTCGGCTCCGGCGATCTGACCGCACGCACCGGCATCGAGCGTCTGCCGCGCCGCTGGATCGCCGAGGAGGTCCGTGACGTAGGCGTCGCGTTCGACGGAATGGCCGATCGGATCGCGCGTGTCGTCCTCGAGCAGCGCGAGCTCCTCGCCGCAATCAGCCACGAGCTGCGCTCTCCTCTCGGACGCGCGCGCATCGCGGTCGAGATCGCGCGCGAGCGACCCGATCCCGCCGTCGCGCTCGACGACGTCGAACGGCAGCTCGTCGAGATCGACGCGATCCTCGGCGATCTGCTGGCGTCGGCGCGCGCCGGTCTGGCCGACGTCCACGTCGAGGAGGTGGACCTCGTCGCATGGCTGCGCAAGCGGATCGCCGCGGAAAACCAGGGCGAAACGCAAGGGCCCATCGAGCTCACGGTCGCGGAAGGCGCGGAGAGCACGCACGTGAAGATCGACGCGGCGCTCCTCGGTCGCGCGCTCCACAACCTGTTCGCGAACGCGTGGAACCACGGGCATCCGAAGGACACTCCGCTCGAGGTCACCGCATCGCTCGTCGACGATCGCGTTCGCATCGCCGTGCGCGATCACGGACCAGGATTCAGCGACGCCGTCCTTCCGCGCGCGTTCGAGCCCTTCGTCATGGGCGCGGACTCGGCGCGGTCGCCGGGCGCGCACGGAATGGGGCTCGGCCTTTCGCTGGTGCGGCGCATCGTGGAAGCGCACGGCGGCGCGGCGTCGGCCGTCAACGTCACCGAGGCCGACGTCATCAAGGGCGCCGAGGTCGCGATCGAGCTGCCCGTCGCGTAGAGCCGCGTAGACGCGAAAGACCGCGCGTCAGGAGCCCAGAATTGCGGGCGATTGGCGCTCGCGCGAGCGGGCCGATACGATCGGTCACGTGGAGTCCTCGTTCGGCCGCAACCTGCTCTGGCTGGCCGCGATCCTCGGAGCGATCGGTCTTCTCCTCTACTTGTTCGTGTTCGACACGTGGGTCGTGCCCTCGGACGATCCGCTGCTCACGGCGTCGATCGCGCCCACGCTGAGCCCGGACGACCGCATCCTCACACGCCGCGGCAGCGTCCCGATCACGGGTGAGCTTGCGCGCTGCTTCATGCCCGACGGGACCGGCAAGTACACCATCGGCCGCGTCTTCGGCATGGGTGGAGACACGGTCGAGGTCGACAACGAGCGCGTCGCCGTCAACGGCGTGAGCCCGAAGACGCGCTACGGATGCGGGATCGTGAGCGTCGTCCAGCCGGTCACGGGCGACGCCGTTCCGCTCGTGTGCAGTGTCGAGGACAACGGCTCCTTCACGTACAGCGTGCTCGCGCATGCCGAATATCGAGAGGGCCACCGCAGCGCCAAGGTCGAGCCTGGCAAGCTCTGGCTCGTCAGTGACGACCGCCACATCCACAAGGACTCGCGCGACTTCGGCCCGATCGACGCCACGAGCTGCGAGCACGTCGTTTTCCGGCTTTGGGGGGCGACCTACGGTGATGCGTCCCATCGCTTCAACGTCCTCTGGTGAGACGGTTTTTTTGGTAAGCTCGGCGCGCTTGGACCTCGAGATCGGGATCGTCTGTGCGCGGTGCGAAACCTATGCGGTGCTAGGCACGACCGCGTGCGTTTCCTGCGGCAACGCGCTTGCCCTCGAAACGGCGAGCGCGCCGATGAGCGCTCCGGTCTCGAGCAAGGTGCCTCCGACGACGAGAGAGCACGTCGAGCCTCCGAGGGAGGTCGTCGCTCACGAAACGCCCGTTGCGCCGTCGCGGCCCGAGCCTTCGCCGAAAGCAGGTCCGGTCTCGAAGGCACCCGCATCGCGGTCCGATCCGCGAGCCGAGCCCGCCAGCAACTCCGAGCCGCCGCCGCGCTCCGTTCGCTCGGCTGGTGCGGGGGGGGTGGTCTCGCGTCCGTCGTCGAGTGGCTACCCCGCTTCGAAGTCCTCCAAAAAGTCCGTCGAGGAGCTCATGGATCAAGCGAAGAACTTCGTATGTCGTTCGTGCTCGACCGCCGTACCGCTTGGTCACAAGTTCTGCGGACGCTGCGGCGCCGCGGTTCCGCCGGAGATCCTCCAGGCACGCACGCAGTTCTTCGGGCAGCTCCAGGCGCCCGGCAAGGCGAAGTTGATCCTGATCCGCGGCGAGGGCGTCGAGGGATTGAGCTACCAGCTCAACGCCGAGCACCACGTCGTCGGTCGCACCGGTCAGCTGGTGTTCCCGGACGATCCGTTCGTCTCGCCCACGCACGCTGACTTCTTCTACCGGAACGGCAAGCTCGTCGTGAAAGACGAGGGCTCGACGAACGGCGTGTACCTGCGCGTGAAGGGGACGATCGACGTCCAGCCCGACGACTTCTTTCTCGCGGGCGAGCAGGTCTTCCGCATCGACGCGACCCCGAAGGCGAGCGACGCGCCGGGGCCGGACGGCACGTACTTCTACTCGTCGCCGAAGCACCAGAGCCCGTTCCGCATCACGCAGATGCTGCAGGGCGGCTCGTCCGGCATGACGGTCTGCGCGCGCGGCTCGAGCCTACAAATCGGCCGCGAGGGCGGCGATCTGAACTTCCCGAGCGACCTCTACATGAGCGCCGCGCACTGCAAGATCGAAGAAGCCGGCGGCAAATTCATGCTCACCGACATGAACAGCCGCAACGGCACGTACGTGCGGCTCAAGGCCGAGCGCGAGCTCGCGCACGGCGACTACGTCTTCATCGGTCGCAAGCTGCTTCGCGTCGAGATCACGGCCGCGTAGGCGCGAGAGTCGCGCACCGCGCTCAGCTCTTGCGAGCGCTGCTCTTCTTTTCGTTACCGTCGCGCCCGAGCGCGCGCGGCGTGAGGCCGAGCGCCTTGCGCGCCATCGACGAGAACACGCCCAGCATCGCGGACGGGATGTTGTCGATGAGATCCTCGAGATCGACGGGACCTTCCGTCACGGGAATGATCTCGGCGAACACGCTCGCGAAGCGCTCGTACTTGCGCTGCAGCGAGACGAGCTTCTCGCGAAGCGAATCTGCTTCGGGCCCCGATGCGTCGCCGAGCAGCCCGAGCGCGCGATTGCACAGGCTCACCTTGTCGAGCACGACCCGGCGCAGACGCGTCAGATAGGCGCCGACGACCACGTCCGGATACTTTCCACGGAGCGCGAACGTGTCGTGCCGAGTACCCGAAGCGCGATGCCGTTCGACGATCCCCGCGCCCTCGAGACCGCGGAGGTTCGCGAAGATGTTGCTCTTCGACCGTCCGAGCTCCTCGCTCAGCTCGTCCATCGAGAGCGGGCGATCGGCGAGGTACAGCGCGGCCACGATCTGGCCGCCGAGCCGCGTGATGCCCGGAAAGCTCGCCGCGATCTCGCGTCCCACGCCGTCGAGGACGGCAGCACGAGCCGATGCGACGCGGCCTTCGGCGGGCGGTTTTGCAAGACTGTCTGACCCGCTCTTCGCCATTCCGTAGTTGCAGAACTCATAGCACGGAGCGGCGGCGCGTGACGCGGCTTCGTGAGCGCGGCGGGGATGGATTCGCACGGCCCCCGCGCTATGAACGCGAGGTGATGGAGCGCGTCGAGAGCACCAGTCCCGTTCGCCCCGATGGCCGGAAGCCGAACCGCCTCGCGAGCGAGGCGTCGCCGTATTTGTTGCAACATGCACGCAACCCGGTCGATTGGTATCCCTGGGGCGAAGAGGCCCTCGCCGAGGCGAAGCGACGCAACGTCCCGATCCTGCTCTCGATCGGCTACTCGGCGTGCCACTGGTGTCACGTCATGGAGCGCGAGAGCTTCGAAGACGACGCCATCGCGAAGCTCATGAACGAGCACTTCGTGTGCATCAAGGTCGATCGCGAGGAGCGCCCCGACCTCGATCAGATCTATCAGCTGGTCGTGCAGCTCATGGGGCGCAACGGTGGCTGGCCGCTCACGGTCTTCCTCACGCCGTCGCAGCACCCGTTCTTCGCCGGCACGTACTTTCCGCCGACCGATCGCTACGGAATGCCTGGATTTCCGAAGCTGCTGCGCGCCATCGAAGAGGCCTACCGCGAGAAGCGCGACGAGCTCGACGCGCAGGCGGGCGAGCTCACGAAGGCGATCGCCGAGGTGGGCCGCGGCGACGGTCATGCAGAAGGCGCGAGCGGCTACACGCCGACGCCCGAGCTCCTCGAGCGAGTGAGCGCGATCTTGATGCGTCGCTTCGACGACACGAACGGCGGCTTCGGGAAACAACCCAAGTTCCCCAACACGATGCCGCTCGAGGTGCTGATGCGCCGCGGCGTCCTCGAACGCGACGGCAAGGCGCGCGAGGCCGTGAAGCTCGCGCTCGACTCGATGCGCAAGGGAGGCATCTGGGATCACCTCGGAGGCGGCTTTCATCGCTACTCGACGGACGAGCGCTGGCTCGTGCCTCACTTCGAGAAGATGCTCTACGACAACGCGTTGCTCCTCCGCTCGTACGTGGACGGGCATCGCGCGCTCGGACGTAGCGACGCGCAGGTGTCCTTCGAGGAGACCGCGCGCGCCATCGTCGCGTGGGTGGATCGCGAGATGACAGACGCGACCGGCGGTTACTACGCGAGCCAGGACGCCGACAGCGAGGGCGAGGAGGGGAAGTTCTTCGTCTGGAACCCGGAGGGCGTCCGCGAGGCGCTCGCCGGGGATGCGCGGGCGATCGACGTCGCGCTCCTCGCGTTCGGCATCACCGAAGAGGGCAATTTCGAGGAGCACGGGCGCGTGACGCACATGACCGTGCTCCACGAGGCGCGCCCCAACGCGGCGATTGCGGCGCAGCTCGGGATGACCGAGGACGAGGTTCGCGCTGCGCTGGAACGCGCGAAGAAGCGCCTCTTCGAAGCGCGCGAGAAGCGCCCGCGTCCGTTCCGCGACGAGAAGCTGCTCACGAGCTGGGGCGCGCTGATGATCGGCGCCATAGCCGAAGCAGGCGCTGCGCTCGGCGAGCCGGCGATGATCGCGTCGGCCGAGCGCGCGCTCGCGCTCATCGAGACGCGGCTCGTGAAGCACGACGCCGCCTCCAAGACGGCGCGTGCGCTTCGGCTCGTGAAGGGCGAGGTCGTCAAGGGACCAGGCTTCCTCGACGATCACGCGTACCTCGCGAACGCCGCGCTCGACCTCTACGAGGTGACCGGCGACCCGCGGCGTGCCGTTCTCGCGCGCGCGCTCGTCGACGGCATGATCGACGCGTTCTGGGAGGCCGGCGAAGGGTTCTTCTTCACGCCGAAGGACGGCGAGACGCTCATCACGCGCTCGAAGGACCCGTACGACAACGCCGTGCCGAGCGGTGCGTCGATGGCGTGCCGCGCGCTCTTGCGCCTCGGCACGCTGGTCGATGCAAAATACACCGATATCGGCGAGAAGGAGCTGCTCCGGCTCGCGCCTTCTGCCGTGGCGAACCCGTTCGGCTTCGGGCAGACGCTCTGCGAGCTCGATCGGCTGATCCGTGGCTCCGTGGACGTCGTGCTGGTGGGCCCGCGCAACGACGCACGAACGAAGGCGCTCGCCGCGACCGTGTTCGCGAAATGGCTGCCGAACCGCACCGTGGCATGGGTCGATCCCGGGGACGATGCCTCACGAGCGGCGTGCGAAGCGCTGGCGGCCGACAAGCCCGCGAAGGACGTGCCCGTCGCGTACGTGTGCCGCGGCCGTACCTGCTCGCTGCCGGTGTCGACGCCGGATGCGCTCCGCGCGCTGCTCGAGACGAGCGATCGATGAGGTCGTCGCGCGTTGTCGTGCTCGGCGTCGTTGCGTTGGCGTTGCTCCTGGGAATTCCAGGATCCGGATTCGTCGCGTGCGCTCCCGACCAGCAGGTATGCACCGCCGACAACACCGGGCACGGCGGACAGAGAGCGCTCGTTCGGCGTGATCTTCCCGGCCTTGCCGACAAGCCTGCGTGCAATCCGCACGTCGTCGCCGTGACCAACGCCGACGATCTCCGGCGCGCCTACGAGCAAGCGGGCATTCCGATCTCCGAT
>OUNM010683675.1_pt1 | contig 16091 bp, 13 predicted proteins | sample 1769961 | NCBI WGS metagenome assembly OUNM01 (sample SAMEA3914820, study PRJEB12502) | metagenome | biome: forest; material: soil | place: USA | collected 2012-03-12 | depth 0.3 m | reverse complement strand
GTGGCGGGCAGCATCGACTACTACACCGTCAAATACAGCGGGGTGGACGGCACGCTCGTCTGGCAGAAATCCTTCGATGGCGCGAATCAAGCCGAGGATGATGGCCTGAAGGTGGTCTGCGATGGTGCGAATAACGTCATCGTGACCGGGAAGTCCGTGGGCAATAACGGCAGCAACTCCACGGGCTTCGATTGGGTCACCATCAAGTACCAGGCTGCCGACGGGATGCAGCTTTTCAAGGACTCCTACACGCAAACCTCGAGCAACCTGGACGACATTCCCGCCGGCCTGGCCGTCGACTCCAGCAACAACGTTTACGTCACCGGCACCGTGCAAACCGCGCTGAACGTCAACCGCCTCTATGTTCGCAAACTGAAGGCCGCCGATCTCACCAAACTTTGGGATATCATCCCCATCAACACCGCCGGAGCGGGCGACGCCGAGGGCGGCGGGACCGCGGTCGCCGTCGATTCGGCCAACAGCGTCGTCGTCACCAGCAGCGCGCGGGATGCCGCCAACCACTTCGGCTACTTCACCATCAAGTATGACTCGTTGGGCGCCGAACTCTGGCGCTCGGTGGGGCCCTTTTCGAATGACACTTTCGGCATCCCCTATGCCGGAAGCTCCAAGCGTTCCAATCGCCCGCAACCCATTGGCGTCGCCATCGGCCCGGATAACAGCCCCATCGTCACCGGCACCTTGCTCGATGCGAGCGGCAACGCCTACATCCGCACGATCAAATACACCAGCGGGGGCTTCTTCCAAGCAGGCTCTAACTTTTGGCCGGCCCAATCCCTCGATACCGGCCTCGGCTTTGGCGACACGGTGGCGCGAGCCATCACCGCCGATGGTGCGGGCAACGCCCTCGTGGTCGGCGAATCGGAAAATGCGGACGGCAACACCGATGTCTATATCGCCAAGTATGACTCCCTGACCGGCGAAAAGGTCTTCAGCACGGCGTTCAACGGCAGCTTCAACAGCTCGGCCGATACCGGCGTGGACATCGCGATCGATGACTTCGGCCACGTCAGCGCGCTCGGCGATTTCGTGGCCAACAAAGGCACCGGCATTGGCCTCCACGAATTCGGCACGATCAAGCACAACCGCTTGATCGCTCCCACCGCCGAGGATCTGCCGGACGGCATTACAGGCGTCGCGGATACCGCCAAAATCACCCTCGCCGGCGCTCCCGCCATCGGTGCCAGCGGCGTGCTGGCCACCAAGCTCACCTTCAAGGCCGGGACCAAAGCGGGCGCCGCGCTGCTCGTGGAGGGTTCCGGAGCAGGCGGCACGCTGCTCCCCGCCGTGAAAGGCCAGCCCGCCCCCGTGGGCATGAACGAAGCCGCGGCCAATTGGGTTTCATTCTCCGATCCCGTCGTCGCGCCAAACGGCCACTACGCCTTCGCCGCGAAAGTCAGCGGCCCCGCGTCCAAGGCCAACGGCGTCTGGGGCAAACTTAACGGCAACCTCATCCAGATCCTGCGCCAAGGCTCCGTCATCCCCGTCACCGCGTCCACCGATAAGCTCGCCAGCGTCACGAACTTCGGCCTCTCCAGCAACTCCCTCATCGCCCTCGTGAAGCTCGCCGGCCCCGCGGCCACCAGCACCGCCGTCCTCCGCGTGGACAATGGCAACTCCGGCGCCGTGTTGCTGCGCACCGGCCAGTCGGGTTTGATGATCAATAGTACCGACTACACCGTTAAGGGCATCACCCTCTTTTCGCCCGCGCCTTCCGAGCCCGGCGATGGCCGCTGGCAGGGCGCCGCCGGCATGGTCGCCCGCGTCACCGCGGTGAAAACCAACGATCCCAAAACCAAGGCGACGGCCATCGTTTCCATCGCCAATGGCGGTGGCCCGACGACTTATTTTTACACCGGCCAGACCGTCGGCAGCGATACCTACTCCGCCTTCGGCCTGCCCTCCACCGCCACCGGCACCCAGCGCTTCACCGTGAAGGCCACGCTCGCCGCGCAGCCCGCGGCCACGAACGCCGCGCTGATCTACTGCCCCTCCATCGGCACCACCCCCAATGCCTACGCGAGAAAGGGCGCCGTCACCAACGTCATCGGCCTGCCCTCCACCGTCACCTACGGCGACTTCAGCGACCCCCTCGTCAACACCAACTCCCTAGTCGCCTTCATCGCTACCTTGAAAGGGAGCGCCACCGACGTGAAGCCCACCTCGAACAAGTGCATCGTCTTCGGCGGCCCCACCGGCCTCTTGGTCAACGTGGCCCGCACCGGCGACTTCGCCCCGGATGCCTCCGGCGCGCCCAGCACCGCGAAGTGGACCGCCTTCACCGCCCTGGCCCTGCCCGGCGGCGTCAACTCGGGCCCGGTCTTCCTCGGCAAGCTCAACACCCCGAAGAACAATATCGGCCTGTGGGCGCGCGATAGCCGGGGCAACGTCCGCCGGCTCATCCTGACTGGCGATCATCTCGACGACCAAGTCGTCAAAACCATCACCGTCCTCAACACCCTCCCCAAGGTCATGGCCGCCGCGCGCAGCTTCGACGGCGCCTCCTCCATCGCCGTCGCCCTCACTTTCACCGACCACAAAACCGCCATCCTCCGCATCGGAATTCCGTAGGGAAAAGCGTGTTGGAAGTGCATTCTGGAACGGAAACAAAACACCACCCGCACCCATGATCGCTTCGATTCCTCCGTCTCTCCGAACGCTCCCGGTTTGGCTGTGCGCATTCTTTAGCCCCACCGTTTATTTCTTCACCTTCCTGATCGCCACTCAACTCCATCTCGCTCCCAGTTTGCCAGGCACGTTTTACGTAGCGCTTTTCTTTCTCATCCTCACCGGGGCTCTGCTCTTTTGCGTGGGCATGCCTTGGGCAGCGAACATGACCCTGACTCGCAAGATTGGTCTGACGGTTTTTACCTCGCTTGGACTGCTGCTCCAGTTCGGTGTGGTCGTGGTCGTTCTCCGCGCCATTCTCATTACCATCACGGCCTATCCCCAGTAGCTGCGCGAAGGGTTCGCGGCCGCCGATCCGGGTGCCGGGGCCGAGGCGGGGCGAAGTTCGAAAATGGGGCTCGCCCCTGCCTCGCTGCGGCTTACCCTCGCGCCAGTTCTCCCTTTCGCCGACGACCTATGAACACGCGCCAACGTTTCGTTCCACTCATCGTGTCCGTCGCACTCGCCACCTCCGGCGGCACGACGATGGTTGCCGGCGTGATCACCACGCTGCCGGGCGTACTGATGAACAAGACTTCTAGCGATGAATCCGCCGCGCCCGCGCTCGCGCTGGTGGGCCGCGTGCCGGTGAAGATCGTGGGCGAAGGCGGCGCCATCCGCCCGGTGACCTGCTGGTCGCCTCGAGCACTGCCGGCCATGCCATGCGCGCACCCGCGGAGGTGAAACCCGGCACGGTCATCGGCAAGGCGCTCGAGCCGTTCACCGGGGATGCCGGCACGATCCAGATGCTGGTGATGACGCGGTGAGCGATCGCGTGCTTGGTAATTAAGAAGGCGACGGGCTCATCAGCCGAAAGTCGGAGCGGAGAAAGTTCGCCAAGGGCGGAGTGGGGCGGCACGACTCAGCAGCACGATGAAATACGATGACGCGTCGTGGCACTATGGAGGCGACTTTCTGCGGATTTGCCGACGGCGGCGGGAGCGACTCACATTGGGATGTTCGTTGCGTGGGCGCTCTTGCATGGTTTGGGAGGATCGACGCACACGGAGGAATCTTCGGGATTCTTGGAGCAACTCCGTGGGCGCGTGATGGCGCCGGGCCAATTTCTCATTCGGGCCTGCGGCGAAAAATTCACGGAGGAGGATCTTTCCTCGGAGGGCAATGCCTTCGCGCAGTATTACTATAAATCGAAGGCCCGGTGGGGAGAATATATGGACGACTATCAGCTCCTCTTCGCCGAGCGGGGGCGCTCTCTCTATCATGTGCCGGACACGTGGGAAATTTATGACCGCATCGCGCCGCTCATTCAGGAGCGCTTCGACGAATGGCGGGCGAAGGTCTGATGGGGTTCGCTCGGCGAGGACGGCTGTAACACGGCGGTTGTGAATCCTGCTCTTCCATTCGCGCAAAATGGAACGGCTCGGGATTCGCGGGCGAAGAAGATTCTTTTGTTTCCCCATGTGCGCGGTTGACGAGGGGCACGAACTTTATTCAGCCTCACGCTATGAACCTACCTCCTATTCCTCCTTCCACCCGTCGCAGCTTTCTCAAGACCGGCAGCAAAGTGGCCGCGGTGTCCGCGCTGGCGGGCGTCAGCATTCCTTTTGTCCACGGGGCCGAGAGCAACACCATCCAAGTAGTGCTGATCGGTTGCGGTGGGCGCGGCACGGGCGCGGCGGATAATGCGCTCTCCGTGAACACGCCGACCAAGCTGGTGGCGATGGCGGACGTTTTTGAAAACCGGCTGGCTTCCAGCTACAAGGCGCTGAAGAGCAAGCACAGCGACAAGGTGGAAGTGCCGGACGACCGCAAGTTCATCGGCTTTGACGGCTACAAGAAGGCCATGGACTGCCTGAAGCCGGGCGACATCGCGATTTTCACCACGCCGCTGGCGTTCCGCTGGGTGCATTTCGGGTATGCTATCCAGAAGGGCATCAATGTGTTTATGGAGAAGCCGCTGATCGCGGACGGGCCGAGCGCGAAGAAGATGTACGCGCTCGCGGAGGAGTCGGAGAAGAAGAACCTGAAAGTGGGCGTGGGCCTGATGTCGCGGCACAGCAAGGCGCTGCAGGAACTGCACAAGCGCATCCAGGACGGCGAAATCGGCGACATCATTTTGATGCGCGGTTATCGCATGGCCGGGCCGCTGGCGTCGGCGTTTTCCGAAAAATGGCCGGGGGGCACGCCGAGCGAGCTGCTGTGGCAGATCAGCCGGTTTCACAGCTTCCTGTGGGCGAGCGGCGGATGCTACAGCGACTTTTACATCCACCACATCGACCACTGCTGCTGGATGAAGAACGCGTGGCCGGTGAAGGCGCAGGCGCTGGGCGGGCGCCACTACCGCTACAACTACGTGGATCAAAATTTCGACAGCTACTCGGTGGAATACACGTTTGCCGACAACACGAAGCTGCTCATGGACGGGCGCTGCGTGGCAGGTGACATGCCGCTCTACAACAGCTTTGCGCACGGGACGAAGGGCTCGGCGATCATTTCCAAGAATGGCGACTGCGGCACACCGTCGAGCACTTACAAGACGCAGGCGCCGGATCGGAACAACATGATCTGGCAGAGCAGCGATAATTCGAATCCCTACCAAAATGAATGGGATGAGCTGGTCGCGGCGATTCGCGAGAACAAGCCGCACAACGAAGTGAAGCGCGGCGTGGATGCGAGCGTGGCGACATCGATGGGCCGCATGGCTGCGCACACCGGCCAGGAAATCACGTGGGATGACATGCTGAACTGCCCGCAGGCCTTCGCGCCGGACGCGGACAAGTTCACCATGGATAGCGCGCCGCCGGTGGCGTCGGACAAAGAAGGCCGCTATCCGGTGCCGCAGCCGGGTATTGTGAACCACCAGGAATACAAGGCGTAGACCGGGCCTACGGGCTGAATTTTTCAGGAAAGCAGGAAGGCAGAAGACGCTGTCCTTCCTGCTTTTCTGTTTTTCCGGGGCGCGGGCCATTTTGAGGGGTGGCGCCCGCATGCCTCCAAAATGGGGGCGTGATGCGTATAGTGAGTATGAACCATTATTGCATCGTACGCCGCCCGTTTCGCGTCGCGTCGAAGCCGGTGGGGCTGCCTGTGACCATTCACGCGACGACCGCCTCGGCGGCGCGCCGGGCGTATCGACGGAGATTTCCGGTGATCAGCGAAGGGCAGCGGCTGGAAGTGATGCCGCTGTGAAGGGGGATGCCCGCGAGGAATAGCAGTGTGATTGCCCGGGAGGAGTGGAAAGTGGAACGGCTTTTCAAGCCGTGGCGGCAGGGCTTCCGAAGGCTTCTTGGCTTGTTAGTTTTTTAGAGCACGGTGAAGGCCACGGCTTGAAAAGCCGTTCCACTTTCTGGCCTCCCGCCCGTAGCACGCTGCGGCCGTTGCTGGCCGGGGCCGAGTAGCTGTAGCTTGCGTTGAGGAGGTGGGCGGTGTTTTTTCCGGTGTGGACCAAACGTCTTCTGAGATTCGTGTGCGCTGGCTGGGACGCATCGCCTATGCCGAGGCGCTGCGGTTGCAGGAGGAGATTGTCGCGCGCAAGGCGGCGGATTTGGAGTCGGCGGATGAGTTGCTGCTGCTGGAGCATGAGCCGATTTTTACGATTGGGCGGACGCCAGACCAATCGTCGCTGCGCGACAGCGGGGCGCTGCCGGCGCCGGTGACGGTGATCAATCGCGGGGGGCAGGCAACGTGGCATGGACCGGGGCAATTGGTCGGGTATCCGTTGCTGAATTTGCGGCACCGAGGTGCGGATTTGCATCGGCATTTGCGGGTGCTCGAGGATTTCGTGATCGCGATCTGCGGGGAGTTTGGGGTGCAGGCCGGGAGGAGTGAGGGGCTCACCGGGGTGTGGGTGGGGCCGCGCAAGCTGGCGAGCATCGGCGTAGGCGTGCGCAAGTGGATCTCGATGCACGGGTTTGCGCTCAATGTGTGCGGGGCGCTGGAGGGGTTTGACCACATCACGCCCTGCGGGATTGATGGCGTGGTGATGACGAGCCTGGAGCGGGAAGGGGCGCGGGGAGTAACGGTGGCGGCGGCGGCGCGGGCGGCGGAGCGGCTGGCGCCGGGGTGTTTGGTGGGGTGAGGCCCGCAAAGGTAGGGACGCCGCGCCGACGGCGTCCCAGATTTTGGGAGGGGATGCGTGGACGGGAGCATCACGCCTCTGGCGGAAGATCACGGACGCCGACGGCGCGGCGTCCCTACCTTTTGGGACTGCACGCGCTGGACGGTGGATTCGACTTTGCCGTCGGAGAGTTCGGTGACGATGACGGTGCCTTCGGTGATGGCGGCGGCGGAGCGGATGAGCTGGCCGTCGGCATTGGTGGTGAGGCTGTAGCCGCGCTGGAGCGTGCTCTTGGGGGAGAGGAGACGGAGTTTGTCGGCGGCGCGGGCGAGGCGCTCGCGCTGTTGCTGCAATTGGCGGGCGCTGCGCTCGGCGAGGCGGGAGGCGACGCCGGCGAGGCGCTCGCGAAAGACGGCGAGCTGTTGATCCGGTCGATGATGGCGCAGCGCGGCGGCCGCGGCGGCGACCCGCTGGGCGAGATTCGTGAGGCGGGTGGGAAGGGCGCGTTGCAGGGCTTGCTGCAAAGTGTCGAGGCGCTGGGCGGCTTCTTCCACGCGGCGGCGCGGCTCGCGAAAGAGCGCGCTGCGGGCGAGGCCGGCAAGCTGCATGCGGGCGGATTCCAGCGCGGCAGTGGCGTGTCGGCGGAGGTAGGTGAGGCGCTGCTCGAGCATGCGGCGAAGATCGTCGGCGTCGGGCGCGACCAGTTCGGCGGCGGCGCTGGGGGTGGGCGCACGCAGATCGGCGACGAAGTCGGCGATGGTGAAATCGATCTCGTGGCCTACGGCGGAGACCACGGGCAAGGATGACGCGGCGATGGCGCGGGCGAGGGTCTCGTCGTTGAATTCCCACAAGTCCTCGATACTGCCACCGCCGCGGGCGAGGACGATGACGTCGATGGGTGTGCGTCCGGAAGCGGCGAGGCGTTGAAGGTCTTCCAGCGCGCGGATGATTTCCGCGGCGGCGCCTTCGCCCTGCACGCGCGCGGGGCTGACGATGACTGGCAGCCAGGGCGCGCGCCGCGCGAGCACATGCAGCATGTCGCGGAGCGCGGCGCCGGTGGGCGAGGTAACGATGCCGAGGGCGCGGGGGAATCGCGGGAGCGCGCGTTTGCGCTCGGCGTCGAACAAGCCCTCGGCGGCCAGCTGGCGTTTCAGCGCTTCGAATTTCACCTGGAGCATCCCGGCTCCGGCGGCCTGCACCATGCTGACGACGAGTTGGTACTGGCCGCGCGCCTCGTAGACGGTGAGGCGTCCGCGCGCTTGCACGAGCATGCCGTCCTGCAGCGGCGGGCTTTTGCGCCACACGCCGCCGCGCGCGAAGAGCACGCAAGCGAGCTGGCACTCGGCGTCCTTGAGGGTGAAATATTGATGGCCGCTGGCCTGCTGGCGGTAGTTAGAAATTTCACCCTGGATCCAGACTTCGTCGAACGCCGCGTCGATGACTCCGCGGATCGCGCGGGTGACTTCGGTGACGGTGAAGACGCGCGGCTCCGGCTTGGCGGGCGGAGCGGCGGCGAAGAAATCGGGAGTCGGATCGGGCACGATGAAATTTAGGATTTAGGAATTAAGATTTAGGATTTGGTGGCGGCGTCGAGCACTCATACGCGCATCCCGGGGTAGTGCGCGCAAAATCTTTAATGCGGTGAACGTGTTTTCCGAGCCACCCGCCTTTTGGCAGCAGCCGCAGGTTTTCGTTTTCTTTCGTCTACGGGATTGGACAGAACGGATGACATGAAACCCGTCCTGCTTGCTGTCGCGCTTGGTTCCACGGCCCTCGGCGCCGATCTGTTTCCGTTCCAGCTCCCGTGGGACGATGCCACGCCCTCGGTGACGGATGTGAGTTTTCTCAATGACAAGCCCGCGGGGCGCGACGGGTTCGTGACGGTAAAAGACGGGCATCTCTTTGTGGGCGAAAAGCGGTTGCGCATTTTTGGCGTGAACATCTGCTTTGCGGCGGCCTTTCCCGATAAGGACATGGCGCCGAAGGTCGCGGCGCGCATGGCGAAATTTGGCATCAACTGCGTGCGCTTTCATCACATGGACATGATGTCGGCGCCCGGCGGCATCTGGGCGAAGGACGGCAAGACGCTCGATCCCGGGCAGCTCGATCGGCTGGATTGGTTCATCGCGAAGCTGAAAGAGAACGGCATCTACGCGGACTTGAACCTGCACGTGTCGCGCACGTATCCCGACCGTCCGCGCGAGCAGAAGAAAACGAACCCGGACTACGACAAGGGCGTGGACAACTACTGCGCAGCGATGATTGCCATGCAGAAGGACTATGCGCGCGCGCTGCTCACGCACGTGAACGCCTATACGGGCAAGGCGTATGCCGAGGAGCCGGCGGTGGCGATCGTGGAAATCAACAACGAGAACTCGCTCGGTTTCGAATGGTGGGCGGCACAAATGGACGATCTCGCGGACGTGTACCGCACCGAGTGGGAAGAACTGTGGACGAAGTGGATCGCGAAAAAGTACGGCAGCGACGAAAAGGCGATGACTGCGTGGAAAGACGGCGCGCGGCAGCCGGGTGGCGAGATTCTGTGGGGCGGTGGCACGGCGCTCAAAAAAGCACCGGACGTGGGCCAGGCGGTGGAGGCGAAGTGGTTCTTCGAGCAGCACGAAGGCGCGGTGGCGAAGGGGACCGTGGACGGGGAGCACGTCACTTTCAAAATCGATCAGCCCGGCAAAGCGCAGTGGCATTGCCAGTTCAGCGCAGCGGGGCTGACGCTGGCGAAGGACGAGCGCTACGAGGTGCGCTTTCGCGTGAAGGCGCCGAAGGAGACGAGCATCAGCGTGACGCTGATGCAGTCGCATGAACCGTGGGGGCAACTCGGCAACACCAGCGTGAAGGCGGGGCCGGAATGGCGCGAAGTCTCGGCGCTGCTCACCGCGCATGACGCGGATACCAATGCGCGCGTGACCATTGGCGGAATGGGGCTGAGCACCGGGCAGTATGAGTTTTCGGGCTTCTCGCTGCGCACGGCACCCATCGACGGCGAGATCACCCACGATGCCGCGGGGCATGTGCCGATGGTGAAAAAGCGCGAGCTTTCCAAATATACCGCCGCCAAGCAGCGCGACTGGCAGGAGTTCCTCTGGGACACCGAGCGCACCTATTGGAATGGGATGCGCGATTTTGTGAAAAAGGATCTCGGCACGCATGCGGCCATCCTTGGGACGCAGGGCTTTTGGAGTCCCGGCTTTGTGCAGGAGGGCATGGATGTGATTGATTCCCATGCGTACTGGCATCATCCGGATTTCCTGGGCCGCGGCTGGAATGCGGATGTGTGGATGGTGAAGAACGAATCGATGGCCGGCGCGAAGGATGGCGGCACGCTGCTCGGGCTGGCGGCGCAGCGCGTGGCGGGGAAGCCTTTCATTTGCACGGAGTACAACGAGTCGGCGCCAAATTCTCATGCGGCCGAGACCTTCCCGCTCGTGCTCAGCTACGCGGCGTTGCAGGATTGGGACGGTATCTTCGCCTTCAGCTACAGCCATCGCGGTCCGAATGAGTGGGGGCAGGAGTTTTTCAACAACTTCTTCGACATCGACCGGCACGCGGCGAAGATGGCGACGCTGCCGGGGGCGGTGCTGCTGTGGAGGCGGGGAGACTTGGTCGGGCGCTCATCGGCGGAGCCGGCGCCGGAGATTTCCTATGAGGCCGGTCTGGAGCGGGCGTTGAAAAATGGGCCGGCAATGGGCATTTCCGAATTTGCCCGGAAGCAGGAAGCCATGGCGAAGCGTTTCGCCTATGTGCCGCTTCCCAGCGGAAAGCAGGCACGGCCGCCGGGAGCGATGAGCTCTCAGATCGGTAATGGCGAAACGATGCACTTGGAGTGGCTCAACGAGCGCGGGCAGATGTGGGTGGATAGCCCGTCGTCGAAGCTGCTGGTGGGCAAATTTGGCAAGGACGAGTCATTCAAGTTTGCGTCGGGGAAGGCCAAGGAGGCGGCCGCCGTCTCGATTTCCCCGGGCGAAGGATGGGGATGTTTTCAAGTGACGGTTGTCGGTGAAAAGAAGCGGCATCTCGACGACTTCGAGCGAGTGCTGATTACCGCGACCGGCAATATCGAGAACACCGGCATGAGCTGGAAGAACCCGGAGAAATCCACCGTGGGGCGCGATTGGGGCAAGGCACAGGTGCTCGTGGAAGGACCGGCGGCGAAGATGGAATTTCCGGGCGCGGGGAAATTCAAGGCCTGGGCGCTGGATGAGCGCGGGCAGCGGCGCGCGGAGATTTCGATGACTGGGAGCACGCTGGAAATCGGGCCGCAGTACAAGACGCTGTGGTACGAGGTGGAGCGGGAGTAGAGGCTTGGCTTTCGAATGATCGGGGCGCCCCAAGGAGCGGCGACATTCCTGTCGCCGTTCACCCAGCGCGAGGCGCCAAACTTTTTTGTGCGGGCGCGTGCGGGCACCACCATCTTGCCACAGACGAGCGCTGCTCCGCAGCGCGCGAAGACGGCGACAGGAATGTCGCCGCGCCTTGGGGGCGCCGCTGTGTTTGAAAGCGCGGCGAGAATATCGACTACACGCGGCGCCACATGCGGAAGTGGGGGCCGACGGTGGGGATGTCGAATTCCTGGCCCGTGATCTGCCAGCCGTTTTTCGCGTAGAAGGGGGCGGCGGTGGTGCGGGCGTTGCACCAGAGGAGTTCGGCGCCGGCGGCGCGGGCGGCTTGGACGCAAGCCTCCACGAGGGCACAGCCATGGCCCGCGCCGCGGACTTCGGGCAGGGTGGCCATGCCGCGGAGCTGCCAGGATTTCTCTGCGGGGACGGCAATTTCCGGGGGAGCGTCGGGCAGGGGAGCGAGGTAGATGGAGGCGACGCCGATGAGGGTGCCGTCCTCCGAGAAGGCGCCGAAATGCTGGGTGGTGGGCAACTCGTCGCCGGCGAAGACAGCGGTCTCGCGCGGGAAGCCGGGGCGGAGGATGGGCCAGCGGACGGGGATGGTTTCGAGCGCGGTGATGCGTCGGATCATGGGGAGACGGAGCCGGGAAACCTTTGGGGAGGCAAGCCGGATAGGGTTTATGCGGCCAAAAGGCCCTATATTTGCCGAAGGCGCCCTTACCTTTTTGAAAGAACACGCTTGCCAGCAGGCACCGGCTTCCCATCGATCAGCACATGCAATTGACCGACGAGCAAAAGCAGAAAGTCGCGACCTGGATCGCCGACGGGCTGAAACTTTCCGATATCCAGAACCGCCTCGGTGAGGAATTTGGGGTACGGCTGACGTACATGGATACCCGCCTGCTGGTGGACGATCTGAAGCTGATGCCGAAGGACCCGCCGGCGCCCGTAGCGCCGAAGCCGGAGGAGGCTGCTGCTGCTGCGGTGGCTGTGCCTTCGCCGCTGGCGCCCGACGCGGTAGAGCCACCGGCCGGGGCGGGCAAAGTTTCGCTTGCGGTGGACGCGCTCGCGCGGCCCGGAACGATCGTCAGCGGCAGCGTCACTTTTACCGATGGCAAAAAGGCGGCGTGGTATCTCGACCAGACCGGGCGTCTCGGGGTGGTGCCGGAGACGCAGAACTATCGCCCGCCGGCCGGAGACGTGGAGGAGTTTCAGGCATTGCTGGATCGCGAATTGGCGAAAATGGGCTATTAATGGCGGAATGAACGAATACCGGGACTTTGAAAGAAGCGTGAAAGCGGAGCGCATGCTTCGGCGGGTCCTGTTGCTGCTCATCATCGGGGTGCTCGCGGGGTATGCGTGGTGGCGCTATGAGCATCGCGCCCGCACCACGTTTACGCCGGTGACGGCGCCGAAGCTAAGCCCGGACGAGGTGCCGGTGCTGGCGTCGCTCGATGCGGAGTATGTGCACTTGGTGGAGGCTGTGGTGCCGAGCGTAGTGAGCATCACCTCCTCGCGCACCGTGTCGGCGCCTGCGACGATCGAAGATCTGATCCTCGGGCGGCAACGTGCGGCGAAGAGCACGTCGCTGGGCAGCGGCGTGGTGGTTTCGAAGGAAGGGCACATCATCACGAACCATCACGTCATCGCGGGGATGACGGAAATTCGCGTGCAGTTCACGGATGGCCGGAATTTGCCGGGGCAATTGATCGGCAGCGATCCGGCGACGGACGTGGCCGTGGTGAAGGTGGATGGCGGAACGTTTGACCCGCTGCCGCTTGGTGATAGCGACAACCTCCACGTGGGGCAGCAGGTGTTTGCCGTGGGCAATCCGTATGGGCTCGATGAAACGGTAACGCGCGGCATCGTGAGCGCGCTGGGTCGGCGGACGCGCAGCGACAGCGGCGTGGAGGCGATTCAGCACGATGCGGCGGTGAACCCCGGCAACTCCGGCGGGCCGCTGCTGAATTTACGCGGGGAGATCGTCGGCATTAATTCGTCCATCTACACGCGCACCGGCGGCTTTCAGGGCATCTCGTTCGCGATTCCATCGAACGCGGTGAAGAAGGTGCTCGAAGCGATCACGAGCCGCGGCAAAGTGGTGCGCGCGTATGTGGGCCTGACCACGCAGGACATCACGCGCGCCATCGCGCGGAGTTACGGCCTCCAGGACACGCGCGGGGCGATTATCGCGGACGTCGATGTCAACTCGCCCGCGGCGCGCGCCGGTCTGCGGCCGGGCGACGTGGTGCGCAGCATCGGCGGCACGGAGATTTCGAACTCGAACGAAGTCAACAAGGTGTTCAACGCCATGGGCGTGGGCGCGAATCCCGAGGTCACGATCATTCGCGAAGGCCGCGTCGGGCAGACGACGGTGCGCATCGAAGACATGCCGCCGGAGATGCTGGGGACGCAGCGGTAGTATTTAAATCTTAAATCCCGCCCACGGGCGGGTAGTCTCTACACATGCTTTTCCAGCCTCTACGCGCGCAGACTCGCCGGGAATTTCTTCACGGGGCGGGACGATTCAGTCTCGGAGCCGTGGCGCTGCACTCGTTACTGGGTCACGCCCAGGCGGCGCAGACGGAAAGTTCGCTCGCGCCCAAGCAACCGCCGGGCCGGGCGAAGGCCCGGGCGGTGATTTACCTTTCCATGAGCGGTGCGCCGCCGGCGCTCGATATGTTCGACTGGAAGCCGGAGCTGAAGGCGAACCACATGAAGGATTGCCCGGAGAAGTTTCTGAAGGGCGAGAAATTCGCATTCATCAAGGGCACGCCGAAGCTGCTCGCCTCGCCGTACTCCTTCGCGCAATACGGCAAGAGCGGGGCGTGGGTGGGCGAGAAATTGCCGAAGCTCGCGGGGATCGTGGATGATCTTTGCATTGTCCGGTCGATGAATACGGACCAATTCAACCACGCGCCGGCGGAGCTGATGATGTATACCGGCAACATGCGCAATGGCGCGGCCTCGATGGGGGCGTGGGCCACGTACGGTCTCGGTTCCGAAAACCAGGATTTGCCGGGCTTCGTCGTGCTGCTGAGCGGGGGCAGCGATCCCACGGGCGGCAAGGCGTGCTGGGGCAGCGGCTTTTTGCCGGGGGTGTATCAAGGCGTGCAGTGCCGCGCGGCGGGCGATCCGATTTTGTATGTGAGCGATCCGCCCGGGATGAGCCGCGAGACGCGCCGGCATTCGCTGGACGCGCTGCGCCAGCTCAACGAAGCCGAGGCCGCGCTCTATGGCGATCCGGAAACGGTGACGCGCATCGAGCAATATGAGCTCGCGTATCGCATGCAGGCCAGTGTGCCCGATGCGTTTGACATCAACAAGGAGCCCGAGGCGGTGCGCGCGATGTATGGCGCGAAACCAGGCGAGGGGAGCTTTGCCAACAACTGCCTGCTCGCGCGGCGGCTCGTGGAAAAAGGCGTGCGTTTTGTGCAGCTCTTCGACTGGGGCTGGGACATCCATGGCACGGGCGCGGGCGATGACCTGATGAATTCGTTCCCGAAAAAGTGCCAGCAGATCGATCAAGCCTGCGCGGCGCTCGTCACGGATCTCAAGCAGCGCGGCTTGCTCGAGAGCACGCTGGTCGTGTGGGGAGGGGAGTTTGGGCGCACGCCGATGAATGAAGCGCGCAACGGATCGAAATTCCTCGGGCGCGATCATCATCCGCACTGCTTCACCATGTGGATGGCGGGCGGCGGCGTGAAGGCGGGGCTCAACTATGGCTCGACTGATGAGCTCGGCTATTTCGTGGCGGAGAACAAAGTCACGGTGCGCGATTTGCAGGCGACGATGATGCACTTGCTCGGGTTTGATCCTTACCAGTTCAGCTACCGGTATCAGGGGCTGAATAACCGGCTCATCGGGCCGACGGATGAAGGGAAGATCGTGAAGGGGATTTTGTCGTAGGGATGAGCGGGGCGGGAATGTGGATCACGCGGGACTCCGCGTGAATCGAAGACAAAGCGCGAAGCGCCAATCCTTACATCCAATTGGCGAAGATTAGCGGCAATTAGCGGGAAGAAACTCTTCAACCGCTAATCCTCGCTGATTCATTTCAAAGATGGGCGCTTCGCGCTGTGCTTTCGATTCACGCGGAGGGCCGCGTGAGCCACATTTGCGACCCGCGATTTTGGCGTTTTCGGCAGTCGCAGCGACGAGGCTACTTGATCGTGATCAATCCGATGTCGTCGCAGTCGGAGCCGGTTTTTCCATAAACGCCGATGACCAGACTTCCGTCGCCGCCCAGGGTGAGGGGCTTGTCGTGGCCTTTTTTGCCGAGCCATTGGCTCTTGTAGGTGTTGGACGAGTCGGTGAGATAGCGGCCGGTGGCCGGGTCGATTTTCATGAAGATCACCTGGATGGCGGATTTCCCCTCCGTGATCAGACCGGCCACCGCAAATCCGGGACGCGCCAGAACCTTGTCGGTCACCTTTTCCATTTTTCCGCGATCCTTTCCCGGCGCGACACCCTGCTTCGTCAAAAAGTAGGGGCGAAGCGAACGAATGCCGCCCTCCTTGAATTGAAAGACCTCGAAGCCCACGAGTAGGGCGCCTTCGGACGGAATGTCCGCCCCGCCTTGCGTGGCCCCGCCTTCCTGGACCGAGTTCGGTCCCCGCGTGAAGCTCTGCGTGCTGACTGCCGCCGCGATCTTATCGGCCAGTGCCGGGTCGAGGTTGGTGGCGGCGCGGGCGCTGGTGTTGCGAATGGTCGAAGCTGCGGGAGTCTTTTCGTCCTTGGCGGTGGCGGCTGGGGCACCGGAAGCCGCAGCGACCGCATCGCGCTCCGTCCGCACCTGGGCTGCTTTGGCCACCTCATTTTGGGCCAGGAATCGCCGCTGCAAGGTATCGAGAGAGCTGAGATATTGGCGGGTGAGTTGTTGTTCCTGCTGGGCAAAGGGAGCGTCGGACTTCTGCACGTCAGCGGTGAAGCGCACGTATACGTCGGCCAGGGGAGCGGGCATGGACTGGCGGGCGGAATCGGTCAGCGGCTGGCCGCCGATGAGGCGGTCGCGCTCCGTCTTCACGGCTGGGGCG
>OUNM010136849.1_pt1 | contig 16101 bp, 10 predicted proteins | sample 1769961 | NCBI WGS metagenome assembly OUNM01 (sample SAMEA3914820, study PRJEB12502) | metagenome | biome: forest; material: soil | place: USA | collected 2012-03-12 | depth 0.3 m | reverse complement strand
TTGTCACCACTCTTTGGTCTTTCCCGTCTCCCCTGAGCTCCCCTAACTGACGTGTCCCGAGCTTGGGCCGTCATGTCAGGTCCGGCCTTGGCGTGGATGCCGGGCCCGATCTCGTCGCACGGATGTGACGGTCGTCTACTGCCGACATGGCCTGCCCAGAACCCCAGAGCCGCCGAACCCCGACCTCAGACGGGCGGTACCCGGGGACCTCGCCAAGATGCACGCGTTTCCAAGAGCGGAAAGCCGCCGCAGTGGACTGCCTGGACTGGCCCACTGGATGCGGAAGTGTCTGCGCGCGCGAGTGTGTGACAGAGTGTCCGGGCGCGCAGTGTGCGGCCCCGCACCGCATCCTTCGTGGAATCGTGAAGCACGAGTACCGGACTGTGAGATGCCCTAGTGATCCCACCGGCAATGGGCGACAAGATGCCGAATGTGGACTGCGAGGTGGAGCGCGCTTCCGGCATGCAGTGCCGTCAACGGCCACGGCAAACGCCTCCCATCCCCCTTGCCGACGGCTGGCTGGGCCGAAAAGGGAACGAGAGAAAAGCCACACCCCAAGACGTGCCCAAGCCGGCTGACTGGCTGGCTGCCCTACCCCGCATTCACGCTCCATCTACCGACCAGAGAGCAGCATCCCGAGGAACGGTCGGGCTGGGTGCTGCTGTCAAAGCAGCATTATGGCTCAGGCATATAACTTGCTCCATCTCAGCGTCTGGTTCTGCTCCCAAGGTTGGCCTGAAAGGGCAGGTGAGTGTGCCGGGTGGTTGTGGCTGGCCATTATTTCATTTTCGGATTTCACGATCCAGTGGTTGGGATGGATCTGATCCCCCGCATCGTTCGCGGTTTTGTGCCCCCCAGGTCTTGCAGAACTGGGGTGCATGCTCTCTGTGATGCATGTTGGTACCGTTACCCCGCACTCCAAGACAATCACCTGCAGCAGTCCCCAGCAGGCCCCACCAAAAAGGTACAAGTGGGCACCTCCCCTGGTCCGCCTGTGCCCTGACTCGAGCCGCGCGACGGGCCGCAAATCCAGATTGCCAAGCGGCTTCGACGCGAAGTCCCGAAACATTCTGCCAGCCAACCGTATCCCACCGTTTCTCCACCAAACCGTTTTTCAGGTCTGTCCCTCCCTACACCAAGCCGCGCCCAAACCCTGGCGGCGCTCCTGCGCCTTCTCCAACGCCTCACCACAGCGGCCCTGATTGGCTTCCTGTTTCTCGACAGGGTCGAGCGCATCGCCGGCGTGCATCAGGCGGTTCCCCTGACAATCAGAAATCCAGCGGGCCTTCTCAGCAACGTTACCGTTGCGGTATTGTGTATAGTGTATCCGATTTCTGCTCTAACCGCGCGACTGATTGATTCGGAGCATGCGGGATGCTGATGCGGACGGCTGGGAGTCGCTGAACTTGCCGTCGGCCACAACCACACAGGACTCTTTTTGAAGAGAGCGACAGAGAGAGAGAGAAACCAAATAGGGCAGCCTCAGTAACAACGGCATCCACCCATCAGCTGGACGCCGATCTTCTCCTGGACGCCCCTCTTTGATGGAGTTCGAGGGCTCGAGGGGCATCCGAGGCGAGATCATGGGGTGAGCTTTCGCTGATCACAGCCCCGAGCACAGCTTGGCGTTCTGGCGCGTCGGCCCTGACATCCATCATCCAGGCGCGGAGGGCGGCCCACCCAAAATCTTCTAGAAGCGACAGGTCACATTCTCTGTCACCCAGGTCAGGCCGGCTTTCCCGTCTTTCCACAAGCTAGCGCTCGCTCAAGGGAACCCTGCGCCGGTTGATTTCGGGGAGCCATACATACCACTCCAGAATACAGTACTGGAGTCCGTACACTACGATCATCAACGACGATGCCATCCATGTTACCGTCACCACGACACGGACAGGTACCACGTCGAGAGCAGAGCCGGTTCCAAGGTTCCAGCGCCGGCAGATCTTATTGGGTGTCGTCATCTCGTCGAACCCTTCGCGAAGCCTTCCATCAATATCGAACAGGCGCACGGTCGAATCCACCGAGACACCGAGACAGCTCCAGACCACCACCAGGCCTGTCACGGCCTGCCACGGATGTAACAGCTTCGAATGCGGGGAGATTCCAGAAGGAGTAGGTGCAGTGTCAGTGTCTGTCTACCTGGGTTACAGGCCATCTGCTATACGTAGCACCTCCTCGTCGCCTCTCATTCCGGGTATTCAACCCAAGGACCGCGCGCCATTTCCTCGTACCAGTCTTTGCCCATCCGTTATCCCGAAGTGCACACACCAAGGCACACACCAAGGCAGAGAAAGGCAAGCAGGTGTGAAGTGTGGTAAAGAACCAAAATGGTAATTTGCAGCCAAGTATAGACAGTAGAAGTATAGTAGGTAGCTAGACAAACTGATCAGACTCCCCTTTCCCCCCATTCCGTTGCCTTGCGGTCCCCTCCATAGTCCAATTTTCCATGTCCCCAACCAACTGAGTAGAGAACGCATGTACATGATGATCATAAGCAGTAAAGCAACGTTCCTGGTATATCCGTCATCCATCAACACACAAACAAGAAACCCCATTCCCCGAGCCATGGCCCAATCCCGGCGAACTCCCCACACCCACCACCACCCACCCCTCCCTTCTCCCCTGCACCCCACACACATTTTCCTGGGGAAATAAGCCACAAACACCCACCCACACCACTTCTGCCTCCCGGGCCGAAAACCCCTACCAAGGCTTGCTAGGTAGGTTTGCCCAAAAACAAAACAAAAAAGAAGAAGAAAACCGAGGAGAGAAATCACACTCCTAAGAGGTAAGGGATGTGAAAAGAGAAAGGAGTCAAAAAAGAGCTCTCTTTCACTGGACATAGCTAAAGCCATCCATGCCGCCAACAACCTGCTGCTGCTGGCCCTGATGGTGATGATGACCGTGATGACCGTGACCGTGATGGCCCATGATGCCGCTGTAGTCCACCGCGTGCACCCCCATGCCCTCGTGAGCGCCCGTCGTCGCTCCCGGGTGGCCGTAGGCCGCAAACTCGTGCGCGGCGGCCGCCGCGAGCGCCGACTCGTCGACGGGGCTGCCCAGGCTGACGTGCGTCGGCGACGCGCCCCAGTACATTCCGTCCAGGTCGCCCCACAGCCCGCCCTGGTCGAGCAGGCCCATCATGCCCAGGCCGTCGACCGGCTCCAGGCCGATGGGGCTCATGTGCAGGCCGGCGGCGTCCGCCGCGCCCGGGGAGGGCATCAGCATGCCGTCGGCGCCCGTGAGCACCTGGATGGTGGGGCTGGCCGAGGCGCGCTGCTGGGCGACCAGCTGCCGCGCGGCCTCGTACATGCGCCAGACGACCTCGCGCGACCGCCGCGCGGCCAGCGACCACTCCTCCATGACCTCGAGCAGGTCCAGCACCGCCTCGATCTGCTTGAGCCACTCGGGCACGCGGGGCGAGCCCCACTGCCAGAACACGCTCACCAGCGGCACCATGGCCGCCTGGTACAGGAACCACACGGCGTTCCACCCGGACATCTGGTTCCGCGCCCACTCGCGCGCGACATCTTCGATGGTCTGCGCGGCGAGGTCGCGGCACGTCTCGATGGCCGAGAGGTCGGCGTCGCAGGCCTGCGTGTGCGGGTTGAGGCCCGACGAGGCGAGCGAGAGGAGCACGGGGCGGTGCAGGAGCATGCGCAGGTTCTGGTAGCGCCACTTCATGAGGCAGCGGGCCATGTAGAGCGGCTCCGCGCACGGGTCCGTGGTGCGCAGCAGCCAGGGGAGGGACGAGTACCAGGCGACGAGCTGGGCGTCGAGCGAGCAGCGGTCCTCGGTGCGGAGGAGAGGGGTGATGGCGAGCAGGTCCTGGATCTGCGTGGCGATCTTGCAGAACTTGATGTTCTCGATCAGCGGCAGGATGCCGGCGTGCTGGGCCGAGTCGCGGTTGGCGTTGACGCCGAACTCGGGAGGGCGGATGTTGATGGCGGGACCCCAGCGGCCGAAGGAAGGACGGCCCATGGTGGTGGTGGCCCACGTGTCGAGGCAGAACAGCGACCACCATGTGCGGCGGCGGGTCTCGGCGGCGATGATGTCGGAGCTGCTCTGGGCGAGGCTCTCGCGGTGGAGGCCTAGGGCGCTGGCCATGCGGATGGCGGCGCCGAGCACGGCGTTTGCCATGTTGGGCCGGTTGATGTAGTGCAGGTAATAGCCGCCGATGAGAGCGAGAGCTTGCACCATCTCGATGTGGCTGCTGCCGAAGGCGTCCATGGGCAGGTGCTCCATGGCGCGGTTGTAGTAGTTGATGTGGTTGTAGTCGTCCGACTTCATGGCCGCGATGCTGCCCATGGCGAACACCATGTTGAGCAGCGCTAGCCAGGGGGCGTCGGTGCGCTGGCCCTCGAGGTAGTCGGCCCGGAAGGTGCTCTCGTCCAGCATGGGGACGAAGACGTGCACGCGCTTAAAGTAGGCATCGATGAGTGTCTGGCCCTTCCACGACCACGGGATCCGCTGCGGGTCCGAAGACACCGACGAGGACGAGGACGACTTCTGCCGCGCCGCGGGGAAGTTATGTGACATCTCCACCCCGCTCAGGGGCGCCGCCAGCGTGTTGCGCAGGCTGGGCTGCACCTTGAGCATCACCATAAGCGCCGCCTTGATCGAAGACGCTCCCAGGTAGGACGCCTGCCGGTCCACCGAGAGCGAGAGTGCGTTGATATCGTCGGCCTCAGCCGGGATCGGATCCCGCCCCCTGCGTTCCTCGTCCCACTCGGTGTCGCGGGACGGGAGCTGCTCCAGGAGGTTCTCCTGCTTGGGCATCAGGGGCGACCCGAGCTCCGACATGGGTGATGGGTTGACCGGTGGCGACGGCAGGCCGCCGACAGAGGTGTCTAGTACCGGCCGGTCCAGGAGGCTAAGCAGCTCCTGTCTGGAGAGAGGAAGCAGGGAGTGCACCTCCTGCGTGGGATATAGCCGCTTCAGGATCGACCGGCATTCTTCGAGTGACTGGGAGAGGGCCTCGAGGGTCTTGCGGGAGGGGATGACCCGTTGGCGGTGCTTGTCGTAGAAGCACCTCTTGGGCGCCCGGCTGGAGAGGCATTGGCCGCATGGTTGTTGTCCGTCGCACCGACTGCAGGCGGTTGGTTAGTCTTCCCAAGTCCGCTCCAGCCCGGCATGTCCTGTCTCTGACAACTCACATCTTGCGCCTCTTGCACTCGGCACAGGCGTGTGGTGTTGTTATCCTCTTGGCAGCACCCGCGCCGGTGGACTTGGGGCTGTCTTGTGGGTCTGCTGATGCTTTCCGTGGTGTGACTCCTTGGAAGGTGTGGAACATGCCGCCCTGCGCCGGGACCGCGATCGTCGGCGCCATCATGAGTAAGGATCCGAGGAAGTTGAGAGTAGAGTAGAAGGTGGTGTGTGTCTCGAGGGGAGCTGAGTATCCGGGGAAGAGAGTATACTGGGGACCGGCCCGTGAAGCGTGAAGCGTAACGGGTCGTAAGCGTAAGAGTCGTAGGCAGTGCTGATGATCCACACGAGCTTGGTGTTTGTACAAGAAGAGATGGTGATGATGATGAGAGTGGCCGAAGATTAAGCCTCTGGATGGCAGCCACAATGACCAAAGATAGACATGGGCGATGACGAGAGCGAGGCGAGAACGTGGGGAGCAGATGCAGGTTTATATATCTACATTGCTGGATGCAGCTGGGAGTTGGGAATGGGGCTCCCGGAAGTGTGGGGAGACACGAGATTTGGAAAACATGGTCGGCTGTCCAGGCCGCCATCGTGTGGAGAGCGGTTTTTTCTTGCGGGGGCCCCCCTACCACGCAGCAAGCGGAGCGGGCGGTTCTGCAGGACGCTAGCCTAGTCCCCATTGCCATCGCAATCTGCTCTGGTTCGGGACCCCAGCAGCTGGTGGCTCGACTAAGGTTGAGATAGAGTGTGCGAGGTAATGTCCAGCATCCTGCCATGTACTGCGCGGTACGTAGGCGTTCGCCGTGGTCAATGCCGTGTTCGTCGACTGGCATCAAGCCACGAGGACGGGGACCGACAGGGGACAAGGCTGCTCGCTCAGGAACACACTGGGGTCCGCTGCCAATCAGGATTGACCAGCCCGCAGGTACCTGAATCCCCATATTAATATCAGGCAAAGTACAGGTCACGGCCACCCGTCATCCCGAAGGGCAGCTTGACGCGGGGATGGCGGCTCGTTTGGAGAAATCGAACGCCGAGTCTGGGGAGCATGAGCGCTGGATCTCACCCGCCGCCAGCCCGTCAGCGCCCGCCTGGAGGTGGCGTTTCACGCCAGGGCCGGGGTGCATAAAGGTGGAGGGAGGGGGGGAAGCGCCCTCCAACGGTACGTACCGCAGGATGTACCTCCGTATCTCTCCCCATGCTGCACGTCAGTCAGCCAGAGATGCCGCCCTGCCGCACGTGGAGCTGGCTTGTACTTGGTCGTACAGCGGGAAGCAATCGAAGTACTAGCCGAACATCCTGATGATGTTGCAGTCGAGCATCGGCTGCCGAGGCCATCGAGGGTCGCAGGCGAGGGCGCATTGCCTGCAGAGGTCCGCACACACAGCACCATGGACAGAATAGCCACTTGACAAACTTCATCCTCTTCCTGACGGTGAACGGTTCAGCTTGACCGGATGTCGCCGAGCTGTCCCACTAGCCGGGCAGCTTGTTGTCCAGATAGCGAGATGAGAGGGACAGCTCCACGCAGGCACATCACACCACTGTTTCTGCGTTGGAGTCTTCGCCAAGGGCGGCGCGGAAGCCAGGGAATCGAGTTGGAGAACAGTGGAGAGGGCGTTGGGGGAGCGCTGGAAAGAGGGACCGTCGGGCCCAAAGCCTTCACCCCAGGGACGCCAGCCGGTTTGGTGGGGAAGCGTCGGCATCTTGGCTGTCTGATTGGCATCGGCTCTCTCAACGGCCAGCGCCCTTGGATCTGGCCGTTGGCCTTCTCCGATCAGGGCGGCCAGGGGTCGGACTCTGGGGTGGTAGCGGGGTGGGCCTGGCGTTGTTCCTCCTCCACAGGTTCACCGCTCACACCCACCCGGTGGTCGAGTGCTTCTCTCCAGATTTTGGACAAGCGGGCGACGAAAACGGACGTGGCGCGCCAAATGAAGAGATGGAAGGTGCATGCATCTGAAGCGACTGATGCCGAGACTGACAGACACAGCGGAGCACAGCGCAGCCCGCCCGCCCGCCCGCCCCGTCCAGTCGCCAGCTCATTCCAAAGACGGACCATACGACATCTCGTAGATGCAAGTCGCCTCTCGAAAAGCCCTTTCCGGTCACGCTGAACCTCAGTTGCCGCACGCCAGATGACGGCTCGAGGCGAGCCAGGTGGTGGAGGAGACAACCGAATGCATCCCCGGTTGTTCGCCTCCCCCGGATGCCGGGCTCTGGGTCCAGCTGGAGACGACTGCGAAAATAGCGACAGAATAGATGGGCCAGTGGCGATTCCAGCTGCTGGCCGAGGCACATGACTGTGGTTAATCTACACAGTAATACTATGTACCAAAACGGTGTTGGATTGGGCCCGGTTGGGGAAGCCGCGAGAGTCCTGCGAGGCGTCTCGCGCACCGTGAGCGGTGGGCGCGTGAGTGAGGTTCGAGCCGCTTCTCCGGAGGGGACGCCAACTAGGGCACCAGCAAGCGTCCGTCGCTAAAGGGCGTGAACGGAGAGTTTCTTGGTCCGGCCGCTCCGTCACCCTGGCGGACCCCGCCCTGCTTGGTGCAGATGGAGATGGAGATGGATGTTTTGTTGGCGGGGTGGGCCTCGAACTCTGCTGGCCGACCTGGCTCGAGCCTGGCACCCTAGCTGACCTGGCTGGCGTGAGCAAGAGCTCCGGGACCCACGACCTTCGGCCCACGCCACGACCCACGGCCCACGACGACAACACGCACACCGCACGGGAGGGCGCTCGCTCTGGGCCGTGTTGCGTCCTGTCATTTCGGTGCAGCCGCATGCCTTCGTGACGCGGTACGGCAGCCAGCCGCAGTCCCTTTCCTTTTTGCGCAGGACCCTCGACCAAACCGGACGGCCGCCAAAACCAAAATGGAGATTTCCATGTTCGTTTCCCGCGGTTGCTTTCTTGGGTTATTTTCTCGTCTGCCGGACATGGATGCAAAAAATGCTACCGCTATCGGCGCCTTGGAGGGGCTCTCTGGAGCGCGCCAGTGTGCCCCCCCTGTCGCATGGACGGGCAGCTTGCTCTGGAACCCTGGAGCCCTGGAGCCCTGGAGCCCGCCCGAGCCGCCCAAGCTCGAGCCTGAAGGGCGCTTCGCTGGAGATTGCCGACTGCCCGCCCCGGCCATGACCTTGCGAGCCGGAATCGACGAGAACAGCAACACAAGCGAACAGCAGCCCCACGCAAAAGGGAGGCGGGCAAGGGGAAGAGCCCGACCCGACGTTTTCTGGTGGTGCGCACAGGGCCTTGCAAGTGTGACACGCCCTGCAGACCCTAGCAAGGCGTCGCCGAACAGCAGGGTCAGGGCTCCGACGGCCTCTGATCTCGTCCTTCTAGAAACCCGCAGTCGTGAAATTGCTGTCTTGGCCGTCTGCTACCGCTGCGGGATGGCGAGATGGGTGATGGCGATGGCCGCCATGACAGCGATGGTGGCAGTGGCAGCGACGGCAGCGATGGCAGGTTGCGCGGGATGGCCAGCCATGCCATGGATTGCGTTCATTTCGGGCCACGGTTGAAATGTCGTGCATGAAGGGTGTTGTGGTGGCTTCGAGTGGCTTTGCGTGGCTTTGGCTTGGCTTCAGGTGGCTTGGTGGCTTCAAGCCTTCGGATGCGCGGCTGGCCCCTCCAGCGATGGGGCCTGAAAACGGAGCTACCCGGTGCCTGTGCACGCGGAACCCCACGTGCTGAGTCCGTTCTCAGGCCCGAAGCCCGCAGCTTTCTGATGCCGTCATAAGTTGGTTTAGCAAAGACGGAGCGCAGGATGCAGTCTAACGTTTCGCAGTGAGCTCGGGCATTCCTCTGCGTCGCTCCACTTCCTATCTCGTACTTGTATGTTCCTGTGTTGACTTGCATTTACAGGTATTCTGTATCCAGTAGTCCACTACACAGTACCCTACACCGCCGATCGGAGCCCGCAAGACAGTGAAACGGTCGGCCAGCGGTCAGCGGTCAGCGGTCAGCGGTCAGCGGTCAGGCAAGCCGAGAGCCAGCGACGATGGCAGCGTGGGGTGGCGCTGTCCGCTGTCGCAAGATCCTGGCCTTCCAGGCCTTCCAGGCCTTGCCCGCCCGACACACCGCACCGTTGCGGCTGCGGCTGCTTTGCCCTGTTTTGCAAAGCGCGATCGAGAAGCCCCTGCCATCTCGGCTCTCAACGTCCTGGCTTCCCCACACTCGCACTGCCCAATCAGAGGCACCCTGCCGCCAGGAATCACGGCAAGCGAGCCTAGCGTCGGTCGGCTGCACTGCCCTTGCTTTGGCGCTGGGCAGCGCCGCATCACCGTCTGTCATTCACGACGACACGGCGAGGCGGCTACCAAGCCCAGCTGTTGATGCTGATCCCCAGCAACAGTACAACCCTACTCCGTACTTCCATGGGTACTACTACAGTACGGCGATACATCGCATGTACCTGCTGTACCTAATGTACCTAATGTAGGTAGCATTCTCCATATACCGTACCCAAAGTTACTGTGTCTACCTCCTAATAAGGTACTAGTGCACAGTCATCCATTTGCGGTGTTGCGTCGACTGCGCTCGGCTCTATTCCTGGCCTCCCCAAAAGTGGGTAGTATTTCGAGGTCACAGCCGTTATATTTCATGCGTCAACAGAATCTGGAGAAGCCGCCATCGATCAATCAGCGTCAGCACGGCTGTGCCTCTCTTAGCCTGCAGGGAATGGGACGAGAACCTGGGGAAGCCTGGATGTGGGCTGTTCGACTCGTCACCTGCTCGAGCACTAGTATGCTGGAGTAAGGTTGCATGCACATCTCGAAGAGGCCGTCTGACATGTCGTTGCGATTGGGCGGTTCCACAACATCTCGGCGGCCCAGCGCAGCGAGGTGCAGCGAGGTGTGCAGCCAGTGCAGACTGTGAGCATCACAGCCAGCAACGCGGTTGCAGCCGTGCACCGGTGGCTTGCTCGGCCGAATAGCCTCACCAAGTGGACCTTGCGAATCCCTGCGGAGTTCCTGGCGCAGAGACCCCTACGCATCGAAATGCTTAATGTGCTGGCGTTAAGCTTGTGCGGGCAAGGCCTCGCTGCCCAACACAGCTTAGCGCAGACGGCCTTCGGCATCCAGACCCCAGCATTTCTAGGGTTCCCCACAGGATAAAAGCCCAAGATCGAATGGGGATGCGACGCCACCGACCGCTTGGACGGTTCGACCCAGCCAAAACCACGAGAGGTTCCATCAGATTAACTGGCAGCCTCTGCAGCCTCTGCAGCCTCTGCCATCAAGCAGTGGCTTTTTCCCCCCCTTGCCCCTCTCGATCGGCGAGAGCGAGGCGCACAGACACGCATTTCGTGCGCGTGTCCCACACCCGCCCGCCCTCGCCCGCACCAGTGTACACTCTTTTCCTTCTGGAAGCCTGCCCGTGTAAACGACCCCAACTGAGGCACGCTAACGCACGAAATAGACCAGTGTCAACCAGTCATACCCGTCAAACCAGCCCACCAGTCCACCAGTCAACCCACCAGAGAACGACGCGCCCGCCGCCTCGAATTAATTTGGCGATGCCTTCTCATGCCATGATCACCCACCCCCCAAAACCCCAGCCCCAGCTCTAGCCGCCGCTGCCCGAGACTGGATTCCCCTTCTCGGACCCCATCGCTATGCTCTCGCTCTCATTATAGCCTCCCCACCCTCTTCCTCAGCTGACCGGCGACCACGCACTTCCGTGCAGGGCGAGCCGCAGCCAGAGAGGGTGTGGAGGGTGAGACTCGCGCGACACCGCATTGACCCCGGATCGGCATCGCGATGGGCTGTTTGAGCAAGATCGAGAATCCCGAGCCTCGGTTGCGGTCGGCAACGCAGCTCTGTGCCTTGCTGGACCGTCTCCGGGCATACCACCTGACGGCGGGAGCGCGGGATGCCATCGCCGCACAGCCGGTCCTCTGTGGCTGGACTGTCCAGAAGCTAGACATCTACCCGAAATTCAAGCCACCACACCGCCCAATAACGGACGTCATGGGCCTGGGCCGGGAGCAAGGCAGGGACGCGACACAACCCGCGGCCATGCTCCATCCACACTGCCCTGAAAATTGTAATTGGGGCCCGCGTCCATGCCCCGTTTCGCGGCCCGGAACACCCCTCCCTCACCCAAGAACGCTTCTGGAAACTCCAAACCTCGGGTTTCCTCTACGGTGCGGCCGTTCTCCACAGTTTGGGATCGGCATCTTGGCCAGCTAGGCTGCTTGAACCCGGCATTGTGTCACGTTAAAATCCTTCCCCCTAGCCATCTCGCTCCGGCTTGCTCTGGTGCCAACAGGCCGACTGGGCTGCTCGAAACATGGCAGATTGCCACCTGAGCCGACGGCAGAGGACGGGATCTCACTCAACTCTAATCCCCATAATCCCCACCGGCCATCCTGCTCATTCTCCTTCCCGTTTCAACTCTAGCCCCAGCCTGCGCAGCACCGCACTTTGTACTTGCTCTCCTCATCCTGTCAGCCGTGCTCGCAGGGCAGCAGATATTGTCGCACGTCTCACCATCACAAATTCTCCAACCAAGAACACGTCATCAGACGGCGCGGCATGACACTGCGCATCATATCTCTTTTTCACAGTCCCCGTCATGTTCCTGTTTCTGCTCCTGTTCAAGATATTCCAGTGAGCCCTTGGTTAGTGTGATTCTGGCCAAGGCACCTGACAGAGTAGCACCCCAAGGGTACCTTACCTTAGCTGCATATGCAGGGAGGTCTAGTGTATTTGCCTATCGGCCGAATCACTCCAACGTTCCGGACGAGACGTCGGAACAATCGTCATCCTGATCCGTCAGGGCTGGCAGCGCGATCGTCCCGCGGACTTGTGGAGGCCCTCCCCCGCATCCTCCCCCCACCCCGACGCTTCCCCAACTTCCCCCAGACTCTGCTGCACAACACAGCATGAGGCCCCCCGTGGCTTGCAGGAGGATGCTGATCGAGGCCAAGATCTGACGTCGGGTGCTCTTGCCGGCGCTCCTCGCCGACATCGACAGATGGCTCAAGAGGGAAAGGCGGGAGGCCCTTCACTAGTCCCCAAGAGACATATCCTTTCCAACCATTGGCAACTCAGCCTCCGACTAGGTAGACTGGTATACACATCAAGACCGCCAAAAATGCAGAGGACACGACATCCTCACCGCAGGTCAACGAAACCCGGTTCACTCTTCAGGTCCTACATGTCCCTCTCTCCCAGAACTTCCAAGCGCCAGCCGCCCATCCCTTGCTCTCTCTCCTCTCCTCCTCTCACCCTCTGCTCTACCACGCAAGAGCAGCCGCTGGGGCAGGCCGGATGGCAGGGGAAAGGGAAAGGGGGAAAATAATAAACGCAAGTACACAGTAACAGGCCTGCAGCGTGAGGGTTCCATCCAGGCCCTGCGGTCCGAAGCGTTAAAAATCTCTGCTCGCGCCCGCCGGGTTACCTCAAAGCCGAGTGGGGGCATCGCCACGACCTGCCAAGTACCTGCCTGCCTGTCCAGTGGACATACATACGTATGTACTATGTGTACCCTGTAGGAAAAGGGGAGAGGCGGGCAAAGCAGGCAGCCAGGCGGCTGAGTGGGACCGGCCGGACCGGATCAGACCAGAGGGAGGTGACGGGACAACCGCCGCGCAGAAGCGGGTCGTCGATGGTACCTGGGCAAGCAAGCCACAGTGGGATGTTCCGTCGGTCTCGCGTGGGCAGGTGGAGATGCATGTATGTGTCTCCCTAGGCGTACAGACGACCGTTGGATGAAGAATCCACCCGAGGCTGGAAAGGATGACGAACACCACACCGGTTGTTTTGCTTTGCCTCTCTTGAGGCACGATGGGTTTGGGAAAAGAATCCGTCTGTTGCTGTTGCCGTGGCGCACAATATCCCCCACCAAATAAGTCGTCGATAAGGTCCCCAATGCTGTGTAACAAACCCTCACTGCCGACGGCCAGCGCAGAGAGGCTGTATAATACCGCAACCCCCCTAACATGCACAGCACAATCCTCCTAGACTGCCGCCAAGGAGCAAGCGCTGGATTTAAACCCGGATCTGCAGACCCCCAATGCCGAAAACCCCTCCGCCCGAGGGGGTAAAATCACAAAGGCCAGAGGAAGCAGCGAGGCAATAAGCCAAACCTTGGCCATGCAGCCAGTCTATTCGTCTCGTTCATTGCTTCATTCCCCGCCGGGGCGCTCCAGCAGCACCGGCGCTTGCGGCCGGGCCTGTCTCGCCTCTCTGTTTGCTTGCCGCTAATCCCGAATGTTCCATTCGACGCCACGGCTGCCTCCTTTTGAGGTTCCGGGGAAGCTTCCAAGCGCAGTCCAGGTTCGGTCTCGCGCCGGACCACATTCGCTTCAGCACGAACCGGCCTTTGCAGAGCGCCAACTCGCGAGATGGCGCCAAGTAGGTAAAGGCTGAGTGAGTGAGTGAGGTAGGCGCCCACCTCGCTCACTGCCTACCTGCCTTCCTCCCTCCACCCCCCTCCCCCTCTGTCCAATGTGTGAAGGTACTTCACAGTTTCAGCACCTGGCACCGGCTCGCAATGCCGTCGTAGACACACGTGTTGTCGATGGGTATGTACTGCTTGGTCACAATCTTGATCAACTCCTGCGCCACCATGCCCCCCGTCAGGGCGGCCACGTTGTGCAGCTCGCCACCCCCGGCGCGTGCCACCTCCTCCGCGGCCTGCACCACCCGCTCGTTGGCGTCTGCCCCGGGCACCTGCTCGGCGACGGCCGCGAGGATGTCGTCGGCGTCGAGCGAGGTGCCGTCGCCACTGGCGGTGTGGTCCACGTGGGCTGTCGGCTGCAGTGCCAGGTAGATGGGTAGTAAGGAGAGCGGGGAGAGCGTGAGCGAGGCGGTCTCGTCGTTGGCGAACTCGCGGGCTGATTGTGGCAAATGTCACCCTTGGTTAGCCTTTTCGCTTCTTTTTTCTTCTCTCCCTCGCTCGCTTCTTGTATCGCTCGCTTCTTCCCCTCCGTCTCGTGTCTTCTTGCGGGGGGATGTAGCTCCATGGTATGGTCTGTCTGCCGTACCCGAGAAGGTTCGCGGCCACGCCAGGGTGGAGTGACTGGAAGGAAATTCTGCATCTGCTTACCAGCTGCTGACTTGAGGCGATCCGCCCTGCTGATCTCGCTACCCGTTCCTCCCGTCGCATTGATGAGCTTGACGAAGGCTGCGTTCTTGCAAAAGAGATCCACTTCGGCGGGATCGACGCGCTCGCCACCCGGTGCCGCCTGCACTATTTGCAGTATCTCAGCTGCATCCTTGCGCGCCTTGGACTTGTAGATGCCCTGTAGCTGGATGTACACCTTGGACTGCGCCTTCATGTCGGGGAGGTTACCGGGAAGGGGCAGGCATTGGTGTGTCTCGTAGAACTGCTTGACAGCATCTGCGATGATCCAGAAGCCGGATTTCTGCTCGACCTAGCGTAGCTTGTGAGTCAGCGGAGACATCACTAAGGTTGGCACGGGGGCAAGCGACAGTACCGGATCTGCGTGCTCGTACTCAAAGACTTCCTTCAGCCCGGACGGCAGAGACGGAGGTACCAGCGTTTTCAGCACGGCAGCAGCCGCCTCCTCAAAATTCTCCTCGCCACCTTCTGGGGTATCGGTCCTCGTGGCACCCTGCACAATCCTTCGGAACTCGGTCTTCTCCTTGTATGTTGCGGGGTACTTGCCATCGTGGGATGTTTTCCACTGCTGGAGGTAGTGGAGAAGGATCACCACATAAGGCAGGTGGCCGTGTTCAAAGTTGTCCAGACCATCAATATCCTGGGTCAGCCCTTCTGCAAAAGCCACTAGCTCTGGCCACGGGGCCAGCAACCGCAGGTCAGTGGTGGCGGTCTCGTCTGGGTGCGTGTCCACAATGGGAAATGCCCCTGGGAGATTGATCTGAAAATAGGAGTAAAACCCGGCTGAGTGAATCGCCACGAGCGGGGTTTTGTGTTGCTGGCCGTAGGCCTCGATCTGAGAGAGCTGTTCTGGACGGATCGGGAGGGTGTACATAATCGCCGTGAACACTGGAGAGTCTGACAGCAGCGACTCGAGAGCCTTGGTGCCCTGGAATGATCATGTGAGGATCTGGTGCCTTGTGCGGGGTGCCCAGACCGGTTCGCGGCTTCTCCATACCTCGTTCGGATACCAGCTCCCTTCGACATCTGGGTTCAGCTCCAGAATGAGCTCTGTCAAGCTCTGGGACCGAGACTTGCCCAGACAGCTGTCGTCTAGGAAGAAGTTGACGCCTAGGTCCGCGTCGCCAACTTTGGCCTCGTCGTAGATGGCGAAGCGCCCAATGCCTGGAGCAGGGTGTTAGCATCAAGGCCCAGTTGACGCCGAGGGCTTTCCACCTTGACCATACCTGGCAGTACGAGATTCTTCAGAGTCTCCGAGCCAACCGTCCCCGCGCCCGAATTCACAAGCAGCAGGTTCGCCGACTCGAGTGCTGCCTGGCCGCTTGCAGCCCAAAGCCGCAGTTGCCGGTCATATTTGCGTTCCTTTTCTGAGGGCCCGTGAAGGATCGGAGGGGTTTGGCTCATGATTATTTCTGTCATCCTTGTGTGAATCACAAAAATGGTGCCACGGCGTGTTTTGTTGTGAGGCTGTCGTGAGCAACAGGTCGTCCGGCTTGGTGAGGCTGGTGTTTGTGGAGCACCACCGCTGTAGGTAAGGTAGTTGGTGCTGACAGCACTGATGCCTGTCAAGTTGCAGCCACACTGTTGGGGGGGGTTGGCTTGGCGCTGTGGCGTTTGTGGCTGGGTTATCACTTTGTTGACTTCCGTGGCTCGTTCGACCAACACTCAACACAGAACACCAACCTGAGAGCTGCTTGAGTACGGAGTAAAGAGCAACGCAGTTGGCACAGAGTATCTCTATTCAATCACTCAGTAATTTTAGCTGCTCGTGAATAAAATAGACTCGGGACTTTCTCGAAAGCTTGCACGGGTTGCTTTGGGCTGCAATCCTTTCTTCCAGAGGAAAGCGCACCAGAGGA
>OUNM010219213.1_pt1 | contig 16104 bp, 9 predicted proteins | sample 1769961 | NCBI WGS metagenome assembly OUNM01 (sample SAMEA3914820, study PRJEB12502) | metagenome | biome: forest; material: soil | place: USA | collected 2012-03-12 | depth 0.3 m | reverse complement strand
CTCTTTTCTGCTTCCATGCTGTCCAGCTATTTGCGTAACTGGACAGCATCGTTATCGCTGCGGACGCCGTTCTCAAGATGTGTTCACCGGGTGCTTACGTTTTTGGGGCTGCTCTGGGCTGTCCTGCTGCCTGCTCAATCAGTTGTGCGAGCGTGAGTGAGTTTCGCTTGGAACGGCACCCAAGCAGTCATCCGATAACGCAGTCCTCGGCCGGCAGCCCTCAAGCCACGAATGACTGCAGAGCAAATCGGGACCAGCCGCTCGCCTTGGCCAAGGGCAGAAAGGTTCACTGGCCGGTATGTGCCGGCAGTGTGAGTTCGCTTGGCGTGGATGGAGGACCGGACACGCTGCCAAGCTGACTTCGATCCGTTCGCACGCCACGTCAGCCACCTGTGCTCATGGACGCTGGATACTCGTGACGCTGAACTCGATGCAGACATCCACTGGAATACGCACGTACGTAGTTTTTTATCGGCGCAGACGCAGAACATAGTCGTTGTCGTCGCACTAGCGATAGAACGTCGCCATGATGCGGTTCCCTCCAACGCACCAGGCTTACCCTGGGCGTAGCTCCCGAATGATCTGAAGCTGCTATGCCACTACTCTTGGAACGTGCTCTGTTCGTTGTTGCCCCTCAGGACTCAGGGAAGAGCACCACCCTTCGTTCGATGTTCCTCGATCGGCGGCTTGGGCAAAATGGCGTCTCGCCCCCTTCGTCCGCTCATAGGCGACTTCCTGAGGTCTATCACTTGAGCAACGAACGCCGCCTGTACTTACGCCTGACCTCGCCACACGAATACGACGAGACGGTTGACGAGTTTCTGGAGAAGACAAGGGGCAAGATGGGCAACGGCCGCTGGTGCTATGCCGGGCCGTTCCAGCCGAACGCCTTCAAGAAGATGCCGGACATCGTCCAGTCCGTCCAAGCCTTCATGAACTACTTCGAACCTGAAAGGGTTCGGGTCGCCTTCCTGTCTCCCAACCGGCATGGTCACGTGGTGAACGACCTGTACACCGGTGCAGACCTGTCCCAACAGCTACTGGCGATACCCAAGGTGGAGGTGGCGTGCCTGGACGGGCGCAGGCGGGAAACGAACGGGCTGCAACTGGCTGATTTTCTCGATTTCACCTGACGTTGGCTGCCGCTGCCCTGAAGCTTCAATTCTTGAATTACTGGATGTCGGAACCCGGGGTTTCTGCTGCACGCAGCGCACGGCTCGCGCCCTCACGGATGTCCAGCTCCTCGTCCTGCAGCAGCCGGGTAGCTTCGTCACGTATTTTTTCGGGCCTGAGGTACTTGACGTCCAAGACAGGCAGAGCGGCATAGCGGAGGCCAGCTTCCTCGCTATGAAGCAGGCTCGTAACCGCGATAGCCTCATCTCCCGAATACAAGCCTCGTGATACAGCCTCTCGAAGAAGCGTTGACGGCACTCGGTGGTTCCGGGTGGCGTCCAAGAACCTCGAACGCAGCTCGGCTGACCTCGCTGCCTCGCCTAGGGCAAGCTCGCGAGCGGCTTCCTGCACTTCTCCCTGATCGTCGGCGAGTAATGCCAGCAGGAAGTCGTGGTCCTGTGCGAACACCGGTGCGAGTGCCTTGGCAAGTTCGCCGCGCGGGCTGTGTGAGACGCTTGCGCTGTCCTCCGCATCCGACTCCGCGTCGTCGACCTGCCACTGATCAAGGTAGCCGCGCAATTCGCGAGCGAAGGCCCCGTCCAATGGGAAGTCTTTGATCAATTTCGCGGCTGCCTCGGCCGCACGCCCTGATGCGCCTCGTAGCGCCTTGCGGACAGCCTCCAGGTGACGGGGGCCAAAGGGCGCCTCGAGGCTCTGATACAAGTAACTGCAACCGGGCGTGCTGTCCCCTAGGCATAGGCGATCCAACATAAGCTGTTGTCCTCCCCCATCGGGAATATGGTTCGCAAGGGCGGCGGATATGCGAAGGGATTCGTTCTGGCCGCGCGTGAGTAGGCGCTTGACTGCGGCTGGGTATTCCGGATGCGCGCGCATCGAATAGAGAACGTGTGCTGCGTTCACCGCGAAAAGTTCGCTGCCACCGAAGATCATGTCCTCGAGGCTGGGAACGTATTCCTCGCCAACGAGTGGATGGTCCAGGTCGGCCTTCGCGTCGACCTTTGGTAGGTCGAAGAGACCGAATCGTTCGTGCTTGGTATCGCTGAGTATTCTCCGCTTCGTCGTCCTAGCTTGACGTATGAGCTTGCGGTGATCTAGGCCGGCAGAGCCTGTCAGTGCGTGAATCACCTTGCGCCTGGACGCATCCGCCGACGGCGTCGAAGTGGTACTGGGGTTGTCGCCAACCGGCATCTCCCACAAGGAAATGACCGACATGCAGGCACCAAGCTCAAGGTGATTCTCTGGATGGTCCGCACCTGCCTCACCGTCTGTGACGAGGGGATCGTCAATGAGATCGAGCACGTACGCTGCCTCACGATTCCAACCTTCTCGGTCCGGCGTCATCCACGCCATGCGCTGGGAACGCCCCTCTTCCAAGATGCCGCTCAATTCCACACCGGCTTGCTTGAATAGCGTTTCCAGCTCACCAGCGGTGCTGACACTCAAGCGCTCGGCGTCACCGATGAGGTCCTGGAGTGCTTGGAACGCTCTCGGCTCTGGAGTAGTGGCAAGGATGCGCCGCGCCGCGCCAAGCACTAGGTGTTGCCATACACCGTTGCCATTCGGCCGAAGGGAGAACTTGCCCAGATAGGCGTCGTTTGGTCGAGAGTCAGCCAGTTTAGGTAAAGCGGCTATGAGCGCCGAAACTTCTAGTGCCTCTGAGCTCAGGAACAGGCAAGTCCAGGCGACTAAGCGTTGCCAACTCTCGGGCGAATCCAGCCGTTGCAGCGCTTCTTCCTTGACCACGTTCCAGTGATCTAGCGAGACGAGGCAAAGCGCTTCTCCTGCCACGTAGCGAACACGCGAGTTGGCGTTATTCACGACCCGCCAACAGCACTGCGTGAAGTTGACCAGTGCATCGCACTCTAAGGGTGCACCTGCTTGCACCACCAGCTCGACTGCATCGTCGAGCCTACTTCCCGCCTTCGTGTTGCCTGCTTCGGCGAGATCGGCCCAGACTTGCAGGATGAAAGAAGTGAGGCCGAGGTGGCTGGCGAATGACAGGGCCTCCTTCCAGTCTGGCGTAGCGATCGCACGCTCGATGATCGCCCTTTGCGCTCCAGGAGCGCACCTCGACATGTATCGAGCAGCCGCGAATTCGCCAAAGGTCTTATGGACGAACGTGACCGCCTCTTGTGTGTGCGTGCGCACGCGTTCGACAACGCCCAAGCTCTCCCAGTAGCCCATGCATTCACTAACCCTTGTCTCGCTGGCAAGGAATGATTGGCCGAACTCCTCACTCCACCAGCGGGCACATTGCGCAAGCGTTTGCTCTGCCGTCTCATTTCCGTTGGCGAGCAGGCACCACCCCAGTAGTTCCAAAAACCTATTTCTTTCCGGCTCGCTTGGCGGGCGTTCGTCGAGCCGGCTGTGCGGGTGCTCCTGGAGCAACTGAAAGAGCCGACGATACAGGTCCCCTTTGCCCAGCCCCGCGTCAATGCCCTTGGCTGAAAGGGCTGCAATCAGCGTGATCATCATGGGGCTCCTTGCGGCGGCTCCCTTGATGGCCGCCGTGCCCAGCTGGGTGACCGCTTGCCGCACTGCACGTGACCGCAGAGTCGCATCCGGAAAGGGGATCGCCTCAAGGACCTTGGTGACAGCCTTCTCGGCGTCTTTGTCGCTCAGTGGCTGCAACTCATATTGTCGCCAGCTCGCCAATTCACCAGGGGTGTATCCAATGGGACGGGTGGTCAAGACGATGCGCGCACGCGGGTGCGCCACCGAGAATGCGTGCAAGCTTGCAGTGACCAGCGGCTGCTGGTTCCCGCACTCGTCCAACGCGTCACACAAGATGACGGCATCATCGAGTGAAATGACTGGTGTGCGGAGGCCCGAACCGCTCAGCGCAACCTCCATTAAGCTGTCCTCGAAGCGGCGGCCATCCCTTGCGACAAGGGCGGCGACTTGCGGCAGCCGGACGAGCAGAGTGAGGAAGCCGTCGGTCGAATAGTCCAAGGCCAACTTCTTTAGCAAAGTGGACTTGCCCATCCCTGGTCCGCCGATGACCACGCATTTCCGGATGAAGCGGCCGATGGTCTGGGAGTCGAAAGAGGGACCACTATGGCTGCGGCGGCCGCCATATTCGTGGTAGCTGCGAAGGGCCTTCTCCAGATCCTCCTGCTCACTCGATGGATCGTCCATCGCCCGTGCGTCCAGGTCGAGCCAGCACCCATCAAAAGGGACTTCGGCGCGCACGCCGATAACGGTCATGGTGGCATGGGTGCGATGCAACCACTGGCGCGTCGCTGCGGCGAGTTGCACTCGTGTATCAGCACCACTCTTAACTGTGATGTTGGCAAGCGCCAAGGTACGGTTGATGTCTTCAGGCGTCGACCGCTCACGCCGCCGTATCAGACGCCTCCCATACTCGACCAGTACAGGCCATGCGGCCGCGGGGTCCGGCACGATGCGACTGAGCCGCTCCGCGGCCGTCCCCTCTGATTCCCGGTTGCCGTCTACCGCACTGACCACAACGATGCGCAAGCGCCGACACACTAGGCCGATGTCCAGCGAGGCTGTCGCCAGCTGGTCTACCCACGTCCGGCCGATCTCGCGCAGTCCATCGCTTCGCCCAGCACCTAGGCGAGCGATGTCCTCGGCCAGCGCTTCCCGAATAGTGCCGCTGCTGTTCGGGCACACAGCAAGGACACCTGCGTCGATCGAGCCTTCTGATATTCCCTTGGCCAATGCCATCAGAGCTTGCCAAAGGTCGGCCCCTCGTTGCAGCCCGCGCTTGGCCTGCAACTCCACGTGCCTGCCGTCCTTCGTCAGGAATCGGACGTCGTCGCCAGGGCCACCCGTTTCGGCGTGCAGCTCCAGCGGCGTGTCGTCCAGCATGCCTTCAAGCCACCCTAGTGGACGTTCCGCCAACAAATGGGCCATGACCACAGCGGAGACACGCGCCTGGAAATCCAGGCCACGCTCTGCGGCACTGCCGCCAGTCGTTCGTTTAGCGATAGGTTCCGTCATGCTTCCTCGGGCAGTCCGATCTTGCGTCGGCGACAAGCAATTCTCAGTTGAGACTACCCATGAGGCGCAGTTCGCCCCAGCGAATCCTTCGTTTGCTGCTGCACGATCGGTGACCCAAGGCCCAGCCTTGCGTCGCAGGGATGGCCGTGTCGGCGAACTCCGTAACCTGCACCAGATTCACCAAGAGGCTCTCGGAAATGCAATCGGTCTCTACAGACGCCGCCGCTATCGCCAAGGCGATCAATGCCCTGGTGCCCGATGGAGTGGTTCGATCAACGGTCGCCTTGCTTGGTTCCCATGGTGGAGCCGTGCGGCCTATAGGTTCAGGAACGTTGCTCGCGGTCGGAGAGGAGTTCTTCGTTTTGTCTGCGGCGCATGTCCTGCGGCAGGCGGCCGAACAGGAGCTCACCGTAGGTGTGGCCCGCGACAGCCAAATCACTGCGTGCTCACGTGACTGGATGCTCAGCGATCCGGACGGTGCACGCCATGACGTGCACGATGTCGCGCTATACAAGTTGACGTCCGAAGAGGCTGCCCGATTCACGTCGTCGTGCTTCATCCGTATTGGAGACGTTTCATTCCTGGCGGACCTGTCCAACTCTTACTTCGTGATCTGTGGTTTTCCAGCGCTTTGGACCACAGCGCTCGCGCCTTCGGACCTCACCCCGGTCAAGTCCAAACTGCTCTTGATGGGCATGGATGGCTTTCGAGGTAGTAGTACAGGGCTAGATGGCTTCGATAGCGAGCGGCACTTCCTGCTGAGGGCCGACTGGTCTGACATCTACGACGCGCTGACTGGCAAACCCGCGCGCTTCCGGTCTCGCATGGGGCATCCCGTGGACTTTCCTGGTGCTCTTCAAGGCATCAGCGGCTGCAGTGTCTGGCGCATGGGAGACCTACGAGTGCCGCCGAAATTCTGGGGAAAACCCAAGCTGGTGGGAATTGAGACCGCGGTGTATGAGAAGGCCGGTGCGATACGCGCAACGCGCTGGAATTCAGTAACTACGATGCTGTACGGAGCATTTCCGAGTACGCGGCCAACCTTGCGCATGTACGAGGGGATGCACGGGTGACTCGCATCGTCCGCGTGTCGGCGTTTACGCGCAGTCAAAAGGGAATGAAGTGCGGCTACGTTAGCGCCGGGTGCGGTGCGAGGTCGAGGCAGTGAACGCGGGCGATCCCACCGAGCATTTCAAGCTGCGGGGTGCTCACAGCATATGGTTCCGGCATCGCGGGGGCACTCAAGAGGGTAAGTGCCGACGCATTGCCACATGAGCCGCTTTGAAATCTGTACGCCAGCGGCGCTTTTCGTACGCGGAGCCCTGCTGGACCGCGGCCGCACACGGGCATACGCGCGGTCACCCCGCAAGGCATGCGTCGGGCCCAACAAACGCTCAGGAACAGGCCCGTTTCGTCTGATGATGTCGAGGCCGGCGCTACGCGGAACCGCGTCCAAGGTCGTTCCGCGCCGGGCAAATGCAGAATGACAGGCAGGCGCCTGAACCAGTTCGCGCCGGAGAGCATAGGGAGGATCGTCGGTGTCTGAGCTGAGATTCGTCGTGGCCGAGAGGAAGGAACTGATCCCGACTTCTCCGGGCCCATATTTCGTCCTGTTGAAGGACAACTGGGATGACTTCGGTCACAAGGTGCAGTTCCAGTTCAGCTTCGTGGACGCAATTGGCGAAAGGATCCGCCTAGGTGCGGTCAAGATCCTTCAGCGAACGAGTGACGATAGTCGCTCGATCGAGGTAGCTACTCAGACGCGGTTGCCGACCGAGTTTTCCGAGTTGCCACCTGAATACATCTCGATAGGGCAGGACGACGAGTACTACCAGTTTCTCCATTCGCTATCCACCGTCGACGCTCCAGCGGTTCTGCGGGCGCTTCGCGACATTGCCTGGAGCCCAGCATTTGCCAGCGAGTTCGAGCCCACCTCAGCATTTCGCAACGCCTTGATGCGCGAAAACGGTGCGCGCAGGGCACGCCGGTTTGGAAGGGCGCTAGCCAGGGGAGAACCCATTTACGAGAAGCCGGCCTTCACGTACCTCGGCCAAATTCCAGGTGCTGACAGCGATATCGAGGTGAGGTTCCGCTTCGATCCGTTCGACGAAGTGCCTGGGCGGATCGTTGGTCTCATCGGGCGCAATGCGGTGGGGAAGACGCGCTTTCTTGCCAGCCTAGCGACGGACCTTGCGCAAACCACTCGATCGTCTGCAGGTGCACTGCGGGAGCAGGAGATGCGTTTCCCTGGAGGACGACCTCTGTTCACGAGAGTGATCGCAGTTTCGTTCAGTGCCTTCGACCGGTTCAAGCAGCCCAAGGCCGATCACTCGAGCAGCTACGTCTACTGCGGCATCCGCAGTGCTAAGGGCGGCAGCCTCTCTCGCCCTGCGTTGGTCGAAACCTACGGCAACAACATGGGGCGCATTCGTCGACTCGACCGCAAGACAGCCTGGGCCACGTACATGCACGAGATCTTGGGAGATCTCGGCAAGAGTCTGACGGAGACACCAGCGACCGACGAGTTTCAGTCAGAGGTCGATGCTGCAGCGCTGGAACCGCTGAGTTCAGGTCAGGCCATCCTTGCCCACTTCGTGACCGGTTTGATGGCGTGGATACAACCCAATTCGCTGGTGCTGTTCGATGAGCCAGAAACCCACCTTCACCCCAACGCGGTTGCAAACTTAGTTCTCGCGCTGTCGCACATCCTCACCGAGTTTGATTCCTACGCCGTCGTGGCGACTCACTCGCCAGTCGTGATACAGGAAATTCCCGCGAAGAGAGTCCTCCTATTCAATCGCACCGGCAATGACACGGTGGCAGAACCCCTTGGGCTAGAGAGCTTCGGCGAAAGCGTCACTGAACTGACGCGCCATGTTTTTGAGACTATAGAGGTCACGAGCGTCTACCGCGACACGCTCAGAAGACTTGCGATGCAAGAGTCACCCGCCGAGGTAGCCGCCCGCTTCGAGCATGGACTGAGTCTGAACGCCCAGGCCTACCTACTAGCCCAGTATGGCAAGAAGGCAGGTGGGAAGAATTGAAGCTCCTGACCCGCCTTGGCAACAATCCCGCCTATATCGACCGGTACGTCACCATTCGAAATAGGAAGCACACGGCAACTCGGAGCGTGCTTGTCGCGGCGCACCCCTTGATCGAAGGAAGGTACGCGGCCTACGAAAATGCGCTGGCTCAAGGCACGCTCGCGTCTTTGCCCGTTTATGCCGGCGCTGACGCGCTGAAGCAGAGCCTCAGAGCCTGCTACGACGTCCCGACCCTTGCACTGACTGCTCTGAAGAAGGCCATCAAAGCCGCGCAGCCTCCGAGGCTGTTGAAGTACTGCCCCATGTGCGGCACGACATTGCCCAGCACTTTCGATCACTACCTGCCGGCCGTGCGCTTCCCGGAGTTCTCAGTTCACGCCTTGAACTTAGTTCCGTGCTGCGCGACGTGCAACTCGACCAAAGACGATGACTGGCTTTGCGATGCCGGCCGCAGGCAGTTCCTTCACGCGTATGCCGACAGCCTGCCTGACCTTCAGTTCCTTCATGTGGCCTTGCATCAGGCACCGGGGCTGCAAGGAGTAGGCGCCACTTTCTCGCTAGCTCGTCCAACGAGTGTCGCAGATGACGTTTGGCTCCTCATCAGCAAGCACTACGAGCGACTGAGACTGATCGCGCGGTATGACGACGGCGGAAATGACGAATTGGCAGAGATCCTCGCGAACTGCCGTACTTATAGGGACGCTGGGGGGCAGGATGTTCAGGCGTTCCTGTTCGGCCAGGCAGCAGACCGCTCGGCGACCTATGGCCGAAATAACTGGATCGCCGTGCTGATGACCGCCATGGCCAACCACATAGACCTGGAAAGTTGGGTCAATGCTGCGTCGCCATGAAAGGCCTTGCCAGCGAGACGTCCAGCAGCCATTCAGATACTCACCCACCGTATCGGCAGCTTCGAGAACCCCATAGCGGCCGTCTGCGCGGTCACTAACTGGGCCCGAAGCTGCGCCTAGGCCAAGATTGGCCAATGCTTTCCGGATGCAAGGTCCGGATGCCGCGGTTCTTCGTCTGGGGAGCCGTAGTCATCCCGCAGCCTGTCGATGTGTCGAAGGCACCTTGCAGCCGCGTCCCGGGCCGCACCGCTCTTCACCATCGAAAGCAATGATCGCCGAAGGCCAACCGCTGGGATGGGTGACACGTTATAGGCCCCTCCAGCACCGTCCACAGGGACGTGCTCGGTTACCAAGTGCTCAACAGTTCTCCAGGAGAGGAGGGGGCGCTGCGACTTTTCCTCCAATCGAATAAGAAGCAGCAAGCCCTCTTCATCCGGTACTTCTGCGACAGCGCCAGCAAGGAGCGCAAGTCCATCTCCAGCAATCTCACCTTCAAGCAACCGGTAAGTGTGCTTGCGTAGCGGTGCGTCGGCGGCGATGACCGAGGCGATTCGATCAACGAGTTGCCGTTCGTCGGTACCTTTCAAGCGGATAGCGCCCGACGCGGCCAGGTCAATGACTCTAAGGCCGGCCCCGGGCGTTCTCCGACCAAAGGCGGCATCCCGCCAATCACGATTCTCATAGAAGGCATGGTTGGTCTCTGCGAGACGAAACAAGACCTCCTCGGCTTCGTCGCCCGGCGCAACCTTTAGTGCGGCGAACAATCCTTCCAGCGGATCGTCCTTGCATTGAAATACCGGCATGGCCGTGACGATCTCTTCGACTTCTGATGGTCGGCTAGAGAAGGGCACAAGTTGGAGCCAGCTCTTTAGTTCGTAGCCTTCGTACAGCAACCATGGCTGCGACTTCGCGGCATCGAAGACTGCGGCGATTCCCTCTCTTATGACGCGCGTATCGACGATCTCGCCAGACAGAGTCAGGTTTCGAAGTAGAGCAGGTTTACTCCTGGGCGATGCGATCGCCATCACTTTCTGCAGGATGAGATCTCGCTGCCCGTGGGGCAATTCGCTCCCAATGATTGCGAGCTTGACGGCACAGGACCGCTGGAGTTCGGTGGCATCCTCTGATAGCAGCGCTTCAACGGCTTCGAATATTGCATCAGCCTCAACCGAGGTTGAGTCGCGGCCCCGCACTCGGCAATGCCGCTTGTCGGCGACACGAGAGAACTCCATCTCGAAGTTAAGGAATCCCACGGGATCTCTCGGTTCGTTCGCCGCGTGCCAGCGCATGGAGAGAAGTCTGGCGGCGTCCTCGCCAAAGTGCTCGTCCGTCAAGTAGTCCAGCAGGAGGGTCGCAACTTCCGGCGCATCCATTGCTTGCAGTGCCCAGCGGTAGTACTCCGTGCACGGATGGGTTGCCTCGTTGTAAGCAGGCCCAGCTCGCCAGTTCAATCGCTCTGCTTCTTCTCTGAAGGCTCGATACCGACAAAGGTTGTCATCCAAGAGCCGCCTGAGAAGCGGAAGGTGTCGAACATCTGGCGCCCGCGTGAGCATGTGCGGCACGCACGCGACCTTTACCCGTTTAGCATTTGCAGCCAGCAGGCGGGAACCCCAGTCCTCCGCTAGATCACCAATCATTGCGCGGCATTGATTGTCGAACGATGTTTCGTGGCTGCCATTCGCCTTCCCATGACGAACGATCAGATCTGCCAGATCGGGGAGCTGCGCGGTCGTAGACGTCGCTGAACGGTTGTGAATTGCAGCAATCAGGCTAGATGCTGGCGTGCGCGCGATGCGTGCAGACAAAGTCCAGTACCTGTCTCCGACTCGGCCGTCAGACGCCTTCCTTGCTTCCAGCAGCGCGTCAATCAGCCTACCAACTGACAACGGACCCAGGCATGCCGCAGCCGCGTTGGCCCTCTCATCGCGTTCGGTCTCGGCAAGGGCAAGGTCGACAAGTTGCTCGTCCTCGATGGTGGCCGCCATCGCAATCAGATCGGAAGCACCATGGAACAGCGGCCTTCCAGTTCTGACGCGGGACAAAATGCCTTCCGCCACTTCGCGAGGATATTTTGCTGCCGCTTGATGGACAAGCTGGACGCCGCTATGACGCTCGTCTGGCAGGGCCATCTCATAGACGATCTTAGAAACCATCGTAGAGCCGGCCGGGGCTTCCCCATTCAGCGCCTCATAGAGTTCATTCACCGGTCGTTGCTGGGCCTGACGGTGCCTCGCCGCAGCGGCCTCTGTCTGAACGTCCTTATCCGTCAGTTCGTCGAGGGCTCCACTACGAACTAGCAGGTCATACGTACGAAAGTCGGCCGTGCGCAGGATCTCGGCGGCATGTCTCTCTGCACCACGGAAGGCGAGCGCTTGCACAACTGCAGCCTTTACCTCTGGGGCCGAGTCTCTTACAGCGATTTCAGTTGCCAGATCCATTCCGTCTGCACCACTGTCGGATGCGATTTCATGAAGGAGCCGTTCCCGGACGATTTGCGAAAGTGCCAGGATCTGCCCAGCCGCCTCACCGCCAAGAACCGACGGCCGAAATTGGCGAGTCGCTCGCATCGCGCGCAGACGAACCTGCGAGTTCTCGTCGGATACGAGCGGCCATACAACGTCAGCAAACTCGGGACGCCCGGAAGCGATCATGAACGCTATTGCGCGATCGCCATCTGGTTGTGCGTGCCACGCTTGGATCTTCGGAACAACTTCGCCGGCGACGCGCGACCATACGGCATCATTCGCTCTGAAGAGCATCTCAGCTGCGAGCATCGGATCTACTGTCAATGCAGACCGCACTGCTATCGCGCAGGCCTCTTGTTCGGCTCGAGTTCCGCGGGCCAGTCGCTCGCTCGCGAATAGAACTGCTTCTTCCCACGCGGGCATATCAAGAACCGTCGCATTCAGTGTGTTCACTGCTGAGCTGTCGTGAACACCGGCACGCATGAGCTGCTCGACGAAGTGTGAGCAGAACCATTCCTGAAATTGTTGGTGCTGAAACGAGTAGCTCGCCGGATCGCCCGACCTGGTCAGAACATGATGGGCGACCAGAGTCTCCAGGGCAGTCTGCGGCTGGATCTTGTCCGTGAGCTGGCCTGCACCAACCAACTCAAGCACTGCGCTTGCAACGGCGCGACGTGCAACTTCTACCGGAAGAGATGTCTTCGACTCACGCGTGGCAGCCACTGCGATTGCTTCAAGCAGCTGCGAATGGACACCGCACAATCGATCAGCAAGCTCAAGTGAGTGCCGTGCGTCGTCTTCGTGCGCGCGTACAAAGCGCCGCAGCACTTCTTCCTTAGTGGTTGGAAACGGTGCTGCTTCAGGCGCACCCAGCAAAGTCTTCAAGTAGAGCGGTATCGAGACCAGCTCACGCAAGCCTGCAGTCCGCCAGGCCTTGTCGAGGATGCGCAGTCCAGCTTCACCCTGCAGGGCCTCGGCGAGGTCAATTTGCTGTGACTCGTTCAACGGGAGCAAGTCAACTCGCGTGCCGTCTACAGGAACGTCGAGCGCCTGCCTACGGGTCGAAATCAAGAAGCAAAGCTCAGGTAGCTCGATCTGTAACTGCCTGACTTGCGTAGCGGCACGCTTGCGAGCTTCGCTATTCAGCTCGTTCCATCCATCGAGGAGGAACAATATCCCGGGCTGGCTGGCAGCAAGACGAAATTGCTCTTCGGAGAATGCGGCAAAGGCCGGCCGCCTGAGAACAGATTGAAGGAAAGTGGTGCCTTCTGTCGACCAATCCGCTAGTTGTATGAGTATCGGAGACCCGCCAACATGCAAGGACGCCGCAGCGATCTGGAACGTCGTCACGGTCTTTCCCATGCCAGGAGCTGCTACCAAGACGAGATGGTCGAGGTCCACCACCATTGACGCCAGCAGCCGCGGCGTTAGCTGTCCTCGGACGCCCTCTACCTCTAGCGTGAGTTCAACGTTGGTCGACGGCCAGTCATCCGATTTGCGAAACACCTCTAGGTCTGCCTGAGTCGCTTTGCGGAGAAGCTCAGCCAGCTCGCTTCTTGCGGGCACCAAAGGTGTCAATTGGTCGCCACGGAGAACACGATCGCGCGCATCCCTCTCTGCTTTCACCTTCCAGTCAGTGAGCTTCTCAACCGTGAATTACGGATCTTTGGTGTCAATCGCCGTGCCGTGATCGCGGCACATCCAAATTCCGTTTTCAACTGATTTGCGCTGCTGACTAGTCTGTTTTACGTCGTAGCGAGGCCCGCCTGGCGCAGCGGCGCAAATGTGGGCCGCCGTTCCCACGTTGATAAGCCCTCCCACAGTGGCACGACCGCAGGACGGGTACGAACAACGCCAACCCGCGCGCTTCGCGATTTGGTTCTTTGTGCTCTCGCTAAAGTCGTCGCGGTTGGTGCTGGACATCTTCGGGGTCTAGCCCTCTTTCCTTACGGAATGGCCTGTATCAGACATTGATGGCACGTCTCCAACCTTAATGGCGCGAAATACCCACCAGCAGGAATGCCGGACGACTACACACGCCGGGGCTAGCCAAGCCATCGCTGCCAAGGCAAAGCGCGAGGTTCGGCTCCTACGGCATCGTTATGAGCCGGCCCTCGCGTTTTTCGAGTTTGTTCTAGCGTTTACGACTTTATTCTCACCAAACATTCGGTGCTCTATTTCCGCAGGCCGGCAGGCTCTTGCCCGGTGCTTGGCGATTGCCAGCGGCTTGGGTGAAGCGGTGATCAAGCCACATGCGACATGCTTGGGCTCGGTGGACTGGGAGATTGCGTACCTGCTCTCGCATCAGTGCGTTCGTAAACACGCTCGCCGCCATTTCATCCAGATCGGTGGAGATGGTGACGTGTTTGCCAGGCGCCACTCGAACGCGCTTCAAGGATCGATCGTGGCTGTATGACGCCATCCGAGCGATGACGAACCAAGCCTCGACGGTGGGACTGTTTTACTCAGTAATCCCAGGGAGCGGACTTGGTCTGCTGTCGCGCCATTTCGGCATGACTGCTCCCTCGCCTAGCAGGCGCCATCGGAAAGACCGCCCAACAGATTCCATTGGCGAGCTGACTCATGTACTGACGGCCTAGCAAAAGTTGAGGCGCGCAGTCACTTGGATTCGTGCGACTACGGGCCTCGTCAACTTCAACGATCAGGCCAGGCGCATCAACTAACGCCCGCCAGTCGCGGAACTGTGGCGCGAGTCGCAGTTAACTCGGCGCCCTACGGTCGTTCAACAGGATCAAACGTCAATGTTCCCCGCCCTCAACGCATTCGTCTCAATGAAATCGCGTCGCGGCTCCACCTCGTCGCCCATCAGCATCGTGAAGACCTTGTCCGCCTCGATGGCGTCGTCGATCTGCACGCGCAGCAGGCGGCGCACGGTGGGGTCCATCGTCGTTTCCCAGAGCTGCTCGGGGTTCATCTCGCCCAGGCCCTTGTAGCGCTGGCGGCCGACGCTGCCTTCGGCCTGGCTCATCAGCCAGGCCATGGCGGCGCGGAAGTCTTCGACCTTGGCTTCCTTGGCCTTCTCGCCCTCGCCCTTGCGCACGAGGGCGCCGGGCTTGATGAGGCCTTGGAAGCTGAGGCCGGCGTCCGCCAGCACGGCGTAGTCGGCACCATGCACGAAGTCGGCACTGATGACGCTGGCGCGCACGTTGCCGTGGTGGGTGCGGGCGATCTTCAGGAAGAGCTTGTCGGTGCGCGGGTCGGTCTCGACCGTCACCAGCGCGTCGTGCAGCAGGCCCTTGAGGCTGGCGGCGCTGGCCGCGGCGGCTTCGGGGGTGTCGAGGTCCAGCGCCAGGCCGTTGGCCAGCACGTGCAGGGCTTCGATGTCCATCCAGTTGGACAGGCGCTGGATGACGCTCTGGGCCGTCACGTATTTGCGGGCCAGCGTGTCGAGGGCGTCGCCGCTGAGGGTGCTGCCGGTGCCGGTGTCCAGGTGGGCGTCCTGCAGCGCCACCTTGAGCAGGAAGGCGTCGAACTCGTGGCCGTCCTTCAGGTACTGCTCGTGCTTGCCGACCTTGACCTTGTACAGCGGCGGCTGGGCGATGTAGATGTGGCCGCGCTCGACGAGCTCGGGCATCTGGCGGTAGAAGAAGGTCAGCAGCAGGGTGCGGATGTGGGCGCCGTCCACGTCCGCGTCGGTCATGATGATGATGCGGTGGTAGCGGAGCTTGTCGGGGTTGAAGTCGTCGCCGCCGGCGCCGCGGCCGATGCCGGTGCCCAGGGCGGTGATCAGCGTGAGGATTTCATTGCTGGTCAGCAGCTTTTCGTAGCGGGCCTTCTCGACGTTCAGGATCTTGCCGCGCAGCGGCAGGATGGCCTGGAACTTCCGGTCGCGGCCCTGCTTGGCGGAGCCGCCGGCGGAGTCGCCCTCGACGATGTAGATCTCGCACAGGGCGGGGTCTTTTTCCTGGCAGTCGGCGAGCTTGCCGGGCAGGCCCAGGCCGTCGAGAACGCCCTTGCGGCGCGTCATCTCGCGGGCCTTGCGGGCGGCTTCGCGGGCGCGGGCGGCGTCGAGGATCTTGCCGCAGATGGTCTTGGCGTCGAGCGGGTTCTCGAGCAGGTAGTCGGTCAGCAGGCGGCTGACGATGTCTTCCACCGGGGCGCGCACTTCACTGGAGACCAGCTTGTCCTTGGTCTGCGAGCTGAACTTGGGCTCGGGCACCTTGACCGACACGACGCAGGCCAGGCCTTCGCGCATGTCGTCACCGGCGACTTCGACCTTGGCCTTCTTGGCCAGCTCGTTGTCGTCGATGTATTTGTTGATGACGCGGGTCATCGCGGCGCGCAGGCCGGTCAGGTGGGTGCCGCCGTCACGCTGCGGGATGTTGTTGGTGAAGCAGAGGACGTTCTCGTTGAAGCCGTCGTTCCACTGCATCGCCACTTCGACGCCGATGTTGGTGTTCTGGTCGCTCATCTTGTCGCCCACGGCGTGGAAGATGTTCGGGTGCAGGGTGGTCTTGCCCTTGTTGATGAACTCGACGAAGCCCTTCACGCCGCCGGCGTAGGCGAAGTTGTCTTCCTTGTTGTTGCGCTCGTCGACCAGGCGGATCTTGACGCCGTTGTTCAGGAAGCTCAGCTCGCGCAGGCGCTTGGCGAGGATGTCGTAGTGGTAGTCGTTGTTCTGCT
>OUNM010632213.1_pt1 | contig 16116 bp, 11 predicted proteins | sample 1769961 | NCBI WGS metagenome assembly OUNM01 (sample SAMEA3914820, study PRJEB12502) | metagenome | biome: forest; material: soil | place: USA | collected 2012-03-12 | depth 0.3 m | reverse complement strand
GTCGGCGATGATCCGGTCGGGATTTCCGAGCAGCCGGTAGCCGAAGCCGGGCTTGAGCTCGATGTCGAAGCCCGCACCACGCAGCACGGCCAGATGCGACTCGATCGCCTCGCGCGATTCGCCAATGGCCGCGGCCAGTTCCTCGGCGGAAAGATGAACCTCGGCAGCGCGCAGGGCAGTCAGCAGCCGGGCATCGAAAGGGAGCGTCATTCCAGGAGTTCCAGCGAATAATCGATCGAGCCCGCTGAATGCGTGAGCGCCCCGGAGGAAATGAAATCGACGCCCGTCGCCGCAATCTCGGGGATCGTTTCCAGGGTGATCCCGCCGCTGGCCTCGAACAACACGCGCCCGCCGCCCAGTCGCACGGCTTCGGCCATGTCGTCACAGCTCATGTTATCGAGCAGGATGACGTCGACTCCCTCGAACGTCAGGAATGTGCGCACCTGATCGAGCGTATCCGTCTCCAGCTCGACGCGCAGTCCGGGGTTGTCGCCGCGGAATTGCCGGATCGCTTCCTGCATGCGGACCGGGTTGGCGTCAGCCGCGAGGTGATTGTCCTTCACCATGACCATGTCATAGAGGCCGAAGCGGTGATTGACTCCGCCACCGGCCTCGACTGCCGCCTTTTCCAGCGCACGCAGGCCGGGAGTCGTCTTGCGAGTGTCGAGGATGCGCGTGCTTTCGCCGCCCACGGCGTCCACGAACTGCCGCGTCAGCGTCGCGACCCCTGAGAGCCGCTGCAGAAAATTGAGCGCCACACGTTCTCCGGTGAGGATCGAACGGACTGAGCCGCGGATGGTTAAAATCGTTTCACCCGGTTCGACCTGGGAGCCATCCGGCTGGATGACCTCGATTTCGAGTGAAGGATCAACCCGGCGGAATACCTCCGCCGCTGTCCCGGCTCCGGCCACGACGGCCGTTTCCTTGGCAAAGATCCGCGCATGCCCATGGCGTTCCGGCGCGACGAAATAACGGCAGGTCAAATCGCCTGTCCCGATGTCCTCAGACAGGGCAATGGCGATGGGATCATGTGGCGGCAGTTTAAAAGAAGGTTCCACGCTGTCCTATCCGCCGCCGTGCATTGCAATTTCGCAATCAAAAAATTCCGGGCCGCGCACGCAAGGAAGTAAGAGCACCAAACCAACCACCAACGTGACGCGGCCCGGAGATTGTTCCCCCTAACGTCATGCTTTGACAGGGGCGCGGGGGTGCCGTTCAAAGAAGTTGAGCGATTTTTTGAAAAAATTTCGGGTGAACGGACGAAAGGGCGTTCCGCCCTCTCGGACGGCCGCCCAAAATCGCTCAGATATTTTTGTTCCTTCAGGTCCTCTGGACCCGCCCTGCCTACATCCGCACGGAGCGCTGCAGCTCAGCGGACTCCAGCGCCAGCGCGGCATTGCCGATGATCCCGGCGTCATTGCCGAGGGCAGCGGGCACGACGCGCAGATTTTCGTGGATCACCTTCTGAGTCCGACCACGGATATTGCGGCGAATCGGGTCGAGGATGAGCTCGCCCGCCTTCGCGACGCCGCCGCCGATGACGATGGTGTCGGGATTGAGCAGCCACACCACGCTCGCCAGCGCGGATCCTACTTCCGTGCCGAGATCCTCCCAAAGCTTCTGCGCCACCGCATCGCCCGCCTGGGCGCGAGCTCCGAGCTCGAGCGGCGTGCATTCCGCCAGGGTCTTCTCCTGGCCTGCGGCGCGGTAAAGTTCCACGGCACGCTCGGCGATCTGCTGATTGCCGACGTATTCCTCGAGGCCGCCGTCGTTTCCGAAAGGTCCGGGCCGGCCCTGGTAATCGATGCTCATGTGGCCGATCTCGCCGGCCCCGAGCTGCGCCCCGCGATAGAGGCGTCCGTCAAGAATGAGCGCGCCACCGACGCCCGTGCCGAGCGTTACACAAACGACGTGCTGGCCATTCTGCGCCGCGCCGTATTTCCACTCGCCGTACGCCATCGCGTTGGCGTCGTTTTCGATGATCACGTGCAGGCCCGTCCGCTTCTGGAGGAGCGAACGAAGCGCGACGTCACACCAGCCAGGAACATTCGTCAGCTCATGCACGATGCCGTTGAGGCTGTCGACGAGGCCGGGAAGGCCGATTCCGATCGCGCTCACGGACGGCTCGACCTTGCGAAGATCTTCAATGACCGCGACCATTGCATCGAGGATTGCGTCCGGCCCGCTGTATTGCTGGGTATCGATGGTCGTGCCGCGCTGGATGATCCGGCCGTTTTCAACCAATGCGGACTTGATGGTGGTTCCGCCGAAATCGATGCCGATGGCGTGAGTGGCGTTGGTGGAAGAGGTCATGCGATTTTGAGGCAGTTAAGGAAGATTCAGAGTGCCGATGATCCGCAATCCTTCCAAGGTCAGATTTGGAAGAACTGTCTGGATCTCCGGTAGCCCAGCGGCGATGAGCTCGGCGTAGCCGCCAGTCGCGACCACGCGGAGGCGGCGTTCACCGAGTTCGGCTTTGATTTCGGAAAGGATCTGGCGTACCAGCCCGCGATACCCGTACACCGCGCCGGCGAGCATGGCCTGCTTGGTGGATTTGCCAATGGCGCTGGGCGGCTCGAGCAGGCTGATCTTTGGCAACAGGGCCGTGCGCTGATGCAGGTAATCGGTCATTGCTTCCAACCCCGGAGCAATCACGCCGCCGACATATTTGCGGCCACGCGCGATGATATCGAAGGAAACCGCCGTGCCAAAATCGACAACCACGACTGGCGCGCCGAAGAGCGCCGCAGCGCTGGCGGCATTTGCCAGGCGGTCCGCGCCGATGGTCTGCGGCTTCGGATATTCAATCCCGACGCCAAGCTCCAGCGCAGCGCTCACGCGAACGAGCGGCTTGCCGGCGAGGTGATCCGCCATCCAGTTCCCCTTCTCCGGAACGACCGAGGACAGGACGACGGCGTCGAATTTCCAGCCACGCAGCGCTCGATCGAAGGAAGCAGCGTTCAACTCCCGCGTGGAAATCCGGCGGGCACTGCCAAGGAGGCTCGTCCGACTGGCCAGCGACAGCTTGGTAAACGAGTTGGAATTATCGATGAGCAGGAAATCGCCGGCGGGCATGGGGAAAGGCGGCGCATTGCAGCCTCTTTGAATCGTCTGCGTCAAGTCCGGCGACGGCTGACGGGGATTCTTCTCGTGTCACAACAAGAGTGAGGGAAAAAGCACGCCGAACAACGAAAGTAATGGCTTTGTGACACACCCGTCTGTGTCATTAAATGTACACTCAGATTTGCGAATTCCGTCGGTTTTACGGTACAACTCTTGTGCCACCTCTTGTGGTGTTTCCCTTGAAAAGAATCGGTTTCACCCCACGGGGTGTGGGAACTCTTTATCAGCCAACCAAATACGGGTGCCTTTCAAAAAATTCATCTCTCGTGTTTTATAGAAATTATAGGCGCGGCACGCCCGCTGCTTTAGGAAGGGCTCCATGATCACACTGTCCAATTTGGCCAGCGATCCCGAACAGGAAACTGCTGCCGAATCGCTCACCGGGTCTGCCCCAGCCAATCCTCATTGCTATTCCGTCACAATCTTCACTCAGCGCTGGAAAGAAGTGCGTGACTTCTACGTTAATATCCTCAGCGCCAATGTCCTCAGCGAGCGCACCGAGCGTTATCTCGAGATCGAGCTCGGCGGGGTGCCGTTCACAGTACGCAAATGTGAATACGGCGAGATGGTAAGCTATTTCCATCTTTACGTGTCGATGAAAAATCGCGCCGAAGTGCTCGATGAGCTTCGCCGTCGCGGAATCATTGTCACGACGGTCGGACCTTACACGAACTTCCGCGATCCGGAAGGCCGGGTCATCAAGCTATCTGAAGAGAAGACAATCGTATCGTAAGGTTTCGGTAGGCAAGTGAAGCATTTCGGCTTCCTTGCCGGACACACGGGCGGACTTGATTGGGACGCTATGTCCGCCCGTTCCGCATCGCCACACGTCCCGCGCCGGTATACAGGTTCATTGACCGGCCCCGAATGAAACCAGCGAGAGTCTGTCCGCTCTCGCGCGCAAATTCCACCGCCAGACTGCTCGGGGCGGAGATCGCCGCCACGATGGGAATGCCGGCGGCATGTGACTTCTGCATCATCTCAAAAGAAGCGCGTCCACTGAGTAAAACGATATGACTGGAAAGCGGTAGGCGCTTTTCGAGAAGCGCCCAGCCAATGAGCTTGTCTAGCGCATTGTGCCGGCCCACGTCTTCACGGGCGACGAGCAGTTTTCCCTGAAGATCGAAAAGCGCGCAGGCATGCAGTCCGCCGGTGCGGCGAAACGTTTCCTGATGCCGGCTCAGACGGCGCGGCAGCCCGAGCAGGACCGCCGCTGCGACGTGCTCACCGCGATCGCGCAAGGGCTTGTGACGGCGCAACACGGAATCGATGGATGTCCGGCTGCAGATCCCGCAACTCGCAGAGGTGAATACGTGGCGGCTGAATTTTGAGAAATCGAAAGCGCCGGGATTGACCAGCGCGACATCGACGGCATTGCCTTTGCCAGCCGCGCCGGCGACCACACAGGTGCTAACATCGAACACTTCCTTGGCAGTTTTGATGATTCCTTCGGTGAACAGGAAGCCGACGGCCAATTCGTGATCGTGACCGGGAGTGCGCATGACCACCGCGACGCTCTTACCTTCCACGCGAATCTCCAGCGGTTCCTCCGGGGCGAGTTCGTCGTAGAACGGCATCGCATGCCCGTCATCATACCGGGTGAGGTTGATTGGATGCGTCTCGGTCATCCGACAGCAGGCATCATCGCGGTCCGGGAGGCTGCGGGCAATCAGTCTTTTTGGCGTTGGCAGGCAGGACTTATAGGTCTCATAGGAGTCATGGGGCCTATAAAAGAACCGCTACTTCTTCGAACGCCCGATCTCTTCCATGAAGATGATCACGGCACCGGTCATGGCCGAGCGGGCACAGGACAAGCCGCCGACGAAGCGTGCAAATGGCGCGATGCTCCCAGGATTTTTCGCGAGATAACAGACCAGGCCAAACGGCCGCGGCCGCTGCCGTTCCAGGTCGAACCAGTGCGGCATCGGCACCGGCAGCGGATCGATCGCCGCATCGCTGATTCCACGAATGCCGACGACGGGTATGCCAGTCTCCGCACAGACCGAAGCGATGCTCGCGGTTTCCATATCCACGGCAAGCGCTCCGGTTTCGCGTGCAAGCGCGGCCTTGTCGGCTGGCGTTTCGATGGCGCGCTCCGCCGTGTGAATCTTTCCGGCAACACATTCGGCGACCAGTTCATCCAATCCGCTATGCGTCGTCTCGCGGGCATCGAAGACGATATTGCCAACGCGGAGGTCCGGCGACAGCGCCCCCGCATAGCCCGAGCTGATGAGCAGCTTCGGCTGCACGAAGGACAGGAAATTCCGCGTCTCACGCAGCGCCGATTCGCGGCCGACGCCAGTGTGACAAAGGGCCACCGAAACTCCACGCACCGAGCCGGTCAGCATCGGCCCGGCTTTGCCCGTGGCGATGTGACGCGAGTCCCTTAGCTCGCGGCGCAGGTCTTTGCTTTCTTCCGGTAGGGCGAAGGTAACGGCGATCATGAAATAAGTAAGTCACGCGCGCGGGTGCGCCTCGTCGTATGCGCGGCGCAGGCGTTCAACCGTGACGTGTGTATAGATTTGCGTGGTGGAGAGGCTGGCATGCCCGAGCAGCGATTGCACGCTCCGCAAATCCGCGCCGGCATCGAGCAGATGCGTGGCGAAGGAATGCCGGAGCTTGTGCGGGCTGATCTCGACCGGGATGCTCGTATGGCGCACGTAACGCTTGAGCAACACCCAGACGCTGTACGGCGTCATGCGCTTGCGGCCCTTGCGGCTGATGAATAGTGGACCGGCCTCAACACGCGCGGCGTGCCGGTATTTCTGGATGGCCTCGAGTGCAGGCGCGCCCACCGGGACGATGCGTTCCTTGCGGCCTTTGCCAAAGACGCGGACGTTTTCGGAATACGGATCGACGTGCGCCACATCGAGCGCGACGAGTTCGGAAAGTCGCAAGCCGCTTGAATAGAAGAGTTCGAGGATCGCGGCATCGCGCGCAGGCATCCAGACAGGCGCCTGCGGTTCCTTTTCGACGCGAAGCGGCGCGGTGAGCAACTCTTCCATTTGCTTGGAAGTCAGGACGACGGGCAGCTTCCGCTGGAGCTTCGGCAGCTGGACGGGCTTGAGCGGATTCTCCTTCAGGCCGTGGCGTTCGCCGAGGAATCGGTAAAAGGTTCGCAGCGCCGCGAAGTGCAGGCGGATCGTCGGGCGCGCCATGCCGCGTTTGGAGCAATCGAACAGGTAGCGCCGGAAGTGATCGGGCTGGAGCTCCGTCCAGGCGGGCTTTTCGAGATACTTGCGGAAGGCGGCAAGCGCATGACGGTAATTGGCGAGCGTGCGCGGCGAGGCGTTGCGCTCGACTTCGAGATATTTGAAAAAGGCGTCGGAGAGCGGGGCGCCTTGCACTGGGGCTTTCACTGCCTGGCAAGGTAGCGGGCCGGGCACGCCGCTGCAAGAAAGGCTGGCAGCAGAATTGGACCGATAGGTCCCATGCGACGAATAGGACCTATCAGCCGCCAACCCCGGCCACATCGCCAGCGATAGTGGGGCTCGCACTCGACAAGCTTTCGGTGAAGCGCGACATATCCCTGCCAATCTTTTCCTTGAAGTCTGAGATCGCCAGTCAAGAATCGGTGCCTGACCAGATTTGCGATTGATGCGTCACCATGGCAAAAGCTTCGAGGCAGACCTTTTCCGCATGGGGCACCGCATGCGTTCTCAAGATTTGATGCCGGATCTCAACCTTCCCGTTCAGTGAAAACACTGATTGCATTGCTTTTGTGCATCTTGGGCTGCGGTTTTCAGATGCTTTCAGCGCTTGCGGCCCCGGTTGACATTCTCCAACCCAAGCTTCGGGAGCAACTTGAATGGCTCAAGGCTTATAACGCCGGGCATAGCGTCTCAGTGGAGGAGCGAATGAAGTTTCAGGAATCCCTTGGCGAGACAATCTGGGCAATCTCACGTGTCTTGTACGACGCCACTTCTCCGGATTGGGCACACCCATCTTCCGCACGGCGTGTAGTGATCGCAAAGATACAATCGACGATCGCTCCATATAATGCCGACCTTTCAGCGCTCGCATTTAATCGGGATGACGCTTCGAGGACGCTTGCGACTCAAAGCTTCACACTGTTGAAATATACACAGCCTGACGACAGCCTTGCGCGCTCATTAAGACAACATTTGACCGAGCGGCTTAACCAATCAGGGCCGGTGGCCGAGCTTCTGTTTGAATATCGGTTGCTCAATGAAGACGATAAGCAAACCATTCTAGCTCAATTTGCTTCGGAACAGGATCCGGACAACCGTGTCCGGAGGGCGCTACGACTTAGTAAGATGGGAATGCCAGAAGGGATTCCAGTATTTGCAGACTTGCTCAGCGTGCCGTTTACAATGAAGGGAATTGGACTGACTACTGGACCGATGATAATCGAGAACAGTGCTCTCGGCGGATATGAAGAAGCAACCGATGCGATCGAATACCTTGGAACCTCGGCTGGATCGTTGGTTCCGCTATTAAAGCAGCGCATGGAGGAAATTCGGGCACAATTGCCGGCGGCCGCAAGCCAAGCGTACCTTGCCAGGTTTCGGGTCGCGATTGAACGGGCAGAAGGCAAGAGGCCGGTCACTACTCCGATCGCGATGAATGGCTCCGGTTCGTTGCTGCCTGGAACCAAACCGCAAGAGACACCGAAGCCAGTAGCCCCAACGGTCGGGACAGAATCGACTCCACCACCATCCGCGACGCCATCAAATCACACTCCAGCGCCAATCCCGACCAAGGACAATACTCCTTCTCGCGCCGTCGAACGCGAGTCTTCGGTGTCGCTGTGGGTGGCTGGTATGATTGCTTTGGTTGCTATTATCGCGGTTGCAGTGAACCGTTGGGCATAAGAGGGCTGCACAAAACGGCCATAACCGTAATATCCAGAATGCTTGCGACAGCCCGCGTTGCTGCGGGCAGCTGCTGGGGATAGCATTTCAGTGGACTTATCATCCACCCGCCCGCGCCATACCGCCAGGCATAGGTCCCATCAGTCCTATCTGTCCTATTGGTCCCATCCCCTGCACCGCTGGCGTCATCACCGGCGGCGCCGCCGCCGGGCGCGCCTCGTCGTTCCAGCGCCAGTTCGGATGCCTCACCCAGGCAAGCGCTTCGCGGACATCCATCGCTGCCGCGCCCTGCGCCGCGAAGCGCGCGCGATGGCGTTCCCAAGCCTGACGCTCCGCGGGCGTGGCCCGATGCACCGCCGAGTAAGGCACGCGATTCCCAACTAACATCACGAGATAGCCCTCGATGCCGAAGCTAGTCTCCCGCGCCTGTAACAACTCGCGCGCAAATCCGCTCGGGCCATTCTCCCGATAAAATTCGAGCAGCCGCTCGAGGTTCGAGACATCGGTATCTTCGCGGCAATGCCGCCAGAAGGGCGTATCGAGCCTGGTATTGACGCGATAATGAAGCGCCAGAAAGTCGCGCACGTCATCCCAGAGGCCATTCATCTTGTCGTTGAAAAGCTGTCGGCTGGTCGGCGTGCTCTGATACGCAAAATGCGTGAGGAAGCTAACGAGCGCCTGGCATTCCAGGCAGATGATCATAAGAGCAGTCGCCTCCAGCGGTTCAACAAAGCCGCCCGCGTTGCCGACTGCCACGACATTATCCACCCACATACGCCGGTAACGCCCGGACCGGAATTTCACCACGCGCGGCGAAGCCGGCACTTTGGGATTCCTGCGCTGAAACTCAGCGACTGCCTGATCGTCCGAAATGGCCTGCGAGGAAAACACATAGCCGCGATTCACGAAATGCTCGTGTTCGATCTGCCACGACCACCCAGCCTCCATCGTCTCGGCGGTCGTATAAGGCAGGATCGGCTCATTTGTCCGCTCCCAGCCGCCTACCACCGCGCGATCGCAGAATAACGACCGATCATAACTAATGAATGGCTCCTCAAGCGCGCGCCCGAGTAACTCGCTGCGGAACCCGCTCGCATCGACAAACAGATCCCCTTCCAGCCGCCGTCCATCCTCGAGCAGGATGGCCGCGATCCCCTGCGGGCCGCGCTCGGCGCCGCTCACTTTGCCGTCGGTAAACTCCACGCCAGCCTCACGGCTCAGCTTTTCGAGCACATCGACCAGCTTGCGGTTTTCGATATGATAGCCATGCCATTCGTGGATCTCCGGCGCCCCGCCCATCTGCTGCCGCCCAAAAACCTTGTCCTGAGCCATGCACGCGGAAACGAAGTCGCAGCCTCGATATTCCTCATCGCAATAGTAACCCGTGGGCCGCGGCAGATCGTTCCACTGCGCATTGAGATGATGCGTAAATGTATAGTCAAACCGCTCGCGCGGGCCCCACAGGAAACGGATGCCCAGCTTCCAGACAGGCTCGGCCATTTCGTAAAACTGACGCCGATTCAGTCCGAGGAACTGGAAAAGATGCGCAGGAAACGTCGGAGTCGTTCCCTCCCCGACGCCGATAACTCCGAGGTCCAGACTGCGGACCACGCGCACCGTAAGATGCGGCAGCTTGCGCTTCAGCGAAAGCGCCGCGAGCAGGCCCGCGCTTCCGGCTCCGAGTACGATCACGGATTTGATCATGATTTAATGGCGGTAAATCTGCATGGCGCTGAATGGTCCGCCTGCGGTCACTTTGTGGATTCCCGGGCGTTCGTCATTCCAGTGCCAGTTGGGATTCCGGATGCAGGCCAGCGCTTCGCGGACATTCATTCCGTTTCTGGCAGTCGTGGAAAAGCGGGTCCGATGCCGATTCCACGCCTCGTGTTCGGCGGCAGTCGCCCGATGCCGCGCGCGGTACGGCACGCGATTGCCGACCAACATCACCAGATAGCCTTCAATGCCCCAGCTATTCTCGTGAGTTCTCAGCAAGTAACGTCCAAAGCCGGTGGGGCCATTCTCTTCATAATACTCGAGTAAGTCGGAAATCCCCGACAAATCGGTTTCATGCCAGCACTGCCTCCAGTAAGGCGTATCCAGCCTCGTGTTGTAACGATAGTGCAGCCCGAGGAAGTCACGGACATCGTCCCACATCCCGACGATGCGCCGGTTATATAACTTCCGCATCGATTCCGTCACGGTCATGCCGCCATTCTGCAGAAAGCTGACCAGTCCCTGCGAAGCGGCACAAACGATCATGAGCGCCGTCGCTTCGAGCGGTTCCACAAAGCCGCTGGAATTGCCGATCGCCACGACATTATCCACCCACATCCGGCGATAACGTCCGGACTGGAATTTCACGATGCGCGCTTCCCTGATCTTTGGATTCTTCCGGCGAAACTCCGCGACCGCTTCGTCATCCGAAAGGAATCGCGACGAGAAGACATAGCCGCGATTCACGAAATGCTCGTGCTCGATCTGCCAGGCCCAGCCGCACTCCATCGTCTCCGCCGTCGTGTATGGAAGGATCGGCTCGTCGGTCCGCGTCCAGCCGCCGATTGCCGCGCGATCGCAAAACAGCGAGTGATCGAAGGGCACATACGGCTCCTCCAAAGCGCGCCCGAGCAGCTCGCTGCGAAAGCCGCTGGCGTCGACAAATAGATCCGCTTCGAGCCGGCGGCCATCCCCGAGATGCAGCGCCGCGACGCCCGCCGATCCGCGCTCCACACTGCTCACCTTCGCATCGATGAATTCCACGCCGGATTCGCGCCCGATCGATTCCAGCACGCCGACGAGCTTGTGATTTTCGATATGAAAGGCGTGCCAGTCCTGGATATCCGGGCCACCGCCATTGGCCTGGCGCGGGAAGACCTTGTCGTAGGCCATGCACGCAGCAGCGACATCGCAGCAGCGAAAATCGTCGTCGCAGTAATAGCCATTCGGTTTCGGCATGTCGCTCCACTGCGCGTCGAGCTGCTGCGAAAAGGTGTAGTCAAAGCGGCCGCGCGGCCCCCACAGGAATCTGGCGCCGATCTTCCAAGTCGGCTCAGCTTCCGCAAAAAACCGCCGCCGGCTGATGCCAAGATAATCGAAAAGAAGCGTCGGGAAATTGGGATTCGTACCCTCGCCGACGCCGATGACGCCGATTTCCGAACTGCCAACCACGGTGACCTTCAGTTCGGGGATTTTACGTTTCAGTGAAAGCGCGGCAATAAGGCCGGCACTTCCTGCGCCTAAGACGAGGACGGATTTGATCACGGCTGGAGGGGGAATGCGTCGCACACGAGGAATGCGCGACGGCGTGATTTTTTACCCGTAGAATTGCCGCGGGTCAATCCCAACGGGACGCGACCGTGCGTTTAAATGCGCACCAAGCTATTTTCGTAGCCACACCAGAGTGCTCCAGCCCGGCAAATGAAACGACCTGCGGCAGTCGTCCGAGCGGCGCGAACCGCCACCCGGACCGAATGATTCCCACGCGCGGGGGCGGTTATTTCACGGGCCGCGCGACGAGGATGCCGGCGTCACTGCGGAAGCGCTGGAGATAATCCACGAGCCGGGTGTCGAGCACCACCTTGCCGTAGTTATGCGGCGCGGAAGCGTGCATGAAATGAACGCCGTCCGGCATCCGCACGGCGATGCCAACATGCGACGTACCGATCCGGCTGCCGTCGTGGGTCGTGATCCCGATGATGTCGCCAGTCTCGATCTTCGATTCGATGGAGGCCACGTGATCTTTGGGAATGTGGTAGAGGCCCATCTCGTTCACATGCTCCTCCATCTGGTGAATGCCATCGCGCAGCGACGGGTTATTGCGCATGTAGCGATAGGAACGCCAGTGGATGGTCATTTCGTCGGCGGATTGCGGGACACGCACGCCGCCGAGTTTCCGGGTGAGATCGTCGACCATCCCGCGGCGGTCGTTGTCATGCAGCCAGTCTTCGAGGTAATGCAAGCGCGAGAGGTAGCTGCCCGTGCACTGGCCATTGCGATAGCGATCGAGCTCGATGTAATGCAGCAGCGTCTCCGGCGTCCATTTTTCCTTGGGCTCCTCCAGCATGCGGGAAAACGCGAGTGACGTCTCGAAGAAGGTCCAGCAATCCAGCCCGGCCAGGTTGACCGAAGGCGCCTCGACATGGTCGTCGATCTCCAGCGTGTAGCTTTTGTATGGCGTCCCACACAGGGCGCGACCGACGGCCGCCGTGCGTTCGTTGAGCGGCAGGGCCTTCCATTTGTCGGCCTCGGAGACTAGTTGATCGAACTTGCTCCGGCCCTTGAAAACGGTGTCGAAAGGCAGGGAAGCCTGGGCCAGCGAGGCCATCAGTGCCGCGATGCAAAATAGGATGAAAGTTTTGCTCATGGATGGCGATATTTTTACCCGCATGGGGGTGAATTGCAAAAAGCCGCAGCCTCGCTGCGTGCTCCGTGCCTGTCCGTACGGGGGAATGTCAGACCTTCAAGCGCCGCAAATGTTCAATCGGCAAAACTCCCATGATCGTGGATCGGAGCTATGACACATGCCGCGGAGATTGGGTTGTGTCTGCCAGCGAGGCGCTTACGGGCCAAAGGCCATTAGCTCTCGCGCCCCGAAACGATGCAAAACCAAACGTCCGTTGGTATGCGTGAATTCGTCGCTACCCAAGCAGCTCGCACCAACGCCATTCGAAAGCCTGGAGGGAAGTGCTGTATGGCTACGAAATATATTAAATGCTACAAAGCACCCTATAGCCGCGGAATACCGAAAAACTCCGGGCGCGGTCCATGCGCAAAAAATCCGGGCGCATCATCGACGCGCCCGGATTTTTCAAATGTCAGCTATCCTGGCTGAGGCTATGCAGCCGTTGGCCCGCCCATCACTTACGCCAGCGCCGCACGGCGGCGGAAGCGATGGAGACCGAGCAGGAGGCCCGCGCCCGCCATCAGCGTCGCTCCGACGTTTGGCTCAGGAATGGCCAGCAGCGTGACGGAGTTGGTTCCATACTGGATCTGGAAGAACTGATCATACTGGCCATTGATGACTTCGAAGATGCTGTTATTCGTAAGTTCCCCGCCGTTCAGGGTGAACAGGCCGGTGCCGATGCTACCGCCACCCGTGGTCACGAACTTGAAGGAATCGACATAGTCTACTGGATCGTAATTCAGCGTGATTCCCAGTGCCACGTCACCTGCCAGATTCAGGGATGTCGTGCCAGTAAGCTTGCTGTAGACGCCCGCGCTTGTGATGGTGAGGCCGAATGCGGAGCCCGCGTTCAGCGTCACGTTCGTGGCCGAGATCGTCCCACCGGTCACCCCTGAATTTGGTGCGATGAATGAACCGCTCTGGGCGATCAGAGAGCCGGCGGTCCCGATGCCCGTGACGACGCTTCCGGACTGAGCGGTCAGGGAGCCGCTGATTGAACCGTGGACCGCGCTGGTGCCGAGGTTCAGGGTGCCACCGGCAACGTTGACGGCACCATTGAAGCCGGAATCATTGGAGCCCTTTAGGTTGACGGTGCCCGCGCCCGTCAGCGACAGCGTACCGCCAGTAGCGACATCAAGGTTGGTAACATTCAAGGTGTGGCCGCCTCCGACATTGAGGGAACCGGTTCCGGAAGCCGCGGTGTATTTGAGCAGCACGGTGTCGCTGGTACCTCCGGGGTTGGTCAGGGTCAGCGTCGAGTTGGAGCCCATGTTCACGTTCAGGCCGTTGGTAATGGCCCCGGCGGAAAGCGATCCGCTGTTGACGTTGATGGTGCCGCCGCCGCTGGTGGTACCCGTATGGAAGCCCTCGCCACTCGTCGAAAGGATGTTCGTCAGGTTGGCAAAGAGGACACCGCTGCCTGCGGCGTACGCGGCTTGCATGGAGTAACCACCTCCACCCTGATAGTAGCCGATGTAGATCGGATAGTCACCAGCCGCAGTAAAAGTAATACTGCCGGTCTGCTGCACTACGCCGTGAGGCCCGCTATTGTTCACGACTTCCGTGGCGTTGGTGAAATCGGTCAGCGCATTCGGGTCATTCGGGCGGGTCAGGTCGATGAAGATGGCGCTGCCGTCATCGCTGGCGGTACCAAAGGTGTAAGTCCCGGCCGCGCCCACGTGGAAATAACCAATCCACCCGCCGGCGAAGTTCGTCGTCGTCGCCACTGCCGGAATCATGCGGTTAGTCATTTGCTGACCGGTGAAGTTCAGGCCGGTGTTAGTCGCCAGGTAACTGAGGACCTGTCCCGGAGTGCTCAGATCCGGATTTCGTTTAGGCAGGTACAGGCTCGAGGTGGGATCGAGCGGATTGTTCGAGCTGCCGTCGTAGGAGTAATATCCCTCGAGGAGCTGGTCATTGATGACGGTGCTCTTATACGACGCCATGTTGATGGTTGCGCCGTTCAAGTTTGTGGTGCCGGTGGTATTCAGCACGGCAAGGTTGCCAGCAAGCCCTGAGGTGCCGTCGAGTTTAATGGCGCCGCCGGTATAATTGGCCCCGTTGAATGTCACCACGCCGGTCCCGTTGACATTCAGGCCGCCGGACGACGACATACTGCCGTTCACGACAAGGCTACCCGTGCCGGCGACCGTCGAGCTGCCCGTGACGTTGAGCGCGCCACCAGCATTCACAGTAGCGGTGCCGCCAGTCATCGCCATGCCACCCGCAACATTGAGCGCGGTGCTGGCCGAGACGGTAAGCGCGCCGCCGCTGATGTTCGCACCACCGCCAGTCACCGACATTGCGGTATTGGCGGTTTGCAGATTGAGGCTACCTGCACTGAGACTCAGGCCGTTCGTGATCGTCGTATTCCCATTCCCCGGCTTGAAGCTCGTCGTCGCGGTGGACCCCGATTGGGAGAAGCTCAACCACGTGCTCGTCCCCGTGTAGCTAAAGGTACCGCCAGTCACAGAAACGTTGCCGACGTTGTTACCGCCACTGCTCCAGTTGACATTGCCCGAAGTGACACTGATGTCGCCACCGCCGACGATGGAGCTCGCGATGCCGAGGCTGTAGCCGCTCGTACTGAAACTCGAGAGGCTCAGGACCGGCCGCGCGCCGCTGCCGTCGTTTGTGCTCACTGTGATGGGGCCGGTCAGCGTCATGACAAGGCCGAGGCCCGTTGACGTGCTGTTGTATGTAAGCGGCCCGGCACTGATCGTCGCGTTGCTGAACACGTTGATCGGGTTATCGTAGGTCACAGTAGCGCCGGTGGTGGCGGTGGTGCTGAGGACCAGCCCTGCGGTGAGCCCGGCTCCATTGTCGTGGAAGGAGATGGTCGCGCTGCCTCCAGTCTGGTCGGTCCCAATCATGCTCTGGGTGACGCCCAATGCCTTCGTCAACTGCAGGTGGCCCTGCTGGACATCGATCCCGTTGATGTGGAGGTTCGCGACGGTGGTATTGTCGAAGCTCAGGTTACCGTCACCGGTCTTCACGAGTTCCGGGAAGAATGTGCCGGTATTGACCGCGCCAAGCGACAGATCGCCCGTGGGCGCGTTTGCCGGCGCCTGGATGTTGAAGTTGTACGTATCGGACGAATAGAAGTTGGTAGCGGTAAACGTGAACCGTCCCTGGTTCACCCCCAGGTTCAGTGTCGATCCACTCCCGCCGGAAGTGACCTTCATGTCCAGCGTTCCCAGGAAAGCCTGGAAGGCTCCGGTGCCGCCGCCGTTCGACCCCGTGAGGCTGCTGCCATCACCAACGACGGGCACGTTATAGCCAAATGTCGTCGCGGTACTCGTGCCGACCACGGAGAAGGTGCCACCATTGAGCTGGAATGTCGCCTGTGTGGTGCCGGAGCCGAGCGCGCCGGGATACGTCAGCAATGTGGCGCCACTATTGACGACGATCGGCGCATTCGGCCCGAACTTGAACTGGTTGGCCGTAGTGCCGGTAGTCTGATTGCCGAAGCCCAGTGTACCCGTCGTGATCGTGGGAATCTGGTTCAGCACCACCTGCCCCATGAAAATTACGGCGCCGGTACCGCCGTTACCCACGTTGAAAGGCTGCGCGCCCACTGCGGCGGAATCGGTCAGCGCCAGCGTGCCGCTGTTGCTGCCGACATACCAGGTCCCGCCCGGGTCGACGTCGATGGTACCGCCAGCCGCCGGCACCGTGATGCTGCGGAAGTCCGCCCCCGCCGGAGTGTTGGTGCCGATGTTGGGCGTGGAGGTGGTGCCATTGACCGTGAGGTAACCC
>OUNM010494020.1_pt1 | contig 16124 bp, 18 predicted proteins | sample 1769961 | NCBI WGS metagenome assembly OUNM01 (sample SAMEA3914820, study PRJEB12502) | metagenome | biome: forest; material: soil | place: USA | collected 2012-03-12 | depth 0.3 m | reverse complement strand
GCTCCAGAAGGGTGCGGAACAGGCCGTCAAGGACATCAACGATGCCGGCGGCATCAACGGGGAAAAGATCAAGCTCGAGCTCGGCGACGACGTCTCCGACCCGAAGCAGGGCATCTCGGTTGCGAACAAGTTCGCTGCTGACGGCGTCAAGTTCGTTATCGGCCACTTCAACTCGGGCGTTTCGATCCCGGCTTCCGACGTCTACGCCGAGAACGGCGTGCTGATGATCACCCCGTCGGCCACCAACCCCAAGCTGACCGAAAAGGGCGGCTGGAACGTGTTCCGTACCTGCGGCCGTGACGACCAGCAGGGCGAAGTCGCGGCGAAGTACGTCGCCGAGAAGTTCAAGGGCAAGAAGATCGCCATCGTCCACGACAAGACGCCTTACGGCCAGGGCCTTGCCGACGAAACCAAGAAGGCGATGAACAAGCTCGGCATCAAGGAATCGCTCTACGAAGGCATCAACGTCGGCGAGAAGGACTTCTCGGCGCTCGTCACCAAGATCAAGACCGCAGGCGCGGACGTGGTCTACTGGGGCGGCCTGCAGACCGAAGGCGGCCTGATCGTCCGCCAGATGCGCGACCAGGGCGTGAAGGCTCCGATGATGTCGGGTGACGGCATCACCTCCGACGAGTTCGCCACCATCGGTGGTCCGGGCGTCGAAGGCACCCTGATGACCTTCCCGCCGGACCCGCGCAAGCGCCCGGAAGCGAAGGAAGTCGTGGCGAAGTATGCTGCCAAGGGCATCAACCCCGAAGCTTACACGCTCTACACCTACGCGGCTTTCCAGGTCGTGAAGCAGGCGGCTGAAGCTGCCAAGACGCTCGATCCGAAGAAGGTCGCGGCCGAAATCAAGACCGGCAAGACCTACAAGACCGTCATCGGCGACCTGAAGTACGACAAGAAGGGCGACATCACCCGTCCGGACTACGTGCTCTACACCTGGAAGAAGGTCGGCGACAAAATCACCTACGTCGAGAACTAATCTCGTCTGGGTTTTCAAAACGAAGCCCGCGTGGAAACACGCGGGCTTTTTGTTGTCTGGCGATCGCCGGGCTAGCCTGCTCGACCTTCAGAACCGTTCGCCCACCATCTCCTCGCTCTTCGCCCAGAGCGCTTTCGCGCGGTCCGGGTCCAGCGCATAGGGCCGCACACCCGGCGTTCCCGGTGTGATCAGGCCCTCGCTCACCGGCGATACCTGGCAATCCTCGCAATAGCGGCCGCCGATCTCATCGGCAGGCGCGACAAAGGCAGCCCAAACCGAGGTCGCCGCCCCTTGCGGAATGGTCTTGAACTTGAAGGGCGGCTTGCCGGCGGCGGCGAGCTGGGCGTTGACTTGATCTAGCGTCTTATCAAGCTCGCCGGGCTGCAGATGACGGCCGAGTTCAGTGACGATGCCGCCGGGATGGACCGCCGCAGCCCTTACCCCGCGCTCGCGATGACGCCGGTCGAATTCGGCGGCGAAAAGCGCGTTCGCCGTCTTCGATCGACCATAGGCCGCCATCGGATCATAGGCCGTGCGCTCGAAATTGGGATCATCGAGATCGATATCCGAATAGCGGTGGCCAGCCGAAGAGAGATTGATCAGCCGCCCGCCCGGCGAGATCAGCGAAGCGATGCGGTTCACGAGCAGGAAATGGCCGAGATGATTGGTGCCGAACTGGGTTTCGAAACCGTCGACGGTATGCCCGAAGGGCGTGCGCATCACGCCCGCATTCGCGATCACCACATCGAACGAACGCCCATCCGCCTGAAGGGCATCGGCACAGGCGCGAATGCTTGCAAGCGAAGCGAGATCGAGCGCCATCAGTTCCAGCCCGCCGCCATTGGCGGCCTGCGCGCGGACCTCGCCCGTCGCCTGCCGTGCCTTGTCGAGGTCGCGCGCCGCGCCAACGACCTGAGCGCCTTGGGCGGCCAGGGCGCGAGCGGTCTCTATTCCGAGGCCTGCCGACACGCCCGTGACCAGCACGCGCTTGCCGCCGAGCTTCTGGCCTGAAAGCACCTCATCGGTGGTGGAGGAAGCTCCGAACAATTCCGTCATGAAAAACCCTTTCGTCGACATCACCGCTCCCCGGCAGGTATTGCTCGCCGGCACGGGCCAGCTTAAAAGGAGAGCGCCTCCGTTTAAATACGGAGACAGTCTCCGTTTATCAAGAGGCGGCGAATTTGGCTGACGTAAAGACTACTGGAGCGCGGAAACCCAGGTCCGATGCCGAGCGCAATCGCGCCCACATCATCGGCGTTGCCAAAACCGTCTTCGCGGAAAAAGGACAGGCGGCAAGCCTCGATGAAATCGCGCGGACAGCCGGTGTCGGCCCCGGCACCTTGTATCGTCATTTCCCGACGCGCGATGCGCTGGTCGAGGCGGTTTACCGCAATGAAACGGCGCAGCTTGCTGCCGCAGCCGCCAGTCTCGCCGAAACGCAACCGCCGCTGGGCGCTCTACGGGAATGGCTGCTGTTGTTCGTGGACTACATCACCACAAAACAGGCGATGTCCGAATTGATCCATACGCTCGCCACCGCGGAATCCGATCTGAAATCCGCCACGACGGCACAGTTGGCGCAGGCGGTCTCCAGCCTTGTCAGGTCGGCGACGGAGAGCGGCGACGCCGCCCTGCAACTTGAACCGCTCGACCTGCTGCGCGCGCTTGCCGGCGTCGCCAAGAAGGGAGGCGAGCAGGACGGCGCGTCGGCTGCCAAAGGCCTGGTCGATATCTTGATCGCGGGCATGCAAACGCGGCGCTAACCTCAATCAGCGCCCTCGCCTCACCAGGCCTTCACAGGCCTCTCAGCATGGCTCACCTGCGGCACGCCACGGTTCAACGACATATGGGAATGGACGCAGAGCCAGCCGTCCGCACCCTTGGAAAAAATCATCGTCGCCCGCCCCGGTCGGTCGAAAGCGCTGCCATCCGGGTTATAACCGGTGCTCGTCCAGGGCGCGATAACCGTCGCCATCTGCCCGTCAGGCGACGCCACGACACGCACCTGTTCCAGCGTGAACCGGAAATCCGTCGTCTTCGGCCAGACATTGTTCCATTGGGTGGAAAGCCATTCCGAAAGGCCGGAAATCACATCATTATGGGTGCCGAAAGCAATCACATCCGGATGGAAAAGCGGCCTCGCCGACGCATAATCGACGTCGCGCACGAAGCCTGAAAAAGTTTCCAGCCAGTCGTGGAAGTAGCGTATCGTCTCCGCATCCGCATAGGGCAATGGCTGCATGGGTACTCTCTCCTACTCGGCGACCGAAATCCCGACCACGCCACTCTTGTCGATCGACTGTTTCAGCGTGCCGGAGCTTTTCGCCTCCATCAAGAAGGCATCGAGCAGCTTCAGCGCCTCCGGCTTGCCGTTCGCCACAGCAATCGCCTGCGGCACGCCATAGAGATTATCCGGCAGGATACGGTACTCGGCCGCACCGCGCGCAGCCTGCGTCAACCGCTGGCGATTGGCGCCAAAGGCCTGCACCTTGCCGGCCGCGAGCTGCTCCTTGGCTTCCAGCAGCGTGAAATCCGGATTCTCGACCAGTTCGGCGTTCTTCAAATTCTGCTTTAGGTAGAAGGCGATGGAATCGCCCTTGTTCGCGCCGATGCGATTGCCTGATTTGTCGATATCGGCGACCGACTGGATGGCGGAATCGGCCTTCACCAGGAAGGTCTGCTGCACCAGCATATAGGTCCTGGTGAAACTCACCGGGCCGGTGCGCTCGGCATTCGGCGCGACGAAACCGATATCCGCCTCGCCCTTGCTGACCGCCTCGATCACCTGCTGGGGATTATCAAGCGGCTTGAGTTCGAAAGGCAGCTTCTGCTTGAGCGCCAGCGCCTGCGCGAGATCGATCGCCACACCGTGATATTCGCCCGTGCCGACATTGCGCAGCGCCTGCGCCGGATTGGTCTTGAGAAAGGCGACACGCAACGTGCCTCCCGGTGCCAGCGGTTCTTCCGCGTGGGCAGCGGCAGCCGCCAGCAGGCCAAATATGAGAGAAACCAGAATGCGCATCGCGAACCTCCGGGAAGGTCCGCGACGCTATAGGGATGGCGTGGGAAGGTGAACCCACTTTCTCGGGTCTTCTCAGCCGAGACGCCGGAGGCAAGAACTCACGCCCGATCGATCCGTGCCGCGAAGCAGCCACGTCCGGCGTAGTGGGCATGGATATAGGCCGTATCCGGGCGCTCTAGCAGGCGCGCGATCGTGCTTTCGGTTTCGTCAGGCTGCGAAACGGCGGCATCGACAATCATCGCCTGGTCGTCATAGGCGCGCAGCGAAACGATCGCAGCCCGCATCGGCGGCGGCAATTCATTGTCATAGGTCGCCTGCGCCGCGCCGACCTTCACGAAAATCGGCCCCTTGGCGCGATAAGGCGAAGACGGCTCCGGCTGGTGCTCATAATTGATCAGCAGCAGTTCCTCGCCCGGCTTGGCGAGGTCGAGCGAAACGCGGCAGGGATAACGGCCGCCAGCCTGTGCCGTCACGCGGCGCGCGCCGATGGCCGCGAGGCCCTGTTCGTCGAGCTCGGCGAGGCCGACAAACGCGTCCTGATCTAATCCGGTCATGCGATAACCCATGATGTGCTCCTCTGGTTGAGTGAGCCGAGCTTCGCATTGCCTCCCTCCCCTCGAACTCCGATACTTGCGGCGCAATCCGCAAGGACGCCGTCATGCTGAACCTGATCACCGATATTCCGGGCCTTGCCGTCGGCCACGCGCAGGACGAAAAACTGGCAAGCGGCGTCACCGCCATCCTGTTCGACGAGCCGGCGGTTGCCTCGGTTGCCGTACTCGGCGGCGCGCCCGGCACCCGCGACACCGACATGCTCGATCCCGACAAGAGCGTCCACGGCATCGACGCCATGGTGCTCTCGGGCGGCTCCGCCTTCGGTCTCGATGCCGCCGGCGGCGTGCAGGCATTCCTGCGTGAAAACGGCCGTGGCCTCGCCATTGGCAATATCCGCATCCCGCTGGCGCCACAGGCGATCTGCTTCGACCTGCTCAACGGCGGCAACAAGGATTGGGGCCGCTTTTCGCCATATCGGGAGATGGGCTATGAGGCGGCCAAGGCGGCAAAGCCCGGCGCCTTCGCCCTCGGCACGGCCGGCGGCGGTTACGGTGCAACCACCGTGACGCTGAAGGGCGGGCTCGGCTCGACCAGCATGCTCACGCCGTCAGGCTTTCGCGTCGGCGCGCTGGTCATCGTCAATGCGCTAGGCTCCGCGATCATGGGCGACGGCCCGCATTTCTGGGCGGCGGCACTGGAAGAAGGGCGGGAATTTGGCGGCCTCGGCCTGCCAAAGGAGATCACGCCCGCCATGCGCGCACTCGCCTGGAAAGGCCGTCCGGTGCAGCCGGCAACGACAATCGCCCTCGTCGCGACCGACGCCGCGCTCACCAAGGCGCAGGCGAAACGCCTGGCGGTCGCGGCGCATGGCGGCATCGCCCGGGCTTTGCGGCTCTCGCACGCGGCCATGGACGGCGACGCGGTTTTCGCGGCGGCGACCGGCAGAAAATCGTTGGCTCAGCCGGGAGACATGACGGAACTCAGCGCCTGCGCGGCGGATTGCCTGGCACGGGCGATTGCGCGGGGCGTTTACGAAGCGAAGGCGCTGCCATTTGCGGGGGCATTGCCTGCGTGGCGAGACAGGTTTTCACCCGGCTAGATCCGAGCGCGGCTTTCCGCCATGAACTGTCTCAGCGCCGCAAGCCATCGGGCAAAACCCTCCCGCTCGAAATGGTTGATCCAGTGATCGAGATCGTCGATCGCGCAATCAAAAGTCGCCGACCACTCGACGAAAGCTGAGTTCGTCTCGATGATCGGCAGGACATGGATTGTCGCGACATAGTTCCGGACTGGAAAAGGAATCGGCTCGCAAAAGGCGTAGGTGTAGCTGCGCTCGGCGTCGGAATGGGCCAGTAGCTTCTGCCTTATCGCCCTTTCGCCAAGATCGACCCGGCGCACGCTGCCGACCTGATCGCCCGCCCGGCCATCTTCGATGACCGTCTCACCTGGCACACCCGCCCAGGAGTAATGATCGAACGGCCGGATCACCTCCCAGACGTCACTGGCCGTGTTGTCCAACACTATCGAATAATAGGATTTCGCCATTTGCCGTTTCCTCCATGACCTGCGTCTCACAAGCCTGGAAAAAACCTTCGCCGCAGACTATCCGCTTCCTGCGCTCGAATTCATGCTCGTCGGCACATTCAACTCGCAATGTTCAACAGACATTCACAGGGCGCAATTTTCAGCGCTGCTCATCTCCGTTTTTCGCTTGCGAGCGGTTATCCGCCGTTTCGACGCGCCTCAAATCGATAAGACCTCGCGCCGCGTAATTGCCCGCAAGAAATGCCGCTCCGCCAAGCGCAAACAGCATCCAGGCGGCCTCGCTCTGGAGCGGAATAGGACGGAACAGGTGAACGCCCCACTCCGCGACAAGCGCAAAGCCGAGGCCGCTGGCCGTGCCGGCCAGATCCGCGAGGGTGATTTTGGTCATGAAAGGCGAACGCGCGGAGCGACGGATGGTTCGCTGCTTTCGATATAGGCGCCAGGGTAGACCAGCTCGTGTCCCGGACTTGATCCGGGACCCAGAGCCGCAACCCTTCAGGACAGCACTTTGGTCGGCTCCAATTTTAGCAGCAGGCGTCGGCGTTTATGGGTCCCGGATCAAGTCCGGGACACGGCGCTTGCTAGAACCGGTCCGCCCGATATGGCGTCGGGTCCGTGAACGGCGTTTCGCCCGTGATCAACTCTCCGAGCAATCGGCCGGTCGTGCCGGCCAGCGTTAGCCCATGATGGGCATGGCCGAAAGCGAACCAGAGGCCCTTGTGCTTCGGGGCTTTCCCCAACACCGGCAGCATGTCCGGCAGGCAGGGTCGGCGGCCCATCCAGGGTTCCTTTTCCTTGCGCTCGCCGATCGGGAAGAAGCTCTTCGCCCAAGGTTCGACGCGCTCGAGCTGCACCGGCGTCGGCGGCGCGTCGCGCAGCGCGAATTCCGCGCCGGTGGTGACGCGGATGCCCTGCTCCATCGGCGCCATCATGTAGCCGCCATCGGCATCGAGCGTCGGGTGGTTGAGATAGGCGTTGCCCTTGGCTTCGTAATGCATGTGGTAGCCGCGCTTGACGAAGAAGGGCAGCTTGTAGCCAAGCGGCTTGAAGACATCGTCCGCCCAGGGCCCGAGCGCCAATACGGCGTCGCGCGCGGTGACCACACCCTCATCCGTCTTCACGCTCCAGGTGCCATCATTCGCCTGCGCGGCCGTTCGTGCATCGCCGTTCAGGAACTTGCCGCCGCGCGCGACGAATAGCGCTTCATAGGCCTGTGTCAGCGCCAGCGGATTGGCGAGGCTGTAAGGCACTGCGTAATGCATGCCGCCGATCAGCGTCTCGGAGAGATGCGGCTCCTTCTCGGCAAGCTGCTTCTTGTCGAGCATGCTCGCCTCGACGCCGAATTTCGCAGCCTGTTCGTGCTCCGCAAAAGCCTCGTCCATGGATTTGGCCGTGCGGAACCCCTTCATCCAGCCATCGGCCCGAAGCGCGGCCTCGACACCAGCCGCCTTCGCCAACGCCTGATGTTCGCTGACGCAAATCTCGTAGAGCGGGATATTGGCCTGGGTGACCTTGGCGATCGCCTCGGGACGCCCTGCCCGCCAGAACTTGAACAGCGCCGGGGCGATCTTGGGCAAGGCGGAGAGGTGATAATGCGCATCGCGCCGATTGTTCAGCGCATAGGTGAGGATGGTGCCGAAATCCTGCGGAAAAGCATAGGGCAGGATCGCCTCGCGCTGGATCAAGCCGGCATTGCCATAGGAAGTGCCCTTGCCCGGCTCGCCCTTGTCGACCAGCACCACCTCGCGGCCGCGTTGTTGCAGGTTGAGCGCGATCGATACACCGACAATGCCGGCGCCCAGCACAATCACATCCGTTTGCATGGCTGACGCTTACGTCCTTCTTGCATGAGAGGACCGGCGCGGCGCGGAGGTCCGAAAGGGAGGAGAGCTCTAGGGTTCCGTAGAACCCGAGCCCTCCCGCTCATGCAAGCAAATTCCGCACCGCTATAGTGCGTTCTTGCCGCAGATGTTCCTCCGCGGCACCGTGGTTCGGGCGCGAAAACCAACGCGCCATCAATGGGCCTTGGTATATTCGGACAAGGAATGGGCCGTGGGCAGCAGCTTGCCTGCCTGATCGGTCAGCCAGACATCGTACCGATAAAACATCACCGGCCCAAGCGGCACGCTTGAGCGAACAGCTTCAAAGGCATGCAGCATCTCGGTCACGGCCTGCGCGACATCCTGCCCTCTCTTGTTCGGAAAAGCCTTCTGATCGAGAAAGCCCCACTCCGTCACCCAGAGAGGCTTTGCGCCGCCCAGCGCCTCTCGATCGGAGCGCAAGGTATCGACGACCGACGCCGCTATGTCATTCGGCCAGGCGTAGATATGGGTGCCGTAGCCATCTACGTGATATTTTTCATTGTCGAGATAGTTGACGCCATCGACGTTGCGCAGCCTTGCCATGACTTGCGCGGGGTTCAGCAAGTGGTGCGGCGGCTTGTCCCAGACATCGCTGCCATGCGCGATGCCGAAGGTGATGATCTGGGCGTGCGGGAAATAGCGCTGGTCATGCAGCACCTCGGCCCCGGCCTGGAGGAACTTGCCATATCCACGGAGCCAGGTCGCCAGCTCCTGCGATGTCGCTGCGCGGCCGGAAGGCACGTCGGCATCATAGCAATCCGAATCGTCCTCGTTGCCGAATTCAACGGCATCGATCGTCACGCCCGCTGCCCGGATCGCGCCGAACAGCGCCCTTAAGCGATCCGCGAATTTCGTGAGGTTGATGCGGCTGAGCGGCTTGGCTTTCCAACCGCAGCGATTGGCGGCGAGGTCTCCGTCATAGTCGCTATCCACCTGCACGATGTTGACGAGCACCTTCAGTTGAAGCTGCTTCGCGCGCCTGACGAGTTCGACGAAATTCGCCACACCCCGCGCGGCGCCACTGCTTGGGCCGTCGCGGAACCATGTCGCGCCCAAGCCTCGGATATCCTCAAGGGCTTTTTGCTGCGCCGGGCCCGGCTGCATGCTGAGCCCGGAACGATCAATCCCGAGCTCAAGCGCGGGCGCTGCCCACACAGGTGTGCCCGCGATTGCTACTCCTGCGAACATGACCGCGCGGCGCAGAAACTTGCCAAGCCAAACAATAGGTGAACCGAAACAGCGCATGGGGCAGATGACCATCAATGACCTTTTCGGCCAAACTGCCCCGACACCTGATCAGTTTTGTGACCGGCTGACTACTATCGCCGAGCTATGACCTAGCCGTGATGCGCCTCCAGCCTGTAGCCATCCGGGTCGACGACGAAGGCGGCGTAATAGCTTGGTGAATAATCCGCCCTGATGCCCGGCGCGCCGTTGTTCTCGCCGCCGGCAGCCGTACCGGCCGCATGGAAAGCCGCCACCGCTTCCGGGTTCGGCGCGACGAAGCAGATATGAAACCCCGAGCCGCGATCGGCCGGCACCGGCCGCTCGACCTTCTGAATCCAGAGGCCGACCTCGCCCTTGCCGTAGCCGAGCGAGTCTTCGCCGCTCGAAAGCAGCGTGTAGCCGAGCGGTTTCAACGCCGCATCGTAGAAGCGGCGGGTGCGGGCGATATCCGCCACGCCGATGGAGATATGATCGAACATTTTTGCGCTCCCATTTTATAACCATCAACACAGTTATAACTAGCGAGGCAGCCCGCCTTGTCAACCGCCTTGGTGGTTAGTAAATTGAACCAATGAGCGAACACGCGCCGCAGGACGGCAAAAAGCGTCTGGTGCCAGCGCCCACCGCCAATCTCTGCATCGCCTTCACCGATACGCGCTATTGGCGCGCCAGCGCCGAGCCGGTCGAGACGCTGTCAGCACTCGGCGACGCACTTAACTGGTGTGAAGGCGCTCAGGTGCTGACCTCGGAGGAGACGGCCAAGATGCGTCGCTGGGAGGAGGAGCACCCTGCTCTGGCGGGTCCGCTCTTCACCGCGTTGCTGGAGGCGCGCGACGCGATCTATGCGCTTTTTGCTCGCGTCTCCGAAGGCAAGCCGGCCCCGCATGGGGAAATGGCCGCGCTGAACCGGCTCTTCGACCAGGCGCCGCGCCGCGCGGAAGTCTCACAGAAGGAGTCAGGATTTGCCTGGCGCGTCGCGCCGATGGCGCCGACGCCGGCGAGCCTGCTCGCACCCGTGCTCTGGTCGGCAACCGACCTGCTCGTCGGCGACCGCCTCTCCCGCGTGCATCGTTGCGCCAACCCGAAATGCGGCGGCCTTTTTCTCGACGACAGCAAGAGCGGCACGCGCCGCTGGTGCATGATGAGCGTCTGCGGCAACCGCGCCAAGGCGCACCGGCATTACCTGAGAAAAACCGGCAAGGCGAAAACACCATGAAATCCTTCGATGTCGGATTCGAAAATGCGGCCATGCGCTATCACGACCTGCCGGGCGACGGCCCGGCGCTGATGTTCGTGCACGGTCTCGGCTGCGCCTCCTCCTGCGATTACCCCAGCGTGGCGGCCGAACCGGCGCTTGCCGGAAGGCGCAGGATATTGGTCGATCTATTGGGCTCCGGCTTCAGCGACCGCCCTGCGGATTTCGGCTACGGCGTGGAGGATCAGGCCCGGATGCTCGTGCGGCTGGCCGATCATCTGGAATTGCCAAGCTTCGATCTTTTCGGCCACAGCATGGGCGGCGCCATCGCGATCGCCACAGCCAGCCTCCTGCGCGACCGCCTCGCGCATCTGGTTGTCGGGGAGCCGAATCTCCTTCCCGGCGGCGGCTTCTTCAGCCGCAAGATCGCTGCGATGTCCGAACGTGAATTCATCGAAGGCGGGCATGATAAATTGGCCAAGGCCGCGCGCATGGAAGGCAACGGCATCTGGGCCGCCTCCTTTGCGGCCACGGCCTCCTACGCGGCGCATCGCGGAGCGGCGTCTCTGGTTGCCGGCAGCAATCCGACCTGGCGCGACCAGCTACTGGCGCTGAACATGCCGAGGACCATGATTTTCGGAGAGAAGTCCCTGCCCGATCCTGATGCAGATCGCTTGCCTGGCGAAGGCGTCAATGTCGTGGTCGTGCCGGAGGCCGGCCATTCGATGGCCTGGGAGAATCCCGCCGGCTTGGCCAAGGCCATACGGCAAGGGCTGGATCGATCTTGAGAAAAACGGGAGAGATGGAGCGAGAACGGATCGTCACATCTCCGAATCCATGAAACGGTTGCATGGCTTGAAGCTGTCGAGGAGAAATAATGCCTGCGCTGGATATCCTGCTTCCGCTTTGCGCCGCCGCCGCACTGGCGGGCGCGGTGCGCGGATTCACCGGTTTCGGTTCGGCGCTGGTATTTGTCCCGATCGCCAGCAGCATCGTGCCGCCCTGGCAGGCGGTGATCATCCTGTTCATCATCGATGGCGTCACGGCGCTGCCGCTGGTTCCGGACGCCTTTCGTAAATGCACCTGGCGCGAGGTCCTGCCGCTTTCGCTCGGCGCGGCCGTGATGGTGCCGCTCGGCGCGCATTTCCTGCTTTCGGTGGACCCGACCGCCTTGCGCTGGACACTTGCCGGCCTGGCGCTCGGCGCGGTCGCCGTGCTGACATCGGGATGGCGCTATCAGGCACAGCCGAGCCCGATGCTCTCAGCAGCGGTCGGCGCGACATCCGGTTTCCTCGGCGGCCTCTGCAGCTTCTGGGGACCGCCCATCGCGATCTTCTGGCTCGGCGGCCAGAGCCGCTCGGCGACGGTACGGGCCAATGTCATCATCTTCCTGTTCCTGATGACCATTGTCGGCGGCGTGACCTTCGCCCTTCACGGCCTGTTCCAGCCGGTCGTCATCACCCAGTCGCTGATCCTGATGCCGATCTTCGGCGTTTTCGTCTGGGTCGGCACGAAGCTGTTCCACTATGCCTCGGAAAGCACCTTCCGGCGCATCGCCTATCTCGTGATAACGGGCGCGGCGATTTCCAGCGTGCCGGCCTTCGATCGCGGCGGGCACTAGCTCCAAACTCGACGAGCCTCACATTCCGGTGATGCGGCCCGCGACGGCTTTACTCTGACGACAACTCCGTCTCCCCATGAGCGCCGCTCAGGAGGGGCTCCGTCATGATCCGCATCGCAAAGCTCACAAGCGCCATCGCACTGGCGCTCGCGCTGACCGGCGCCGCTAAAGCCGTGAACGCCACGCGGATCGCACAGGGCCAGTTCCTCGAAGGCGTGATCTTCGTCGGCGAAAAACTCTATTTTGTCGATTATTCGGCTTCCGATGTATTGCGCCTGGATGGCGTCAACGTCGTGAAGGTCTGGCATCAGGACGGTTGCGGAGCCAATGGGCTGGTTCTGGCTGGCGATAAGCTGCTGGTTGCCTGCTATGACCGCGGCACCGTCGTGACGATCACCCTCGATGGACAAACAGTCCAGACGCAGCGATCCGACGATCAAGGGCACGCATTCGTCAGCCCGAACGACCTCGCGGCTGATGCGAGAGGCGGCTTCTATCTCACCAGCTCCGGCGGCGGCGACCAACCGGGAACCGTATCCTATATCGCGCCCGACAAGCATGTGACGACCGTCGCAACCGGCATCAACAACGCCAACGGCATCGCCCTTTCACCCGATGGCAGGCAACTCTATATCGGCGAGAGCGGCACCAGTCGTGTGCTGGCTTATCCGGTGGAAGCAAGCGGGGCGCTGGGAGCGAGCCACGTGCTCGCCCGACTTGGCGATATCCTCTCGGGCAGCGCCGAAGGGCGATATGTACCCGATGGCATCCGAACCGATCGGAGCGGCAATCTGTTTATCTGCCTTTATCGCGGCGGCGGTATCGCCGTCCTGAGCCCGGACGGCAAGCTGCTGGCGCAGATGGAAGCGCCGGGCGCGCATCACACCAGCCTCGTGCTCTCGGCAGACGAGCGCCAGCTCTTCGTGACCGGCATCGACGATGCGGCAACCGGTTCCTATCTCGGCGCTCTTTACGCAATACCCAACCCGCTTCACCCCTGAGACAGAGGGAACCGGCTGGGTGCTGCAATTGAGCATCCATTGCACGCCGAAGCGGTCCGTCAGCTTGCCGTAGAAATCACCCCATGGCTGCATGCCGAGCGGCGTCGTCACGACACCACCCTCGCCAAGATCGCCGAACAGCCGCGCGGTCAGGCCGCGATCCTCCAGCATGAGGATATGTGCCGAACCACGCATCGGTTCGGCGTCGTCATTGTCGGAGGCGTAGAACAGCACGCCCGGCCCCTCGAATTTCGCATGCATGACCTTGCCGCGCATCGCTTCGTTTTCGAGAGGCCCGCCGGATTCGCCATGACGCATAACCTCGACGACGCGGCCGAGTCCGCATTTCGTGTAGAAGGCCAGCGCCTCCTCGCATGTCGTTGTGAAGAAGAGATAGTTTGAGAGCTGCGTCATGCTCGCTCCTGCGAGATGTCGATTCTCCGGGGCCAGGAGCCGGCGAGCGGACTATGCCATTCGCCGGCACCATCTATGAACGAGGATCAGGCCGCCTTGGCGACTTCCGCGCCGATCTCGGCGTTTGTCAGGGCCTTGCCGTTGAAATTCCAGGCGCCATCGACGGCGTGGACCACGTTGATGAAGATCTTGTCCCGGGGCTGCCGCCCACCGGACATTTCGTGGATGATCGCGGTCGCTTCCTCGAAATAGCCTTCCTGGACCTTCCGATCCGTGAAAGCGAAGGATGGCACCTTCCATTCGATGAAGGCGACCGGCGTCTCCTCCATGCCGGTGAAGGTATGTTCCTTGTCCACGACATGAATCGAGCCGACGGCATTGGCCGTCATGACCGGGTTGCCGGTCAGCCCGTGCCATTTCAACATGGCCTCCGACAAGCGCCTATAGGCAATCTTCTCCTGCCCTTTCGGCAGAACTCCTTCAGTCAATGTGAGTGTGAGCGGCATGGACGTCTCCTCGACAGGATAAGCGCGGCACTTCGTTGCGCCGCACCGGCAATCATAATATAACGATCGCTATGCAACTCATAAAATAACGATCGTTATTTTGTCAAATCCGAATTTGGCGGAAGCTGAAGGACTGCGATGCGATACGGCCCGGGACACAAGGAAGAAGCGCGCGGCAAGATTCTGAGCGCGGCGGGGCGCGGGTTCAGACGCCTCGGCTATGGCGGCATCGGCGTTGATGGCCTGGCCAAGGAAGCCGGCGTCACCTCCGGCGCCTTTTACGGGCATTTCCCCTCCAAGGCCGATGCGTTCAGGGCCGCCGCCTTGTCCGGTCTTTCCGAACTGCGGGAAGCCATCGAACATCTGCGCGCCACGGAGGGCGATGCCTGGCTGGCGACATTCGCCGAATTCTACATGACCGTCCGGCGCACCTGCGATCTCGGCGAGAGCTGCGCGTTGCAGAGCATCAGCCCGGAAGTGGCACGGGCGGATGCCGAGACGAAAGCGGCCTATGGCGATGAAATGGCGAAAGTCGTCCAAGCAGTAGCGGATGGTCTGAACCACCGCTCCGCGGGGGAACGCCACAAGGCCGCTCTCACAATCCTTGCCATGCTTTCCGGCGGCGTCACCCTCGCCCGCTCGGTCGCGGATCCGGAATTCGGAGCTTCAATGGCTGAAGCGATAAAAGCCGCCGCACTTGCAGCCGCTCAGCCGGCATGATCTTCCTCTGCCCATGAAGATCACGATTGACCATGCCTGACCCAGCCCGCCTCATCTTCCTCGGCGCTGTGGGGCTCGACACGATCCTGGCCGTGCCAGCCCTCCCGACCGGCCCCGGCAAGTTCCTGCCGACCGCAATGGTGCAGGTGGCGGAAGGCATGGCGGCGAGCGCCGCCGCAACCGCCGCCCGCCTTGGCGGACGAGCATCGCTCTGGGGCCGCGTCGGTGATGACGCGACAGGCGCGCGCATCCGTGAGGAACTGGCGCGCGATGGCGTGGAAGTCTCGGGCCTGCGCGCCATCCCCGCCGCGCACTCCGTCGTCAGCACCATTCTCGTCGCGCCCGATGGCGAGCGCATCATCGTGCCTTTCTACGATCCGGCGCTCGGCTCGGACACCAATTGGCTGGACCTCGCGAGCATCAAGTCAGCCGATGCCGTGCAGGCCGACGTGCGCTGGCCGGAAGGTGCGCGCGCCATCCTGAGCGAAGCGCGGAAGGCAGGCGTCACGGCCGTGCTCGATGCCGATACTGGCCCGGTCGAGATCATCGCGGAGCTTGCCGCGCTGGCCAGCCACGCCGTCTTCTCGGAACCGGCCGCCGCGAGCCTTGCAGGCGCGCATGATCCGGCTGAGAGCACGCGCATCCTCGCCCGACGTTTCGAAGGGTTCATAGCCGTGACGGCCGGTGCGGATGGCTGTTTCTGGTTCGACCGCCAGGCCGGCGATGTGCGCCACCTCCCCGCCCCGCGCGTGACGGCGATCGACACGCTTGCGGCAGGCGATGTCTTCCATGGCGCCTTCACGCTGATGCTCGCGGAAGGACGCAGCGAGCCGGAGGCGATCCGCTTCGCCAGCGCCGCCGCCGCGATCAAATGCACGAGGTTCGGTGGCAGATTGGGCGCACCGACGCGCGATGAGGTGGAGGCGCTTCTAACGGTTGCAGAATAGAATCCCTTCTCCCGTTTACGGGAGAAGGGTATGGCGAGCCTCACCGCTTTATCGTTTTCCCATGGCCCCGACTCGCCGAACATGCGAAACGCATCTCTCCCATGGCCAGCCTGTTCACGCCCTTCAACCGCATCCTCGCTTTCATCGGCCGGCATGGCACGGTCTGTTTTGCGCTGAGCATCTTCCTCGGTCTCGCACTACCGCAGCTTGCGAGCCGGATGCGGCCGATGCTGGCGATCACGATCTTCGTCTTCATCATGCTGAACTTCGCCCGCACCGATGGCGAAAACCTACGCGCCACGCTGGCGCGCCCTGCCCGCTTCGCCATCGCCAGCTTATGGTCCGTTGCGGCGGCTCCGCTGCTGATGCTCGCCCTGCTGATGCTGGTGCCCCGCGAGACCTGGAACCCGGATATCCTGCTGGCGGTCGCCTTCTACGCGGCCTCCCCTTCGCTGATGGGCTGCCCGGCTTATGCGACGCTGCTTGGCTTTCGCAACGGGCTGATCACCGCGATCCTCTTCGTC
>OUNM010078447.1_pt1 | contig 16139 bp, 22 predicted proteins | sample 1769961 | NCBI WGS metagenome assembly OUNM01 (sample SAMEA3914820, study PRJEB12502) | metagenome | biome: forest; material: soil | place: USA | collected 2012-03-12 | depth 0.3 m | reverse complement strand
GCACGTCTCTGGCGAGCCAGTCCCAGCTCGGGGGTTCTGCCTCGGGCGCTTCGGCAGGGTTGTGGAACGCGCCAAGCACCGTCTGCTCTGAACCATTTTCGTCTGCATTCCGGAGTTAAGGTGCTCTTGCTGTCTGTTGTGGAACTCCCACGTCAAGGTGCCTGAGATTTTAGAACCTTCCTGCCCGCTTCTCAAACAAGAGACTTTGACAAACGACAACAACGAGAATTCTTAGAAGGTGCAGCTTTTGATCCCAGATCGCATCACATCGCATCGCATCGCAAGCTTTGCCGCTTGGCGCAGAGATAATCTCGGGTGGCACTGTCCAGGATGCGCAAGGCCCCAGTCGCGAAACAACACCACCCACCGAATCGGGACTTGATCGCCGACCCTCCAGTCTGCCGGGAAGCGGCAACTGCAGAGTAGGACGCGCTTGGGCGGCCGCGCGCCTCGAGGTTTCACTGTCGGCGTCATTCGGGGGCTTCGAAGCGATGCGACGCGATTCGAGCCGGCCGCAGATGCCAGGCCCTCGGTGTTCTCTTGGCCGAACCCGAGTACCAGGTCCCAGCTGCCGGCGAGAATACTCCGTAATGTGAGAGCAACCGTCTCATGATTCTCATCCCGTGGCATCTTCGGTTCGGCCTCATACAGAATACACCCATAGCACCGTCGCCTCGAACAGCCTGGCATTCTCTTTCTGCAACCCCGCCCATACATCCCTGCCGCCATGCACTGGAAACTCCCGGAGCGCCGTTCCCAGTCAGCACTGCACGCGCCAGGCGTTGAAATTCGAGGGCGCTTGTGGAGCTCAGAGAAGCAAGCGAAGAGCCGTTGTTGTCCCTGCGTCAACGCAAGGCCCCTGTCCAGCCCCTGAGCCCCGCCCTCCCACAGCCCAGAGCAGCCGCACCACCACCAGGGTCCCCGCTTTCGACCCATCGCCAACCTCATCGTGTTTCATGCTGTCCTGCACATCGGGTGACACCTCCTCATGCGTTGGCGGCGATACCCATGGCTCGCATCACTCAGATCACTTGGCGTCCCATCTCTCCCCCTGTCCCCTCCACCACATCACGGCCTTGGCCTCTGTTTCTGTTGCTGGCCGGCCGCTTCCAGTTGCCTCAACGCTCGCTAGATCTCCCACCACCTCAAGATCGGCCGGGATGGCGCCCCCTCCTGGCGTCAACCCGGCTGTTTCCCGCCGTCTATCCGCGCCGTCATGTCATCACGCAATGCCCTGCTTGACCTCTGCCCTATGTGTGCCCTGGACCTGCGTCCTTGCCCGCCATTATCGTGACCCCCGCGCTGCAAGACCCGAGTCCCCGGTCCACCTCGTCTGAGTCGTTAATTTTACTGAAACGCAGTGATTCCTCTGCCCAGCTTGCTGGCAAGGGCCAGTCTACTATGTGCCCGGTAGCCGTCACCATCACCACCCACGGAGATGGCGCCAACCAAGTGGGCAAAATGGCCGTTCAGGGGGATTCGTCCAGGTTCTCAACCCCTGAGCCCCACGAACGCATTCCGTATAAGAATGCTTCTTGAACCCGCCGTGCTCCTGGCTTCTGTTCTCTCCCAGGCGCCAGTCGACCTTCCAAGTCATTCTTCTCATTCATTCCTTGTACATTCGCTTCATTGACTGAAGTCGATTCTTCCTCTCCTTTCCAACAACTTGATACATTCTTTCCGCTAGACGGTACAGCCGAGCTTTTTACAACACAGCTTCTCACAATCATTCCAGACCGACCGGCTTCGAAGATGACTTTCACCTCCAAGACTCTCCTTTCCGCCCTCGCGGGCGCCGCGACGGTCGCGGCTCACGGCCATGTGACCAACATCGTCATCAACGGGGCCTCGTTCCAGAACTACGACCCCTTCTCCTTCCCTTACCAGCAGAACCCCCCGACGGTCGTCGGCTGGACCGCCAGCAACACCGACAACGGCTTCGTCGGCCCCGAGTCCTTTGCCAGCCCCGACATCATCTGCCACAAGTCGGCCACCAACGCCGGAGGCCACGCCGTTGTCGCAGCCGGCGACAAGATCTTCATCCAGTGGGACACCTGGCCCGAGTCCCACCACGGCCCCGTCATCGACTACCTCGCCAACTGCGGCAGCGCCGGCTGCGAGAAAGTCGACAAGACAACCCTCGAGTTCTTCAAGATCGACGAAGTCGGCCTCGTCGACGGCAAAACCGCCCCAGGCGTCTGGGGCTCCGACCAGCTGATCGCCAACGGCAACGCCTGGCTCGTCCAGATCCCCTCCACCATCGCCCCGGGCAACTACGTCCTCCGCCACGAGATCATCGCCCTGCACTCGGCCAACAACCCCAACGGCGCCCAGAACTACCCGCAGTGCTTCAACCTGCAGATCACCGGCTCCGGCACCGCCACGCCCCAGGGCGTCCTCGGCACGAAGCTCTACACCCCGACCGACGCGGGCATCCTCGCAAACATCTACAACGCCCCGCTGTCCTACTCCATCCCGGGCCCCGCCCTCATCGCCGGCGCCGCGAGCATCGCCCAGGCCAAGTCGGCCATCACCGCCTCCGCCACCGCCGTCACGGGTAACGCCGCGGTTCCGGCTGCCACCGCCACCAGCACCGCGACCTCGGCTGCCGGCGGCGGCGGCGGCGCCACGGTGGCTACCACCACCGCTGCTGCTGCTGCCACGACTACTGCTGCTGCTGCTGCTGTCTCGACGACTGCGGCGGCTACGGCCACGGCCACGGCTGCCCCGACCCGCTGTGCGGGGAAGAAGAGGCGTCATGCCAGGGATGTGCGTGCCAACTAGGACTGGAGCTGCTTTTGGGAAATAGGGTGGGAGAGGCGAGATGGGGACCAAAGGAACTTGTGTTCTATGTGACGAACCGTGTTTGATTCGTGTATATATCATGGCTTGGCTTCGTTTGTGTATACTGTATGAGTGCGTTTTGGGGGATGGTGATAGACAGACTTGTGTAAGGCTCTGCTTGGAGCGGGCTGAAATCAAGAACAACGATGTTTCTTGACTCTGATGTTAGGGATTTGATGTGAGTTGGTGGTTTAGCGTGTACATGTAACACTGCGGATACACTCATCTCTGAGCGGCTGGCTTGAGCGTTTGGTCTGTTGTCGGATCCGCATTCTCGGGTATTTGAGTCCATGTAGTGGCATGCGTTAAGCTCGGTGTGGAAATACTTGTTCCTTCTTGTCAGATTTCCGCGTGTCGGAACGACATAGCTGGAGAAACACTGGAAAATATACGTAGCTTACTCTGAGGCTTGAGCAAAGGCAGAGAGCAGTACGGCAGTGTGTGATGAATTTTAAATTCGAGGGCTATCTTGAGATGATCTAGATACTCCTACCGTCACGGATCCCGCTAACTTCTAAGCTCATGGCTCATTTTTTCCTCCGTGACGAAGCCGATAATTAGCATGCCAGCGTAGTCTCTACGTTTCAAAGATGAGTCAGTTTGCCATGACTTCAATCCCATCAGTCTTCTTCTGAATTCAAAGTTCACTACTGTGTTTAACGGATGTGCAAGAAGACGGAAACCGTAACATATCCCAGTCAACATGAACCCTTCTTGATAAAAGAAATTCGCTAAAGACATAAGAGAGAAGAGGTGGGAGGGTGGAAGGGCAAGACACCTCCGCTGAAGGTATAACACTCACTTTAAGCTTCCTGAAGTGACTCTCTGATTTCAAGTCATTCAAAACGAGAACGGGTTGCTCCGAGACTACTTCCTCTCTAAAATCTATCAAGCACAACAGCGAAGCCGACGAGAGAACTATGCGGGAATAGTTGAGCATGACTCAAGAGCTAGGTATCTACGAAGTGCCGATAAATGAGTTGAGAATGTGCCAAAAGCGGACATCTCTTCTCTCGGGCATTGAGTTAGGAGAGTTGAGAGGGTTGCTAGTCAAGCTTTCAAGATCAAGACTTCTCAAAAGAGTAATTATCGCGTGCCGGGCGAGATTGCTGGTCCTGTTGTAACCATCCGGGGAATGCTGCTCTCCAGGCACTTCAGAGTCAGGGAAGACGGCATGATGACGGATCACAACTAGCGGTCGCCGGGCTGGGCTCATGGTTCCGGCTGCTACGGAGGTGGTCGACCTGGCGGAGCAACTTCAAAACAGCAGGTACCTTCTAAACGACAGGTCTCTATACATCTGGGCCTGCGCTATAGACAGTAGCCGGCCACTCCTGCGGTCACCATTCACGTCATCCTCTGATATTGAGACCTCAGCCCTCACCTGCCCACTCCCGAATCACTCCCGTCTACTCGTGACTGCCAGCCGAACCAAAAGTCACAGCATGGCCCACCGCCGGCTCTTCTTAGAGTTGGGAAGAGCTGAAGGACGAGTAATTGTGTTGCAGGCTGTCGATAGCCAGGTTTTGGCAATTCTCTTCTTCTGGATGGCCACCGCATGATTCTTCTACTTCAGCTGTTTGCTCTTTTCTATCAACTTGGGTTATATGGATGAATCATACAGTCGTTTGCACGATTCCTTTGCCCGAGGCTATAGACTCTATCCTTTGTTTTGACAACCCGATGAGCACAGTGTTGGTTGTTTGTATTCTGTAATACCGTTCCAGACTTTCGCATTTCCTAGACTCTCACCATTCGCCAACCCTGCAATCAACACTTCCCTCCAGGCCGCCTCCCTCGCTCGATTCCCATGTGATCCTGCTGGGTTGTTGACGGCGATTTCGGACCGCGTCGGAGTCAGCCCTGGCCAGCGGTTTCCGAGCTCGGCACCGACTGGCCAATGGTTCTGCACGCCAGTGGCGAGATGTGGTTATGGGCAGGGAACGAGTGAGGTCGAGGTGAACGCCGGGCCCGTGCGAGATGCCCCTGGCAGTTGGCGGTGACACCTCTGCAGGGTTCCGGCCAAGCAAGCAGCCAGCCATCAGCAAGGCAGGCTCGCAGGGAACCAGGGCAAGGAGCCAAGCACAGCAGGCTCGCCGTAAGATCGGCGGGGGTTGACATTCCCCCAGGATTGGCAAAAAATTCTGCTCCCCGTCGTCCCCGACTCCCCGTCGCCGCCCACCAGTTCCTGCTCCTCCACGGCACAGAGGGATGGATCATGGGTGATGAATCCTGGCAACCATGATACGACGACTGTGGGGTGTTGGAAGGGCTTCTGGCCAGTGGAAATCCAAGAGGCCGCCTGCGCTTTGAAGTCTTAGCGGGCAAATTATAGCAGCCGGGGCAGACGATGGCGAGCGCATTCCTCCAAGGCGTGCATCAAGCAAGCGGACCTCCAGAAGCCGACACTGAATGCGGATCCTGCCACCCCCCTTCTGGCCTTCTCTTTGCCTGCTTCTCTTTCCCAGGCTAAGATAGGTAGCCTGCCGCGACGCCCTTCAGATGCACACTTTCTTGGCCGGTGAGTTGCCCCTCAACCATCTGCTGAATGTCCTCCCCACCAGACCAAGGTTAGATTTGGAGACGATTCCGTATTCAGACGAGCGCGATGCACGCCAAGCCTGTGATGCCCCTCTGCCCCGCCGCGAGACAGATCTGGATGGATCATGGGAGGTGCTCAAGACACCCAAGACACCCCCGTCACCCCGTCACGACTGCGATGTCCGTCCGTTGCACAACGGCCACAGCGCCAGGCTGCATCCCGCAAGGCCTGGTGGGGTCCGGCATGCTGGCGAAGGAGCTCGCCTGCAGCTGTCAAGTGCCTGCATACGCGAACGGCCAACCTGGGCGTGGAGGGCATGGATGGCATCGTGCAGACATGCAGCCAACCGTTGAACCCATCCCATATCCGGACGACAGCCATGGCCAAATCGGGACACAGACAGGCCTGCTGGGCTCGTCCCATCCCATCTCGACTCGGGGTGAGCCTGATGAGTGTGGCAAAAGGGATTGTCTCGGCAAACACCAACTATTTGCCCACGATGTCACTGCGGAAGGCGGTAGTCTGCGGCCGAGACTCTGACAGCCCCAGACGGCCCATTCCTGCTGTCATGCGGCCGCGACTGTGACCTCGACAGCACAAGCCCGCACGCGATCGAGGCAGGACCCAGGAACCGTCGATGCTCAGCTCGACACCATCTCGCTTGGGACGCCCAGAAGGCTTTCCACCTTCTTACTTCGGTAATCGACTTGCGGGAGAGGATCCCGTGCGCCAATCGAGGCACCCGGAGCCAACCGCAGACCCTGGTCCGGTCCAGGAAGAGGTGGTGGTCGAGCAGAGGGAGCACGCAGCCCTGATCCGTCACCCACATCCCTCTGTGCAGACGGACACACACAGCACGGCACCCACGCGTCCACACCCACACACCCAACCTACTGTGTACACAGTACACACCCCAGGGCCGACGAAGCTCCTCACAGATGGATGGTGCTACCGTGGGTTCCCGACAGGTCCGGCAATGTGGCCACTTCTCCGCACGACGCTCACCGCAGGCGTTCCCCTCATTTCCATACAGCGACCCCGCTCGCTGTTGATGCTGATGGCACTCCAATGTTCGCCATCTCCAACTCGTACCACCTGACGTAACCCCCTCCGGTCCCTTCATATCCCTTCATCTACCCTGCCATGCTCGCCGTCGTGGCGGCCTTGGAAGGGCCTCGCCGCCTCGTCTGACAGCAGTTCCCGCTGCTAAATTTACGCAGAGAGAGCCGGAATAGCATCACGGTTGTTATTCCTGCAATCGATAGCGGGAATGGGAACGAGATTTGGACAACGGCCGCTGCAACTGTGGCCAAGGTGGTGTGGAGGCGATGCCACCTCTTCGCAAGGGGGCCAGGGGTCCAGCCTTCCACTTTGACATTCCGTGTGCCGCCGTTACATCGCGCCGAACATGCGACGAAGCCAATCACGGCTGCCGAACAGCCCCTCCAAACCGGCCAGGACCAGTCAGGACACACGCTCAGCGAGCCCATCTGACCCCCGTTCTGTTGCAGGGCCGGCGAGACGGGGCCGGGAGAGACCACCGCGTGACGGGGAATGCGCGGCGAGAAGCGAGCGAGCTCATCTCTTGCCATATTGCCGATTATCACGCTTGCGGTGTTGCGAGGTTGCCCATCTCGGTCCCCTTCGCAAACGACAAACGACGACGGCTCTTGTCTCGGGAACGTGCATACTCATACCAACACGGCCCCGGGCATCACCAAGCACACACCCCCTCCCCCCCGGGTCGGCTGTCAGCCGTTGCAACGCCCCTCCCTGTGGCTTTCCAGGTTCTGAGAACCCCGTTCGGTACCGGAATCGATCGCACCACCCGCTTCTGCGCTGTGGTCCGAGCCCTGTCACATCCCAAAAACCAAGGGCCTGCCCAAGATCCTGCTTGATGGGGTTGATTAGGATCGATTTGCGCTAACCTTTGCGCTAACCTCGTCGTCTCGCTGCTGTCGACGCGGTCCTTTGTGGGACCCTGGTCCACTGGGCTTCATCGCTTGCGGGCTGGCCGGTTGGATCCGTCGTGATATCAGCCCATCGGCTGGTTGCTCGACGCCGCCAACTTTGATTTTGATCGGCCTGTGAATCGTCAACGACGAGGTGTGCCTGTTTGGGGTTGCCTGCCTCTGACACACACACGTGTTTTGCTGTGGCATCCGGCAGTGATCGGCACGGGTGGTATCAAGACACGGCTGAGTGATGATATCATGGAGCTTCTCGGGAGCTCAGACGTCTGAATTCCCCGGCCGATATGCACCAAGAAGGTGTTTCCCTCTTGTGGATACGGCAGACTTTTCATCGCTCGCTTCATAGGGCGGTCTTCCCGGGTGTCTGAGACAGGACTGGCTAGGGCTGGGACAAAACCGACGACAAGTCGTTTTCAACAGTGAGGTCTAACCCCGAACAGTGGCTCTAGCCATGTGCTCTGCCCGATCTTTGCAGCTGCCGGGAGCCACACCGGGTTGACGCAACTCAAGATAGAAACGACAAACAAATGAACTGCACGATAAATGAAGGCACAGTCAGCCCTTCGGAAATTCCAAATATACCACACCCACAAACATGTTCCAAGTTCCTCTTGCAGCCCTCTGGCACAGCCGACCCGGACCGATCCCGAGGCCGCCGTCCGCCGCAGCCACCGTCGAGCAGCGGCGGGATGGCACGCACCTCTCTTCGGCTCGGTAACAGTTTGTGCTACAACCAACACCAGGCGTTGTTAGGCGGCTGCCCGAGACGCGTACTGGATTAATATATCTTGGGGCTTACCAACCACCGCGGTTGTGAGAACTAAGGCGGGCGGAGGGTAGCACCAGACAGACGCCACCAATAGAAATCGGGCAATTTTGAAAATCAACAGCCAATACCGCACCGGTGAGCTTCCTTTTTCTCCAATCAGAGACGCCCAGCGTCACGGCATGGCCGCTGTGCCGCGTTTGTTGGGGGCCGGCTCGCCTAGGTGTGCCGATAGGACCGTTGCTCAACTCCAGTCAAGTTTGCTTCAGGGGCTAAACAAACAGTCAAGCCAGGGGCTGGTGAGAGTGACGGGAGGACAGCATGAGGCGGGTTCCCGTCTACACAGCACAAGAACAGGTGAAGAGAAACCCTTCAATCGCTGAGTAAACCCAAAGTAAGCTGGAAGCTCCTCGTCCCGTCTGTCAACAGAGGGGAAGCGGCAGTGTAAGCGCGGTAGCGAGCCCAGCCGAGTCAGGCAAACACAGCAGCCCCAGAAAAAGGGATCTCTGTACCACAGAAAACCAAACCAGAAACCACCGTCTGTCCTGCCCTTCCCTTCCTCGCCGAATCCAGTCCCTACGCACATGCAAGACTCCAAAAACAGACAGACATGCCATCCAGACTGAGAGAGCCGGCCCTGAACACGTCACGGAACAACACGTGGAAGGCAACCAACAGCCAACGTCGCATCCCCAATATGGTAAAAATCAACTTCGTCGCAGCACTAGCATAGTACCTACATAATCTGCATCAAAACCCGTAGCCAGTGGCACCTGAAACGTGCATATGCACCGTACTATGTACGTCGAGGGGAGAGGGGGGTATCGTATCCGCGGGCGGAATGCACAAGTCCGAATCAGTGCTCATAGCCCAGGTTTGATATCATATCAGACCTGACGACCGCCATTAAGACCCGTCATGTGCCGGCGTACAGCCCAGCCTCGGGGCAAGTCAAGTCAAGACAGAGAGAGAGAGAGAGACCGGAAGTTGAACTGTAACTCCACCGTGACCCTCTGCGTAGCACTACTACCACCACTACTCCTACCAAAACCAACCTCAAAATACCATCCGGAAAACCCCGAAGAAGAAGAAAAAAAAAGAACAAAAAAAATACCACTCAACGTTACTCCCCCCTTCTCAAACCGAAACAAACCAAAACCCCCCTAGTCCATGCTAGCACCCAACAAGAAAGAGCCAAAACTCCCACCCACGAACGACCAGGACCAGGTTTCCCCGGGTCCAGAACCCGCCCTGCACCCGTCTGGAACCACCACCGCCCGTTCCACGGTTCCCTCTCGCGGGAAGGGGGTGGGAAGGGAACAAAAAAAAAAAAAAGAGGGCGGCAAAGTAACCGTTGTTATTCGGAGGGCGGCGGGACTCACCAGCAAGCAGCACAGGGCAATGGCACTGGCACTCACTGCCATTTTGGCGGGCGGCCCTGAGTGGGAGAGAGAGAGTGCCTGCCGATGGATGGAGGGTTGGGGAGGGGAGGGGTGTGTGGCCGGGGCGACCGACCGGACAGCGCCAAAGTTTGGGTGAGGTGGAGACGCACCCAGCGTAGGTACCACCCGCGCTCACTCCAGGCTCTTCCAGGCGTGTGTCTTGGGCTTCTTAGCGGTGCGGTGTTAAGACACACGCGCGCTGCGCACACACGACGCTGGGTGGATGGGGCTTGCGAAGGAGGGGTTGGTGTTGTTTGAGTGGGTTGGTTCAATGGCTTGTTGAGAGGAGTGGGATGCCTGTCTTAGTGGGATGTTTTTAGTACGACGACTACGTGTGTGTTATGAGTTTGAGGTATTATGCCGCCGGCAAAAAACATCAAAGCGTGTGTTGGCTTGACTGGATCGAGGTTAAAGCTGTATCTAGAACGTGGTTCAACGCTCTGCTTTTGCCGAGGGGATCATAGCGCTTCAGCAGCAGTGCAGTCAGACAGGCAGGTGAGGTTGTTGACACTATATCCCGCAAGAGTATACACAATCCTCCGAGTGTCAAACCTGGTTGACATCGCCGGCCAGAAACCTGGAAGCAGCTAACGGAAAGATGCACGGTTGAGAAAAACGCACTTGGCGCACCGCACGGAAGATACCCGCGCGCCAGAGAACCGTTGTCTGCCTCCGCCAGGAACAAGCTGCAGGATTTGACAGAAGCAGTTACCCGCTTGCTGAGAGGCTGCAGTGAAACCAGGAGAAGGTGCTGCGCGGTTCCGGGCGGCGGCGGCGGCGGCGGCGGTGGTGTTGTGGTTCTGAATGCACTTAGCCGGCGACAGGTCTCACTGGAGATGGAGCGCTTGCCAGAGGCTGAACGAATTGCAGTTTCTCAGGTTGTGAGACTTGGAAAAGGCGAGGTTGCGAAGAAGGCGTGTGAGGCGAGGAAGGAAGGAGACAAGAACAGTAGTGAGAAGACATGCCACGACTCAAAGTAACCCTTCCACTGTGTAGCTTGATGAGAAGGCACATGCCAGAGTCTCAGAGCATCAGTATCCCTCAGCATTTGCTGTCTCGCAACCCAAAAGAGGCAAACCAGCCCCAGCAACTCCAGCTGACTGCGAACAAGAACACAGTAACATCTCCCCTTCAGCTGACCAAGTCCCCGGATACCGAGACATCGCTGTCTCCCTCGTGGACAAGCTGCAGCCCGCAGTCCAATTCCGCTATCGGCATCCGGGGGCCACCGGGGCCCCTCATCCGCGCGAGGAGGCGTCTATCGGACCAAGAATCTGCCTCCGAGCAGTGCGCGTTCCGGCGAAGCTAAGCCCGGGCCCGGGGTAAAATGCGCCGACGACGGGGGGTTTGCAACAACACGACCTTCCGTTCTGAGGAGCATTCCCAGGAGGTGGCGCCCGTTCGGCGTCTGATTAAGGTTCCGGACCACGACGAGTGGCGGTCCTGGACCGTGGTTGATGGCGCTGCGAGCGTTTTGCAGAGGTTCCATCGAGCGAGGTCCTTACTGTCACCCTGTGCTCCGCGCGCTCGCGCTGAGGTCGGGATTCCCGGATGGCCAGCTGAGGAGGCTCTTTGAGGGAGGGAGGGGGCAAAGGACCCGGCCGCCAGGGTCTGCTCTCCAGGTCTGCTGAAAGGAGCCTCAACGAATATATGTTATATTGCGCTGCAGGGCCAGCCGCGCAGTTCATCTATGTCGCGATATTTTTGGGTGTTGTTGCAAGGGGCGACCGGGCCACCGTGACCTCGCTCGCGGGACGTAAATTGGGCCGCCCAGGAAAACACACGGCCACGCGGGGATTGCTCGCCACGCGGGGCGGGGGGGACGAGGCAAGACGGGTAGCGGGAATGCATCGTTGCGAGTTGCTGTCCGGATTCGCCATTGCCCGTGCTGGCTCTCGTCCGATCCTGCCAAGTTGAAGCCATCCGCGACAGTGTCACTGGCACCTCACTTGCGTCAGGCACAATTTGGAATTCCCGAGACAAGAAGCCGACGGGATCAAGGGCCTCTCTGAGGGTACAACCGCGCCTCAGCATTGCGCGGATCCGCCGATGGGCTGGATGCAACCCAGGGAGATCGGTTGGCGGGCATTTTTCTCGGGTCTGGAGGCGGTACGACGCTGGCGGGTACACTCTGGCAGTCGCTTTGGGAACCCGGGAAAGACGGAGAGGGAGGTATTCGACGGGCGCAGCAGGTAGGAGACAGCCGTCCCGCCCGTGTCTGACCCATGGCCGTGGTAAGTGTCTCATGGTGCGGATGTTTTGGGCAGGAGGCTGGCCGACGTCGAGTACCCGGGTTGGGGCAGGCCGTCACATCTACGCATCTAAATCTGTCGGCAACGCGAGAGCGAGACTCTGTGACATGGACTCGATGGAGTCTGGGCTGTGCCCGGGGCGCTACCCGAAAGGACCCGGCACACAGCAGTACGCAAGCTTCCGGAAAGAAATTTGGAATCCTCCGAGCGCGATCACCACAAGAGACTCCAATGTCAACGTTCCGGCATGCCTGAGACTCGGCAATTCCGGTGTCACCGCTGTGCATACGCAGGACGTTGCCCTCTGAAACCGAACAGGATCGGGAGACAGATCTGGAAGCCTTCTAGACGCCTTCTGATCCACGATCTGAAACGCCGGCGACGATGGCGAGGCCGATATGCGGGGCGGCAGGGCAGCAACAACAGCAGTCCGCATCAGATCGTCCAGCGAGGTCCGTTCCACGCCCGATTCGACCAAGACGCCCGATCCGTGCCATCCCTGAGGGTTGGGCGCTGGACACAGCTCGCAAAGGGCCGCCGTGGACGGAACCAAGGCCCCCGGTTGCGGGCGCCTCTTCCCTTCGCTGATCCGCCTGTGTCGCTTTTGGAGCGGGCGAGAGGAGGGGAGGGCACGAGCCAGGAAAGCCTGACAGGGCAGTATTGCTGTGTTCAGCAAATCGAGTGACTGAGGAAGGGCGCTCTCGAGGTCGAGTATTGGTCAATGCGTCTGTTATACTCATGGGTATTTGGCGCCTTGTGCATCATTGGCCAGCGTTTCCGCGTCCACGTCTAGTTTTGGCCAAGCAGGACGTTGCAGATGTCCCTATCGAGCAACAAGCCTGCAGCTGCCTGTCCAGTCGGATTGGCATCCTCTGCTCGTCAGGGCCAGGAGCAGGGCCTCGACCTTGCCGCTGTGGCGAGGTCTCCTGACCCCGGATCCCCGCGTTTGCTGCGTGTTTCCTCCCCGCTGGCGGGGTTGAGGGCAACGAACAGGGTCACGGACAGGCCTGTCCTGCGAGGGACGAGGGAGTTGTTCCCGCAGTAGTGAGGAGTCGGCGTCGACACGCCCTCTATAAAATCTGTCTTATAATAGCTTGCCCAATTAAATGTGCCGTGTGAGCCGGGAGGATCTCTGGGTTTCAAGCCGTGCGGCAGAGGGGGCTGGCATGCCGCACGGCAGGCAGGAGTCGACATGATGTGGAGGTGCGGCCAGGGCCAGCCACTTGTGATCCAGGCGCGATGGCAGTTGAGGATGCCCGGGCGGTCAACCGTCAGGACATCGGCGCGCTTGGCAAGGAGCGGTTGAGGTAGCCGGCTTGCGTGCCATCGGCCGAGGACTATCTGTGAGCAAGTGACTAGGGTGTCCACGGGGAAGCGGCCTGAGCGAGAGAGGTGATGTGATGGCCACGCTCACCGCGGCAGGATTCGGCGGCGAGCTGCGACTGAGAGCCTGAGGGTAACCGGGCGAACACGAGTGAATCAAGGCGACCGAGTTGGCAATTCCCGTTTCCGGCAACTACCGCGGGCGGGAAGAGGCGAGATAGGCCGGCGTTGGGAGGGCTGACCTGGGCGTTGGTTTCTCATTTCGTGCAGCGATGTACTGATGTGCACTGATGAGGGATCGCCCCTCACCAGAGATTCAGTTGGACGGGCCGTGGGCAGACCGAGGTCGGGGTGGTCGGGTGGTGGTTGGGGTGGTCAGGATGTCAGGGTCGGGGTCAGGGTCGGGGTCAGGGTCGGGGTCGGGGTCGGGGGTCGAGGGTCGAGATGGCGCATGACAGCACCCCAACAGCCTGCAGATCAGTGCGGCAAGTCTTGGAGCCTTGGCGGGCAGGTCTGATCGTTATTTTGATGACGGACAACAAGGACGTTATTTTTGTAAATAGAGAGGCCCGAGGAAAGGCAATTTCCGGAGTCGGGGTGGCCGTTTGCAGGCTGTGGGCCCTGGGGTTGGCTTGGTGTTTTAGTGCCAAATCGTGGAGGCCCAGCCGTATCGCGCATGGATGGAGGAGAGATGGCATGGGGATGGGTTGTGGGGCAGGGTTGGGGGTTTGGAGTCTGAGAACTTGAGAAGGGGACAGCCGCAGGGAGGGAGAGGGTCGCTGCCGATTGGAGGTCGGTGCCCTCTCTCTGATTGGCCCAGCAGAGCTCAAGCTCCGGCTCCAGCTCCATCGCGCGCCGGACCATGTCTCGCTGTGACTCGTGAATCTGCGATCGGCGAGAAGGATGAGGGATGAGGGAGACTCCGTACTCCGTATTCCGCGATGTGTCGACAAGGAAAATAGGAAAATAATCCGAAATCGCGCAAGGCAGGTCCCTGCGGTTTCTTGGGGGCCCTGGGCCAAGTGCGAGGTTCGACTTCAGATCAGATGATAATTGTCCGCTTTGCCGTTTGCCGTTTGCCGTTTGCCGACTTGCTGTGTTGGGACAAGCAGACCGAGGTCTGGTGTTTTGATTGGCGAGCCCGCAGCTCGTAGGTCCCGTCGGCTTGAGCTGTTGCTTCCATTGCGAAAGCTGATGAAGCTTCTTGCACTTGCTTGCAAGAGCTCGCCCGAGGTTCCCCATTCCCCCACACCCGACCAGACCAGGTCCACCAACTGGTGGGGCTTTAGTGGCTGCGGCAGCCCCCATCGATGCCCTGTCGGCACCCTGCCACAGTGCCACTGCAGTTCCCCAGCTCGCCTGGCGTTTCCTCTTCAAGCACGCACCCAGAACTGGGCTCGCACGGCAACAAAACACAACGACAATCTCCCATCCCAGGGCACGACCAAGGCCACTGGGCACATCTCAGCCTGTCGCTGCGAAAGCCCTCTCATCACCGATCTGAAGGGCCGATTCAGCTCGCGCCTAAGGACTGTGCACACGGGATGGGATATTACTATGGGCCATCCTGGCTGTTAACGCCTCGCGACGACCGCGACGCGCTGCTGTCCAGCTCTATTTTGTTCTGTATTTTGTATTTTGTACGGTCTCTGATCAAGATGTCGTGTCGCCGAAGGTAGGTCTCCTCGGCGATGGTTCGAACGGCTGGTTGGCACCCGAGCTCTCCCAAGACCAGGACAAGACGAAGAGGGATTTGTAGTTGACATGAGCGATGGGATTGGCCTCTGCTCGCGGCGGATCCCCCCTCGGCCCCAGTCTCACGCCGGCAGATGGCCCCCCCAACCAAGATTTGCGGCGGAGAGGTTGGACCGTCGTGGGCAGCAGAGAGGTCTCTTCCCCAGAAAACCTCCACCGGGTTCCCTGGCTGCACAGGAAGCGGGCGGCCGTTGCGCCAAACCCGGCACCAGCAGCGGGTTGCTGGGTTGAAACAAGAGGAAAGGGCAAAAAAGCCTTCTCTTTTATTTTAGAGTTCGGGCTGACCATGGCTCACCATTCTTGTCACTCTTGTCACCAGGCTGGCACAGAGAGATGCTTTGCCGCCCCCACCACCGGCGGAACCCTCCCCGACAAGTCAAGATTGCACAGGACGGAGGATGGAGAGGAGAGAGGACGCAGAGGACGGAGGATGCCGCATGGCCTCCACAGTCCAGAGGCGCGATGTCCCGTCGTCATGTCCCGTCCTGACTGCGAGCTCGCATCGACACGACTCTCGGCGCGCGGAACTGCAACGCCCAGGTGCAACAGAAGCAGACGACAAGACGCCCTCGAGTTCCGTGGTGGAGGTGTGGAGGCATGCGCTCGTTTGACAAGGGGAGACGTGCATGACGCTCCATCCCTGGTCCTGGCCCCGTGTGCCCTCCCCCCTGCGTGTTCCGGGGTGTCAAGACACGGCCTCCCCGTCGCTCGGACCTCTCTTTCGAAGATTCTGCAGAGGTTCGAAAACGCCAATCATCGACATGGGTTGATCGCTGATGCAGGCCAAGCCCGCGCCAGAGCTTTCTCGAATCCTGCCGCCTTGGAGCCTCGCTCGGACTGCTCCAAGCCAGCGAGCAAGCAGGCCCTGGACGCTGATGTTCTCGATGCTTGATGACTTATGCTGCCATCATCAAGCCACTTGTTACAAGACCCGATCCGGAGCACTCGCGGCGGTGTGCTTCCCACTCTCGGGCTCTCAGCACACTCCGGGGACGGGGACGGACGCGGGTCGCTCACTCCCAGCCCGCGCCGCCTGCAACTTGGCTGCACCCAGCGCATGGATTCTGATACGCCGGGTCGCCAATTAATATACGATTTGCTGCACGAGGCAGACTACGCAGTATCGGGGCGCGCCTGTCTTGCTCCGAAGAGACACACTCCTACCAAAGCACGAGTACAGAATAGTGCCCCTAGTGTTCGTGTTCCGTTGTCGCATTGGCGCTCCACACATCGCGCACGAGG
>OUNM011077136.1_pt1 | contig 16143 bp, 12 predicted proteins | sample 1769961 | NCBI WGS metagenome assembly OUNM01 (sample SAMEA3914820, study PRJEB12502) | metagenome | biome: forest; material: soil | place: USA | collected 2012-03-12 | depth 0.3 m | reverse complement strand
CTCAGGTCCGACACCGGGAGGGTGTCGATCAGCACCAGCGGGCACTGATGGATCTCCACATCGCCTTCCGAGGCGCCAATGATCGCAAAAGCATAGGGGCTGATCTGGGTATTGGCGTCCAGGGCCGCGATGCTCAATTCGGCAAGCTTGTCTTCCGGAAAATCACCCAGCGTGGCGAGCTGGCAGGTGATCTGGATTTGTCCCGTGCGATTGAAGGTGAAGGCGGCGGTGTAAGGCGCGGCGCCGACACCGATCGGAACGAAGACCGAATCGCCGGAAACCTTCGGCGTGTATCCATGGTGTTCGAGGAGCTTTTCCAGCAGTGCAGGGCTATTGATGGACATAGGGAATCGTGTGTGGATTAGATGCTCAATACGTCGACTTCTGAAAATTTGATCGGGCAGCCCAGATAGAATTGGACATAGCTGCGGTTGCTCCGCTGTTCGCCGACTTCCATGATCAGGAACTCCGGATTCTCCACCTGCTGGTCTGCGCGATACTCCACGACCGTCGCGAGTAAATCCTGAGACATCCCGGAGCGTGGCGGCGTTTCGCGATACTTGCACTGAAGCTCGCCCTGTCCCTTGAGGTTGTAAATCACCTCCGTCTGGCTATTGCCATTCTGGATGGTTTGCCGGAGCGACATCGTGTAGCGAAGCTCCTCGGGCGTGAAGTTATTGGGATCGGCGGGTTCCTGGAACAACCACTGCATTCCACGGTCGAGAAAATCGGTGCGGCTTCCTGGATCAAGTCCCGGCACGGGGAAGTAGAGGTAGAGATCCACCGCGTTATCCACGATCTTCACGAGGAGATTCACCGACTGCTCCGGATCGTCCAGCGTGAAGAAGAGATGCGTGGAAAGGCCGTCCAGTTGGTCCATGCGCGAAACGCTGCTCACCGTGTAATCGATGCCTCGCACGCCCTTGCCGCGCTTCATCGAGTCCTGAATGCCCTGTGCATCACTGACGGTGATGATGCTCTTGGCTTTGACGCTGTACCAATCGGCCGGATTTGTTTTGTCCATGGAAAGAAAAGCGTTGGGGGCGTTGGCTAAAAGCCAAAGACCCGGGCGATCACGAAGGCCGCGATGATCAGGAACAACACGCAGAGCAAACCGGACCAGATCCCGCCGCTGCTGGAAGTGTGATAGTACGTCGGGCCGCCGTACCCGTATGGAGCTGCGTAGGGCGCGCCGTCGTAATAGTAGTTATGCTGGTGCATGAGCGCATTCAGCATCACGGCGTCGCGCATGACGCTATACGCGGTCCAGGCGCCATTGGACCAGTAGCCGTACCCGCCGTGCGACTGGTCGTAGTAGATGTTGTAAGTGTTGCCGTTCACCACCGTCGACTGCGGTATGTAAGACGGGCGCGAGGCCGGTTCGCTGGAGAAGGTGCTCGTGTACTTGGGTGCGTATTGCTGCTGGAAGGAGCGCACGGCGTCATTCCGGTTGGAGTAGACCGCACCGCCCTGGCCGGTCTTTTGTGCGAGAGCCGAGTCCGTGCGGCTGCTCGAAGAGGAACTTCCGCGCGAACCGGAGCTGCTGAAGCCGCTTTGATTCGACTGATTGCTGCTCGAGAAACGGGAGGAACTGCCCCATGCGGAGCGGCTTCCGGATGAGCCGGAATTTCCTGACGACGGAGAATATCCGCCGCTGCTGCTCGTACCAGAGGAACCCCACGAGGACCCGCTTGAAGACGGTCGGGACGAGCCCCAGCTGGAACTGCCGCTCGTGCTGGATCCAAAGGAATTCCGGCTCCCGCTGCTACTGCTACTGCCGCTGCTAAACGAACTGCGGCTTCCACTGCTGCTGCTGCTACTGCTCCGGCCTCCGCCTCCGCTGACTCCGCGGGCTTCTGTCGTGACGGGAGCCACGATCAGCAGCAGGATTGCGAGGATGGCCAGGCGAACCTTGGTATTCATCGGCTTGAGGAATGATTCGGCGGATGCCGGAAACTCTGGCGCTTTTACGTTTCGATCACCTGCGCGAGCAGCAGGGCGATGGAAATAAAGCCGGCAGCGGAGATAAGACCGGCCGCGGGATTCTTATCCACGGCGATCTCTTTCGAAATAGGTGAGTGAGGCAGAAAGACGCGGGCGCCGATGATCGCCGAGCACACAAGCAGTCCCAGTCCCACGACGGAGCAGAGGAGCGTGATGAGTAGTTCGGTCCCGAGATCGCTGGAAGCGCCCGAGAGAGCGGCATTGACGGTGATTCCAATGGCGATGAGGAAACCGCCGAGGCTAAAGCCGGCCGGGATATTGTTTTCTTCAATCACCTTCTGCACGTCGAAGTGTACCACATGAATGAAGAGCCAAGCTCCGACGACGAGGATAACCTGGCCAGCAGCCCAGAAGACAAGCACATCGCGTACGGCCAGCGCGACTGAATCGCTGTTTCCGGAAAGCGCTCCGTGCAAGACCAGCCCGGCGGCGATTGCGCCCCCGGCAAGAACTGAGCCTGCCCCGACATTGCGGTCGTCGATCATCTCGCGATCGACTCCGAATTTATAGAGGATGAAGCGGCCCACGATCCAGACGCTCAACCGCATCAGCACCGCCGTCAACGCGCCTTGCCATGCCATCGTCTTGATGGCGGGGAGCAGGGAGTCCCAGCCGTTGGGCAGATTACCCACGAAGGTGCTGGTCAGCGCAAAGGCCGCTCCAGTGAGGTAACCGGCGAGCGCGGTGCCGAAAGCAGGGTTATCCTTCTCCGTGAGTTGATCGGCGAAATCAAAGCGTTCCGTCCATTGGTACAGCGCTTTGGCGAACCAGACGGCGGCAAAGGCCATTACAAAAAGCGGGAGACTCCACCCAATCCGGTTGAGCAGCGGCAGGAGGCTGTCGGCGGCATTCATCGGCTCTCTAAATGACTCGGCGCCAGCGGTTGTGCAATCCCATTTGTGATACGTTTTAAATACATTCCGATGGATCTTCCGAACCGTACCGGGCGGGATGGAGCGCCAAGTTGTTGCTTATTCAAAGACATCCATGGGCGGTGATTCCTCTCGCCGATCGCGGTGGATGATACTCCGCTGCAGCGATGCGAAATCTTTGATCGACCGTCCTTCCGTAACCGCGTTTGATCCATTTTATGCCCCCCAGCATGCACTCGCTCTTCGACCTCCAGGTTAATGGATTTGCGGGCGTGGATTTCCAGCAACCGGATCTTTCCCTCACTGCGTTGCGTCGCGCGGTGGATGCACTGCGGGCGCACCAGACTCATCGGATTTTGCTCACTTTGATCAGCGACGATGTCGAAGCGCTCGCTGTGAAGTTCGCCGCCATCGAATTGCTCCGCCAACAGGATCCGGTGATCGCGGAGACTGTATGCGGCTATCATCTGGAAGGGCCGTTTCTCAGTCCGGTGGAAGGTTACCGCGGAGCGCATCCGGCGTTCTACCAGCGCGCGCCGGATTTGGGGATTTTCGAACGGTTGCAATTCCGCGCTGGAGGCTTGATCCGGCTCATCACACTTGCGCCCGAGTGGCCAGGAAGCGCCGAATTTATCCGGGCCGTGACGGATTCCGGAGTCGTCGTCTCGCTCGGCCATACCGATGCCTCCGAGGCGGCAATCGATGACGCCATCGCTGCCGGTGCGACGCTTTGCACACATCTTGGAAATGGCGTGCCGCAGATGCTCCACCGGCACGATAACGTGGTGCAACGCCTCCTCGCTCGCGACGAACTGACGGCCTGCCTCATTCCCGACGGGGTGCATCTGCCGCCGTTCGTGCTCAGAAATTTCTTCCGCGCCAAGCCTCCGGGAAAGGTGCTCTTCACAACCGATGCCATGGCAGCCGCTGGCGCGCCCGAGGGGCGCTATACGATCGGCGGAATCGAAGTGGAATCGCGCGACGGCGTGGTGCGCGAACCTGGGGAGCCAAATTTCGCCGGGTCGAGTCTGACTCCGGATCGCGGAGTCGAAAACGCATCCCGCTGGCTGGGATTGGCCGAATCGGAAATACGGCCGCTATTCTCCAGCAAAGTAGCCGAGCTTTTCGGGATCGACTTGCCAATCATCGACGTGCCATGAGCCTGTGTGGCTGAGTGCATTCCCGCTGCCTATCCATCCCCCTATGCAAGACATTCAATACGACCTGCTGAAGGTCCGCGTTTATTCCGATCGCAACGCGCTCGGAGCGGCGGCCGCCGAATTCGCCGCTGCGACGATCCGTAGCGCCTGCGCGGAACGCGGGACCGCACGGGTGGTCTTTGCGTGCGCTCCGTCGCAAAATGAATTTCTCGCGGCACTGGTTCGAATGCCGGTCGATTGGAGCCTAGTGACGATCTTTCACATGGATGAATACGAAGGCCTGACGGCTTCACATCCGCAAAGCTTTCGGAGTTATCTTTCGGAGCATCTGCTGGCAAAGATCGGACCGGCGCGTGACGTGCATCTCATCGGCGCGGAAGGCGATCGTTCGCGCGAATGCGAACGCTATGAGGCGCTGCTCGCGGAGGCGCCGATCGATCTCGTGTGCCTCGGCATTGGCGAAAATGGGCACCTCGCATTCAACGATCCGCCCGTTGCGGATTTCCACGATCCGAAGCTGGTGAAAGTCGTGGAGCTCGATCCGGCCTGCCGTCGCCAGCAGGTGAATGACGGATGCTTCGCAACGCTTGGTGAAGTGCCTACGCGCGCCCTGACGCTCACGATTCCTGCTCTGTTGGGAGCGCGCGCGGTTTGCGGCGTCGTGCCGGGTGAGCGAAAGGCCGACGCAGTTCGCGCGACCTTGCTGGGGCCCGTCAGTACTGAATGTCCCGCATCGATCCTGCGCACGCATCCGCAGGCGGTGCTGCATCTCGATTCCCAGTCTGCTTCGCTTCTCCGGCCGCTGTGACATTGCTTCCGTAACCCATCGCGAATCCATGAAAACGCGCTTTGCTTTCGCTGGTTTCCGCCACGCTCATATTCTCGATCTGCTCGCTGGGGTTGAGGAACGCGACGATTGCGAGGTCGTCGCCTGCTGTGAAGATGATCCCGACACACGCAAGGCCTGCGCCGAGAATGGACGCGTGCGGCTCACGCACTCGGATTTTGCGACGATGCTCCGTGAAGTGGACTGCGACGTGATCGCGATCGGCGATTACTATTCGCGCCGTGGCACGCTGGCGATCGAGGCCCTTCGCGCGGGCCGGCACGTCCTCAGCGACAAGCCGCTGTGTACCAGCCTCGCGGAACAGGCGGATATCGAGCGGTTGGCGGAGGATCGTGAACTCGTGGTCGGCCTGCAACTGGACGCCCGGGACCGCGCAGCTTTTCGGGCGTTGCGCGAAATCATCCGCTCGGGAGAGATCGGCGAAGTCTGTACCGTCCGGATCGATGGGCAGCATCCCTTGCTGCTCGGAACACGGGCGGCCTGGTACTTCGAAGAGGGCCGGCACGGCGGCACGATCAATGACATCGGCATTCACGCGTTCGATTTCGTTCCATGGCTCACCGGACAGGCATGGTGGAATGTCGCTGCGGCCCGGTCGTGGAATGCGAAGGCGAAGCAATATCCGCACTTTCACGACTGCGCGCAGATAATGGCAACCCTCGACAATGGAGCCGGAGTGCTGGCGGATTTCTCGTACCTCGCTCCGGACAAACTCGGCTACCAACTCCCCCATTACTGGCATGTATCCGTCCACGGAACCGCCGGGATGGCTGAAACGCATCTCCTGTCCGACTTCGTGACGGTGGTTACGGATTGCATCCCGGAGCCGGATCAGCGCCGGGCAGGGGAGGGGCGCCCGCGCGGTTATCTCGAGGATTTCCTTCGTGAACTCCGTGGTTCACGCGATGCTGCGGAGCTAACTTCCGCGGAATGCCTTCGCGCCTCCCGCCTCGCGTTGGAAGCGCAGCGGATGGCATTGGAGTGAAGCCGGTCTGCTTTTGCGCCGTAACTGAGGAGAGTGAAGTTACGATAAGTTACCCGCCACCTTACAGTTGATGACAGAACGAACGGCCACGGCATTGCTTGTAGCTGGGAAAGGGATGGCGCATTCGAAAAACGCCAAATCCGTAATAAATCAGCAAGTCTGCGGTATCTGATAAAACAATTTCCTTGGCCTTTTGGCTACCACATGCAAACTCGGCGGGTTCCTTCAGAACTGGATGATTCTACACCTTGGCCTTTTGATGCAGTAGCAATATGGGGACCCCTGTACCGTCGTTAATTCTCTTTGACTGCATCTCCGGAGCGCATCGCGTCGTAGACAAGACACCGTTCAAGATTGGCAGCGGGCTTGATTGCGATTGGCGGATCGAGGATCCGGATGTCGCCGACGAGTATTGCGTCATTCAGCGCAAGGGGCGGGAGTTCTTCCTGCATGCGTTGAATCGCGAAAATCTCGTGCTGCTTGATGGGCTCGAAAACGAAGGTGGCGAGCTGGCTTCCGATCTCGATCACACGCTTGTGGTTGGTCGTCATCTCTTCGCCCTGCACGATTCTGGCGATGCCGAGAAATGGCTGAGCGGAATGAGCCATTCCGAATGGTTCATTTTCGACAAGGTTTCACAGGTCAAAGTCGGTCCCTTCGGTTTTTCATCGCTCGCGGCCGAACTCGAGCGAGCCCCGCACGATCTGGAAAATCGGGTCGTGCTTTGCAGCGGCCTGACGACGATGGGTTTCTATGCCGAGCAGGTGCTGCCAGTGCTTCCGCGTGGGGTCGCAGCGGCTCCGTCTCAGGATGGCTCTGCGTCTGGCGGCGCTGAATCCGCACAGATCGACACGGAGTACGGCGAATTTACCTGTCCTGTATGCTGGCTGAAATTCGACCGCGGCGATGTGATGAATATCGCGGTGCATGCTTCGCTGCGAGGTGACCCGCTTCTGGGCGAAGAGCACCTGCAGCGTTTTTACGCCACGCGCTTCAACGACCGCGGCCAGGCCGTCGACGCGATGAATATCCCGGCTCCGGATATGGCCTGCCCGCACTGCCGACGCAAGCTGCCGCAGGGTTTTCTCGATGTGCCGCACCTGATCTTCTCGATCGTCGGCGCGCCATCTTCAGGGAAATCGTATTACCTGAGCGTGCTCGTGAAGGTCCTGCAAAATACGCTTTTCCAGAACTTCGGGATCACCTTTCGCGATGCCGATCCGAGCGCGAACGTCATCCTCAATCAGATGAAGACGCAGCTCTTTTCGGCCTCGACGCCGGAAGAGGCATTCCTCGCGAAGACGGAACTCGAGGGCGCAATGTACGAGATCCTGCCGCGTCTGGGACGGAAAGTGCCACTGCCAAAGCCGTTCATTTTCAATCTCTCGAATCCCCAGGATCAGGCGCGCGATTTCTCCGTGGTCTTTTACGACAACGCGGGCGAGCACTTTGAGCCGACGCGGAATAGTGCGGATTCGCCTGGCGCCCAACATATCGCAGCGGCTTCGGGCATCTTTTTCCTTTTCGATCCGCTGCACAGCGCGGAATTCAAGAGACGTCTCGATGGCTTGCGCGACCCGCAGGTCGAGTCACGGAGGATGGATCAGCAGGACGTCATTCTCGCCGAGACGGAGGTTCGCATTAAGAGCCTGCTCGGCCTTGAGTCGCGGCAAAAGATAGCGACGCCATTTGCGGTGGTCGTTGGCAAAAGCGATACGTGGCTGCATCTGCTTGGGTCGGAACCGCTGGAGTCGGCAGTCGTTGCCGGGCATCTGGAACAGGCGGTCATTGCCCGCAATTCCGCGCGGATTCGCAAGCTGCTGATGGAAATCAGCCCGGCCATCGTCGCCAACGCCGAAGCCGTGTCTTCCGATGTCATGTATTTTGCGGCAAGTCCGCTGGGTTCTTCTCCTGTTGAGTTTACCGACACCCGCGGCGTGAAGCTGATCGGTCCCGACCCCAAGCGGCTGAATCCGCAGCATGTGGAAATCCCGACGCTGTGGGTGCTCTCACGCGTTGCGCCGGGTGTAGTGCCCGGCGCTGGAGGTAACTAGCAAATGGCCTGGCAGCTCATTTACACCAGTGCGCCGAGATTGCTGGAAGCAGGACGCTCGGGCTTTGGTACGGTGGCGCGGCATCGCGCCATCAGTGCGCTGCTGGCTTCAGCGATTGAGCGAAGCAGCCAGTTTTCACGGCTGCCTGGGGCCGATGCCGGCCGCGTGATTTATGGTTATCGGGTGATCGCGGTCACGGGCGGCCGGTTTCATGTGTTGAGCGCGATCCGCGACGCTGGCGCCGATTACACGGGGCGCACGAATCATATCGCGCATCACCTGATCGCCGATGCACGAGAGGTGGCGCAAGTCAGCCAGCCGAATGGACCGTCACCTGCCGATGTTTTGATGGGCATGGAATGGGCCACTTCGTGGAGCAGCCCGCCGCGGTATCTCGAAGCCGATGAAGAGATCGCGCTTTCGAATTTTCGTCCGCGGATCGGCGGAGCCGCTTGGTCGCGGGTGACCGGGAATCCCGATTCTGCCTGGCTCCTGGCTTCGCGTGAGGCGAGCCGTGGCGCTTATGTGATTCAGCCCGCTGGTCTGGATTTGCGTGAGGTTTTCGGAGAATCGCTGCGGCTGATGCCCGAGCGGCTCTGGCAGATCTCGTTTACGACGTCCCTGCAACCGAGCGATGAACCAGCGGATTTCCGGTGGATCGGAGTCGAGGAGCGTTCGCCGCTGCGGGCACAGGTTGAATCGTCGGGCCGTCCGATTCTGAATCTTGCAGCTCCATCTACACTGCCGCAGCCGGAACTGGCGCCCGCTGCTTCAGTCGCTCCATCGCTGCCGAGTGTCGCGGCATCGGTTGCTACGATGCCGGCTGCAACTCCTGCTGCTTTGGTAGAGCCAATGCCGCAGATAGCGGGATCGCCGGCGACTGGGCCGGGGCGTGTAACATCGGCGGACCGAGAGACTAAGCCGCGTCCCGCTCATCGTGACAAAGGACCGAAGCAAGCCTGGCTACTCGGAGCCGGCGCGCTCGCGGCGATCGTGATCGCGGTTGTGGGCTATAGCGTTGGCGCTCCGATGTATGCCAGCTACCAGCGTAAGAACGCGGCGCGTCGGCAGATCGACGTTGTCTTGAACGGGACCGGATTCTTCTCGCCGAAAGTCCATTCCGAGCTCAAAGCCGCGGATGACCTGAATGCCGCCAAGGAACTGGCAGAAGCTGCCGATCGTTCACTGGCGATGGCCCGCGTTGCAGATTTCCCGGCGATGGCGCGCCTGCCTGACCAAGCTGCGCGCGACCATGCGGCAAGCGTGCATTTGAATGTTCCCGAAGAAATCGCAGGGCTCGACGAGCGCTTGGTGCGGGTTGCTGCAGCCTATCAGAAATTGAAGGATTTCGAGCCGAAGTCTGGTGACGGTAAAGCGCTCGATCAGGTTGGTGCGATGCGCCGGGATGCTATCCAGCTAGCTACGCTTTCCGACGGAGGCGGAGCATTTGAGGCGATCAAGCAGAAGATCAACGATCTGGCCGATAAGCGGGAGTTACAGGCTCTGCGGATGTTACTGGATGGCTCCAACCTGGGCCGATCCCAGCCGGCGATGAATCTCGCGGCGTTCAAGCGGGCTGTAGGGGAAATTCATCCGGCATCCGGCGACGAACAGACGATTGCGAACCTGAAGACGGTGCGGCAGACGATTGACGACTGGGAGGCTGTCGAGTCCGCACAATCCCCAGGGGCGATTGCGGATCTGGAGAGCCGACTTAAGAAACAGCCTGCCTGGCCTGCATGGCTGGCGCTGGAGGTGAGTCGGAGGATCGACACCGCGAAGGCGAATTCAATGGCGGCGCCGGCTGAGCGAGATGTCAGTGGTGTTTCGAATCATCTCCGCTCGGTGTCGTCCGGATCGGAAAACAGCGGATCTTACTCGCAGGCCCCGATCTACTTTGTAAGTGGCATCGATGGCGTGGCGAATCTCGTTATCAAAGAGATAGCGCTCGGACTGAAATACTCGGTACGGCCAGCTAATAGCGATTCGGAGGTCGAGTTGCGCGATTTGATTGGTGACGGAACTTTGCGCCGCTCGGTTGCTGGCAAACCCGATTTCGTCGCGAATCGTTCGCGATCCGTCATCGAACCCGCCAGCGGCGCTTCCACCATCGCTATTCCCTTTCGACTTTTGGCTCAGGATGCGAAGGGCGCGCCAGTGTTTCAGATCTGGATCTGTTCGGCTGGAGGAAACGCATTGTTCGGAGCACGCAGGGATGGGGTGACTCGAAATGGCGATACGCTCGAGTTGAATCCGGCGATGCTGGGGATTTCCGGCACCCCCAAGAATCCGATCTATATTCGCCTCCCGGCTACATGTTTCGCGACGACGCGTCCGGCTCTCCTGCAGCCATTGACGGGCTGGTCGATCGATCTGTCCGCCGAACGAAAGCAAATCGAAGTGCAGCTGTCGGGACTGAAACAGGCACTTGCCGCGGAGGAGAAAAAAGCCGCTGAGCCGCAGAAGGATCAGAAAGCGAACTTTGCCGACCTTGCTGCAGGGCTTGAAGAAGAAGCGCGGTTCGATGAGCAGGAGAAAGGCAAGCTTGCCGATGCGAAGGATTCGCTTCTGCACCGGTGCGGCGGTTATCTGCAGGCGGTCTCGCTTCAGCTCAAGGCTGGCGGCGATCCGATTTTCAACGCTGGAGCAGCCCTGAAGGCGCTGACCGCCGCAGATGACGCGAAGACGCAGGAGCTGACGCTAAGAGCGGCGATCAATGCGGTGCTCAGAGCAATCGATAATCTCCGCACCACTGAGCAGAAGTCGGCCGAGCCCAAGCTGCGGCGACTCAGGACGATGCTCGGAGTTGCAGAGGGTGACACCGCCGAAGCGAAGGTCGATCGCGCCAGGGAAGCGGAGGCTTCAAAGAAACGCATCGAGGATCTGCGCGCGAAGATGGCGTCCGTGCCGGCGCTCATGAATGAGCAGGTACCGCCTCCGGGTATTTATGAGATCTTTGCCAGAGACGCAGGGAGCGATATTCCCCTTGTTCAAATCCAGATTTCGGAAACTTCAAAATAGTAAATGCAGCCGGTTACCAAGTTAGTCAGACAAATTCGCGATGCCCTGCGGGACGGGCGTAACGCGCCGATGGAAACCCTGGCCGCCGATTACACGCGGCTTTGCCAGGATGCGAGTGTTCGGCTGGAATCCTGCGCGGCGATGCTGGAGAAGGGGAGCGAATATCAGGCCTTACAGCTTGCGGAGGCCGAGCCAGTGCTGCTCGATCTCGTCGCGGCGCTTAGTTTTGCAGAAGCTCCCGAGTGGATCGCTTATTGCGATGAAAATCAGCTTCCGGCGCCAGCCAGGTTCGACACTAAGGCGGTGCAGGCGCTCGATCGTCTGTATGCAAAAGGCATCAGCGCGAATCATCCGCTTTATCGCGAGTATCGCGCGGCGGTCACATCGCGGGACGATGCAAAGGCTCTGCACATCATCCATTCGATTGTCCGGCTGAACCCGGAAGACACGAATGCGAAATCCGAGTTATCCCGCATCGAGAATAAGTTCTTTCAACTTAAGCTACAGGAATTGCGCGCAGCGCTGGCGCAGGACGACGAGAACGCCATTCTCGCCGCCCTTTCTGAACTCGAGCGAGTCGGGATGCCCGAACGGCTGACGGACCTTCCGGAATGCGCGCAGGCAAATGAGGTGCGCCGTGAAGTAAGTCGCCGCGATGCCATCGCGCTTGCGGAGCGATTGGCAGACTCGCTGGAGGAGGAGCGATCGGCAGGAGCTTGGCGGATGGTCGGCGATCTTCTTGCGCGACTGCGGGAGCTGCAGGCCGAGCACGGTTTCGCGTTGCCCGAGCCGGCATCCGGTAAGTGCGCAAAAATGCAGCAATATTTCGCCGCCGAGCGCGCGGCTGCCGAGGAAACTGCCCGTTTTGAGCAAGCGATAGCTGCACTCGGCGGCATTTCCGAGACGTCACACGCGCGGTTGCTCTCCGGGGCAAGTCTCAGCCTTGGCGAGACACAAAACCTGCATCACGAATTGCTGCGGCGCTGGCATGACGTCGAGGGCTTTCAGCGTCCGGTTTCGGAAGCGCTGATTGAAAAGGTGCGCACGACTGCCGGCTTGCTGCGCGCTGAACTCGAGCGTTTAGAACGCCGGAGACGCTTGGCGATCATCAGCGCCGGTGTTGCGGCGGTTGTGCTGATCGCCATCGCCGTGTGGCAGGGAATTTCAAGCATCCGGGTGCAGGATTACGCGGCGCAACTGGGCAGTCTGCGTGGTGCGGGCCAAGTCGATGCCGCTGAAAAAATGATCGCCTCGGTGCGTGCCGAACATCCGGCGCTCGCCACCAAGCCGAAGCTCGCGGCCCGGTTGGACGAAGTCGCGCACTGGGCGCGCGATGAGCGAAACAGGCTCGCGGAAATCGAGGCCGATCTCACGGAGCTTGAGAGCTCACTGAAAGCCGAAGCGGACAAGGCTGATCCCGTGGCTTTCTCAACCAAGCTCGAATCGACCAGCCAGCTTCTCGGCGCGCTTGCGAACGGGCTGCGCGCGGGGCCGACGAGCAGGCTCCTGGTGGTGCGCAATCAATTCGATGCTCACGCGGCCATTCTGCGTGAGAAATTCACGGCGGACGCCGATCGAGATCTCGCTTCACTGGAAAAGCTAGTCGACTCGAAGTTGAGTTACGACCAGCCGAAGGATGTCCTCACGCAAGGACTTGCCGAGATTGAGCCGGTGCTCAAATCGCTGGAGGCGCGGGCCAGGCCACCGGTAGCCGCCCTGGAACTTCCTTCCCAGCAGCAGGCTCGCGTCGAATCACTGCGCAAGCGCGTGGACCTCTTTCACGAGGAGCTTGCCCATCTCTCGATGTGCGAGGAGGGAGTTTTTCAGGCAACGACCACGGATGCGTTCATTCTTGCGCTTGCTAGTTATAAGACTTCGCGGCTGGCGCAGGTGCAGGAGGTCATTGATGCGCGGAAGCTGCTCGCCGTTTTTCCCAAGCCGGATGATCTCATTGCCGGCCTGCTCCTTCCCAATGACCCGGTGGGCTGGGCTGCGATGAAGGCGGATATCTCCGATGGCCTGCTGGCTCCGGATACAGTGCTCCCGGCGGAAATCAGCATTCTGGTTGGGTTGCGCGATGATAACTGTCTCAATGACGTCTGGACTCTGTCCGTGTCGGGCGGCCGCCGGAACAGCGCGCACCGGGACTTATACGCGCATGGCGAAGTCAAACTGGAAGGACCCAACGAAGTCGATGGCGTGCAGATCATCCGGCTGGTTGGTGCTGTCTATGATCCCGTCTCGAATGCACAGGCGCCGACCTTTGCGCCGACGACTGTCAGTCTTCCCGGTGAAAGCGTGATCAAACACATGAGCGGCGCTTCCGAGTGCCTGAGCCACCTTGAGCTCAACCGGATGACCGATGCTGCCGGCGCGCAATTTGAGCGGCCGATCCTCGCCGTTTTCGATGACCTGGTGCGCGATAAGTCGGCAGATGCCTTGAGCAAGGCGTATTTGATGCAGCAACTAGGGCTGGCGATGAAGGTGCGCACTTATGCATGGGGGCTGGAATATTGTAACAGCCTTCGCGACGATCTCGCGGAGCTGGCGCGGATTTGCGAAGGGGCGACGTTGCATAGCCACGACTGGATGATCGAACGCAAGCGCACGCAATATGGAGCGAAGCTGACGGCCTTCTTTGCCGGCTTGCAGAACCGCCGGTATCTGGCGGAAGCGCGAGTCAGCCGTGATATCGTTCGCAATATCCTGCGTGCCGGCCTTAGGTTTGGCGGCTTTGTGGATAGTACGGGTCAGCCGCATTTGTTGGGAGAAGCGAAGTCAATGAAGGCTCTGTGGGTGCTGACGCCGGACGGGCAACGGCTCACTCGTTACATGGCGGCAGTAGATGGTTCGCAACGGCCGAAGACTGATGCCATCGCTTGGTTGTCTCCGATCGTTTATGTTCCGCTCGATCGCGACGCCTTGCTCGCGGATGCGATTCGGAAAATGTCCGGTGGATCCGGTGGCACTCCTAAATTGCCCGCCATTCCGTGGCTCGAAACTCCATGAGCGCCGCAAACGAACCTCAGTATCTTCTAAGTTGGAAAGGGCGCCAGACTGGCCCTTTTTCGCTCGCGGCGATTCGGGAAAAACTTAGCCAAGGCGAGGTTAGCCGGATGCATCAGATCAGCGTGAATGGCCAGTGGGTGCCGCTCGATGAGTTCCTAACCCAGGCAATTGCTGCCGATCTTGCAGCTCAGCGGCGTGCGGAGGCCGAAGACCGGCATGCACAGTTGCGCCAGGATCTGGAAAGTAAGCTCGCAATCGAGCGGGCGGAGCGTAGCGCAGTTGAACAACAACTTTCCGCAGCCAGATGGCAGCAATCAACGGTACCGCCGCTGACCCCGCCTCCACTGCCACGGCAGATTGGAACTCGGACGTCAGCACCACAGACTCCGCAACCTCCGTCTGCGATGGAGGAGTCGCATCGCATTCCGAAAGCACTGATCTTCGCGTGCGTGGGTGGCGGCGTCCTGCTTTTGATCGGGTTTGCCGCAGTTGCGGGGATATTTTTCTCGTCGCGCCAAAAATCGGTTGTCCCGGATGTGACCGCCGTCGAGCCCAAAGCACAGGCTGCAGTTGCGGTTGCGGTTGCGGCTCCGACTCCGGCGCCACCGGTGCCAGTGCATCGGATTGAGGATAGCGTCTTTGCGGTGGTTCAGCGGAGCGCCGACGAGACCAAACAGAAGATCTACGACAGCATCCATCCCGCGGGGAGGGCTTTGAACGTGTCTGTCCGTGATGTGTCAGTAACTGACTGGAAGGATGGGCAGGATACGAACCGCTTTGAAGATATCCAGCAATTCACTGTCCGGTACACGCTCTATTGGGAAACACCGGCGGTGAAAGAAGGTTATACCAAGATCCTGCAGACTTATGATGTGCCTTCGCAGCGTTACATCTCGTGCCAGGTGATCGAAACCAATGGGATTACGAAGAAGGATCTGCTCAATGCCATTGGCCCGGCCTTCGGTGCCGATATGCTCGAACCTGCTGCGGACGATCATTCTACCAAATAGCATTTCTATTATAAGTTCCCGCCGAACCTCGACTCGCCCAACCCCATGATTCCCGATCCTACCATCGTTCCGCCTCCGGTGAATTCAGCTTCCACATCGGTAGGGGCTCCAGCAGTGGAATCGCCGGTTCCTGTGAATCCCTTCCGCGTCGAGGACTTCCGCCTCAATTGGTCCAAGTCCGACATTGAGCAGCGCCTCGGTTTTCGCGGCGGCCGATTTACCAGCGTGAATAAGTGGCTGACGTTCCTGATCGGCCTGCTCCTCACAGCGATCTTTTATTCGATCCTGATCTTTGGGCTGCAGCGCATTCCTGATGCGCGCTGGTTTACTGCGATGTTCACCGAGCGTGGCGTGGCGCCGTATCCAACGATGCTCCTCTTCTTCTGGGCCTTGGCGATTCTCTTCGTGAAATCGCAAAAGCTGAAATTGCAGGAAGAAGCGCTCACGCTTTCCGCGGTTCCGCAACAGCCGGATTTCGTACTTAACCGCGAAAGTGCGCGCGCGGTGCTCAACCGGGTTCACTCGCTCGTAGACAATGCGGGCCATTTCATGCTGCTCAACCGCATCGAACGCGCGTTGTCGAACCTGCAGAACATCGGACAGATCAGCGATGTCTCGACGATCCTACGAAATCAGGCCGAATACGATGAAGGGCAGATTGCTTCGAGTTACGGGCTGGTGCATAGCTTTCTCTGGGCGATCCCGGTGCTGGGCTTCATTGGAACAGTGATCGGCCTGCGTGCGGCCATCGGTGCATTGGGTATCACCCTGCGTGCCGGCGGCGATATCTCGGCGATTCGCGAAGGGCTTCAGGCGGTGACCGCCGGTCTTGCGACCAAGTTCGAGACCACTCTAGTAGCGCTGGTTTGCGCCGTCGGTGTCCAGCTTCTGCTCTCGTTCCTGCAAAGCCGCGAAGGTGAGTTCCTCGATGCCTGTAATGACTATTGTCACGCGCATGTCGCTTCGAAATTGAAGCTCATCTGATGCGGGACTGCCGATGAAAGCTCGATTCCAGCGCGGCAGAGTCGGCGGTGTGAGTCCGTTTTTCGCGTTTCAGGATATCATCACTTCTGCGATGGCCGTGCTGATCACGGTGGTGATGTTACTCGCGCTGGATATCGGTGAGCCAGGAAGGACCAGCGCGGGTGAGGCGGCTTCTCCGGAGCTCAAACAACGGCTGG
>OUNM010802432.1_pt1 | contig 16146 bp, 20 predicted proteins | sample 1769961 | NCBI WGS metagenome assembly OUNM01 (sample SAMEA3914820, study PRJEB12502) | metagenome | biome: forest; material: soil | place: USA | collected 2012-03-12 | depth 0.3 m | reverse complement strand
GTTGCCGACAAGCTTGCGGGCGAGCCAGAGGAAGGGCTTCTCGAAGTTGTAGTTGGACTTGGCCGAGATGTCGTAGTACTGGAGGTTCTTTTTCCGGTGGAAGGTGATGGTCTTGGCCTTCACCTTGCGCTCCTTGACATCGACCTTGTTGCCGCAGAGAACGATGGGGATGTTCTCGCAGACACGGGTGAGATCACCTGTTACGCCGTTAGCACTGCAGCTCATGACGTATCTTGGCATGTTTCTCTGATGATGGAAATACGTACGGTGCCAGTTGGGGACGTTCTTGTAGGTGATGCGGGAGGTCACGTCGAACATGATGATGCCGCACTGGCCGTTGATGTAGTAGCCATCACGGAGGCCGCCGAACTTCTCCTGGCCGGCAGTGTCCCACACGTCGAACTGGATGTTGCCGTAGTTCTGGAAGCACTAGTTAGTATTGTGTCCATGAAGGTGGACCGCATACCCAGGCGCACGGTCGGCGGAGGCGACTTACGGTGCTGAAGCCGAGAGGGTGAACCTCGACACCCAGGGTGGCCATGTACTTCTTCTCGAACTCGCCGGTCAAGTGGCGCTTGACGAAGGTAGTCTAAGGCAGACAGACGATGTTAGCACGGCGTTGACCGGGTCGGGTTGGTGGCTGGTGCCCGCTTGGCGACCCCGCAGTCGGTGAAGCAGATGTCGCTATCGGAGGCGGAAACGAAGGGAATGAGGGCGGTCTCACCTTGCCGGTACCGCCATCGCCCACAAGGACCAGCTTGAAGGTCGGGATCTGGGACTCAGCCATGTTGTGTGGTGGTGTGGATGTGTTGATTAGGGAGGAGAGGGGATGTCTAGGCAGCCGCCGTTAGCTCTGCGATTCGTGCGAGGGAGATGCTTCTCGGCAGAAGAGGGAAGCGGAAATTGCGCAGGGAAGGCGACTAGAAGCTGGGATGGGCACGCACAGTTCGGTTGTGTGGAGGTTGTAGGAAGACTGGTGTGGTCGGGTTGCAAGAATGAGTGGCGCCCCGGAGACTGATGTTGTTTTCAAAAGCGCAGCTGGCTTGGAACCGCCGCAGCCTTGACGAAAAACTCGTTGGGCGGCGGGGTGATGGACGCACGTGACCAGAGTGGCCCGTGCGGCACAGCCAAAAATGCCAGGCTTTGCTCTTTTTGGCTGCGTTTGCGCTGGGGAGCTTGGGACAGGTGAGCCCAAGAAATTGCCTTCAGCCTGGGCAGCTTTTTCGATGACGACACAAGGGTCCCCAGCAGCCCCAGCAGCCCCAGCAATGGAGATTGGGGCATCAAAAGCGTTACAGGGTCGAACACAAACAACCCCTGCCGCTGCCCCCCCTTTTTCTTTGTTTGTTTGTTTGTTGACAGGCGGACTGCTCATCCGTGAGGCTTGAGCCCAGGCCAACAAAGCCCAGAAGTCCAGCCCATCGTCTCATTATTCAGGGATAACGGCGCAGTGTTGTGATTACAATCATAGAAGTGCTAGCAATTTCTCTCTGCTGTCTTGGTTTCCTGCCGTGGTCCATCGTCTACTGGCGCAGGAGGCCCAATTCGATTCACACAAATGCGGCCCGAAGCGGACGGCTTGGGCTGGGGTGGGGACGGCGCTCAGGTCTCGATTGTGGCCCAAGAGGCAGGTGCCCAACCAGCCCACAGCTACAGCGGCAGAATATGGCATCCGAGCATCCCTCTGCCGCCCCAGTCGCGTCGCGGCTTTAGTGTTAAGCGCAATTCGTGCGGCCTGGGCCCTCCGCTGCTTCGGGACACCTTGACGAGGATGGTTTGCTGTGCTGCCGTCAGCCTTGCCACCTCGTGCATGCGTTGCGGAAGGACGGGGCCTTCTTACCCCCTCGTTGCCCTGGACACACTCGGCCACCTTCTTGAGGCCGTCGTGATTCTCGAGATTCACGTAGCCAAAGTTGCGGATCAGGTCGCCGGGCTGGAGACCAGCGGCCGCAGCGGGGCTGTTGTCCACCACCGTGTTGACCTTGGCAAAGGGCTGGTCGAGCGTCTCGGGCACCGAGTCTCGCGGGATCGAGGTGTCGGCGTTTGTGGGCACGGCGGATTCGGTGTCGTCGTCGTCTTCGAGGCTGGCGAAGTGCTCGTGGAGTCGCTTCTCGATGAGGCCCATCAGATCCTTCCAGTCGTTTCGGAGGTGGATGATGCGCGCCCTCGTCGTGCGAACTATGTCATTCAGACACCCGTCAGCTTCCTCGCCCCAAGGCATGTGACGGTGTGGCCACCATACTCTGTGCGACGTCGAGGTCGGCGCGGGGAAACCCGTCCGGAGTGAGGAGGCTGGTGTTCATGTCGACTCCGTGCTGCGCAGGAAATCGGTTAGCAGACCCCTCCGCGGCGACAACCAGCGCCGGCCAGTGCCAGCCAGCGCAGAGCACCGACCGAATCAAGCACGCCACCGAGTGCTTTGAGCTCTTCCTCAACATTGTCCTTCTTGCGCTGGAGCTCGGCGATGGTGAGCTGGGTGGCATTTCCGTTTGCGACGGGCGCCGTGGTCGGCCCCGAGGGGACGGTGGGCGCGTGGAGAGTATTCATGGTTCTAACGTTCGCTGCAAGCCCATTCCAGACCAGAAGAGTCCCATGAGTTCATCGTCTTGGGAGCTTGTGAGATTCAAGACATGCGGCGCGGCGACGATCGAGGCCCGGAATGCGGACGAAGCTGCCGCGATCAGCCTGCCACAAATGACGCGTTCGGTCACTGCAGCGGGCACCTCTCGGCCCTGGCATGCGCCGCGCGGGGTAGCTCTTTCAGAACCACGGGGGTGCGAACGGGCAGCTTCGCAGCCAATCGGGGAGGGGCTTCAGCCTGGAGACGTCCCGTTCCGGCGGTACACAGTAATCCGCCAGGGGAGCATCCCGGGCGCATCCACAGGGCAGGGCCCAATTCCAATTCAATCCACTCTTCCACAGCAGTCCCGCCATTGCTGCGGAACAATGGAACTCTCTCAAGTTGTTCTCTTGCATTCGGTTGCCGCTCTCATCGTGCCCGCCCGTGATTCAACGATGGACGCCATGCTGAAAATACGAGTCCGGATTTAAACTCCATCCCAACCCCAACCCCTTGAGATGGCGAATCCACCGACCGACGCAACCCGCATTCCAGAAACCCAAAGCTTCCTCCGTTCCCCGCTCGCCGCAAGTGGCGATTCGGCCTCTCGATCGCGATGGATACGGGATCGGAAAGGGCGAAACCAGGCACCTGATGTTGCTGGCGCCCCGAACCGGAGCCAGACCCAGGCGCCATCACCACAGCCAGCCCTGTGCAACCGGAAGTCGTGGATGCTGCCCAAATGCAGCAGAGGTGGCTGGGCCCGGCCATACTCGTGGCAGTCCGGATGACGCTCCAATGATCGCCCACGTCCGTCCATCTTGCCAACAGTGCGCTGGCTCGCTGGCCGCCTCGACGTCCCCAACGGGCTCAGCTGCCCTCGACGCATCCGCATCCAGCAAATGTCCGTTAACCGCGACCGGGACCGGGACACGAGCCCGGCCGTCGCTGCTACCATCCACTCCACTGCGCATGTTTTGTTACGTATTTCCGCGTACCTGACTGATGTCGGCGCTATCCCAGATCATGGCCCGATCCTTCGCCTCAGTAATAACCCACGGCCCACCTGGATGTTGTTGCTTCCTCATCCCACTTACATGAATCGTCCGAGGCCTCAGCTCAGAGTCCGAGCTCTTGCTTTTTCAGTTCCTTCCTTCCCTCCTGGCACCTTCGCCCTCCCTCGTTGGACTCGGCGCCAGCCTCTCCCACTCGCTTCCCGTGCCCCCTTTCCTTTCCGCCAGGGCTGTTGGACTGGGCACCTATTCTCTAGAGTATGATTTGAAGCGGCTGGCAGGTCCTGCTCGTCCTCGTTATGTGTTTTGAGACACGCCCACACTAGTACTCTTTCTCGAGCTCGACCCGTCTGCAGAATGCACCCTCCAGGTCTTGATTCCAGGCCAGCCTGCTCGAACCTCTCCTCGTCGTCCGCTTCGGCCAATGGCTCCGGGCAATCTGGAGAGGCGGACTCTGAGGTGAACCCGGCGGGCGGAGGAGAGAAGGCGGACATAGACGTCAGTGGAGATACGCGAGGGAACGCCCTCGAGGGCACCGATGTTCCCTGGGGTCTCATGCAGGCTGACCGGAGCCGCCAACAAGTACTGCGACCGACGAGGCCGTTCCAAAAATGGATAAGGACATTGCACAAGCGTGCTTTGCGCCGTCAGGGCGTTGTCGGTGGCGGGGGCAGCACTCTGGCATGGCTCAACGGGATGAATGGGACGGAGGAGGGCGATCTCGAGGCCGGGGAGTACGGCCACCGCAGGCACTCGTCCTCCGACTCGTCCTTCGCCTTCGTCACGGGGGTCAAAAGCGCCAACATATCCATGGCCGGCCTCAGCCTGTTGACGTGCTCGCAAAAAACCACTGTTCAATCGACTCACGGCCCGAAAACGCTCCGCAGCAGCAGAGCATCGCTCTCTGGCCCCCGGCGTTCCGAAGATAGTTGTTACCAGGAGAGGCAGCTCCCCATGGATCCCGGCGTGGCGCAGCGGGCCTTGCTGAGACGGCATATCTTGGAGGAGTTGATCAGCACGGAAGAGAGCTACATTGGGGATGTACGCTTCTTGATGAATGTGAGGTTGGCCAGACTTTCGATGGGATATTGCCGGTTCTAACCTCAACCCGTCGCAGGTCTACGTTACAATACTCGCCTCCTTACCAACTTCAAACCCCGGGTTCAGGTCCTCGGTCAACCGCAATCTCAATGACATTGTGGAGCTCCACGACGAGCTTCTGGGAGACCTACACCGGGTTGTGCCGCATTCCGAGTATACACAGCCGAATCCTCCCCTTCAACGAACCCTCTCAAACCCCCCAACTCGTGGTGGTGGGCACCGTCGTTGGAGAAGCTTGCACGTTGTGCCAGAGGGCAGGAATGGTATCTCTCGGATGCGAAACATTCCCGGGATGGCGGCGGAGCCCCAGACGGCGGCCGAGGTTGCAAAGCTCTTTCTGAAGAGGGTAAATAGGAGATTATCCCGCCTCGCCTCGGACAGCGCGAGCTGACATTGTCTGGTGCAGATGAACCGTTTTTCCATCTACGAGGACTATGGCGCAAAGTACGAGATGATGATTAAGGATGTTGCGGCGGCGCACCGCACTATGCCTGGTTGGCCGTTGTACCAGAAAGGGCTCGAGGTTCTGGCTTCCTCGTTGAGCCCTGCCGGCAGCCACGACGACCAGTCGAAGAAAGCCCTGACCATTAGCGACCTTCTTGTCAAGGTAGAGCGAGCATCCTTGTGCCAGATCCGAGCGTCAGAGCTGACCCAGGTAGCCGGTCCAACGAGTCTGCAAATACCCCCTCCTCTTCTCCGAGCTGCTCAAGCACACGCCGGTCATCGACTGCCCGCATTCGCACATGGATATTGAGACCACCCTCATCAGACTGCGTGAGGCTACTGCTCAGATCAACCGGGCGACAAACGACTCTCTTACCAAGTCTGTCATGGAGAAGACGTGGAGGCTACAGGGTCGACTTACGTTTCCAGACCAGGTGAGTGGCGGCAGCCAGGCCCTTTTGCACCTCGTGCTGACGGAAAGTAGCAGCTGGATACAGCCTCCATGGACCGCATACATTCGTTTGGCAATGTCCGTGTGTGCGGCGCCCTCCACGTCTGCTGGCAAACCAAAGAGGGGGCAAGTGGGCAGTACATGATTGCCCTGCTGTATCGCGAGTGGTTCTGCCTCGCAACGGCTAGCCAGGTCGAGCAGTCTTACACTATCCAGGCGTGCATCGCGTTGGTCAACGTCAAGGTTGAGGATGTGGACAATGGCCGAGGTAGGAAACTCGCTTGCAGCTCTAGCTCGTGGATCCTAACGGTAGATACAGGGCTCCAGTGCCACACGGCGCGATATTCTTGGAAGATCGTATTCTTGTCCGGCAACCAGTTGTACGAGCTCATCTTGACGGCGTGCTCGCCGAAGGAGGAGCTCGAATGGTGTTCGCGGCTCAAGACCAGCCTGAACGCCGTCAATCCCGACGGCCAAGTGCACATGCAGTCGGACGTCTTCAGCTTCCTCTCGTTGAACATAAAGGCTTTGGGGACTGTTTTTAGGAAGTCAGGTATATCATGTCATGCCTGCCACAACCGGCGTGCGTCGTCGCTGACCAGAGCTGTAGGAGCCATGACCAAGAAAGTCTCGATCCACCGCGCCACCACCATCGGCCCCAAAACACCGCTCTGCCAAGTCATACTCAAGAACACCAGCGCCGCGAAAGACGGGCCGACCGCTTCCCAGTCGTCCATCAACAGGTCCCAGTCACTCCTCACCACCAACTCGCGAACCCCCGTGCTCGCCCCGGCGCGCGCCGAGCGAGCCCGGCTCGAGGCCCTCCTCGCGGACGTCTGGACCCGCGACGTGCTGCCCTTCCCTGGGATAACCGCCCGCTCCAGGAGCGAGCACCTCGTCCGGGCCTCGGCGTCGTCTATGATGCGCAAGCTCAGCGCCGTCAGTATCACGGGCAGCTTCACCCGCCGCTCGGCGAGCCTCGCCAGCCTGCAGCTGCAAAAGGAGAAGGACGACGAGGGCGCACGACGCGCGAGTGACAGCACTTTTACCATGGCCACTGCCGCCGCCGCAGCGAAACACCTGCACGATGTCCCCGCAGCGCTCTCAGCCATCGCCGACCACCCCCCTCCCACAGCCTCATCCTCTGCCGACCCCGACGCCGACCATGACACAGACGGCGGGCTTGAACTCGCGCCCCGCCGAGCAAGGGCCTCCACCTCCACCACCATAAGCGCGACCACCACATCAACCACCCCAAGCTCACCAACCCACCCCACCTCGGCGGGCAACACCAGCGACGTTACCAACACCAACACCACACCCACCCCCCGCCCCTCCACGGCCACCACGGCCACAACCTCGACCACAACCAGCAGCACCACAACCGCCTCCCCCCGCCCAAGCGGAAGCAGCTTCCACCTCCTAAGCCTAACCGACCTCTCGGCGCGACAAGTCTCGGCCTCCGCAGCCGCCGCGGCAGCGAGGGCTGCGCGGGCGGCGCGCGAGGCGGCACGGGAGGAACTGCGGCACTTGCAGCAAAGACAGGGACAGGCACAGGGACAGGGACAGGGACAGGGACGGGCGCAGCGGCCGCCGCCGCCGCAACCGCTGGGTAAGGAGCAGAGGGGGAGTCGGCTTGCGGGGAGGCTGGCTAAGGCCGGGGGGAGGAGGAGGGAGGTTTTTGTTGAGGGGTTGAGGGGGTGGTTTCGGTGAATTCATGTTTCTTGTTCATGTTCGTTTTTGTGTTTTGTGTTTCATGTTTACGCGGGGGTGGGAGCTGGGTGGGTTTTGTTTTGGTGAAGGAAGGTAGTAGGTACGGGGGCTCGGCTCGGCGGGTTTGGTTGCAACGGAGGGAGGGAGGGGTGTTGGGGTTGTTTGGTTGGGACTTGGGGACTTGGGAGGGAAGGGTGTTGGTGTTTGGGAGGGAAAACTACAAAAGCATTGGATACCCGCTGGCGTCATTCGTTCTCTGTTCTTGTGGGTTTGGGTTGGTTTGGTTATTGGGGTCGCTGGCTCTCCGGTTCTGGAAGGGTTGGAATTGGTCATTTTGCATTGTTAGACGGCTGGCGAGGTAGTCCGGTTGGAGGTGAGGGCCGTCATGTGACGGACGGCGGTGGGACACGAGGTCAGGGGCTGGGTTTACGGACGATCCAAGGCCGAGTTGCTGTCGGTATGCTCCGAGTTGATCGCCGGGATTGCCGCGGGTGACGTCAGGGGATGGGGTTGCTCAGGAACGGGTCCATTGATGTTTGGCTGTATGAATACACACTCGTATCCGTTATCCTTGGGCTTTGCATTGAGTGATTATTGGCGTCGTCGTCGCTGTGCGGATGGAGTGGATGTGTTTGGTCTATGTTTGGAATGTACGGTATTTGGCTCGGTGTGTTTTTCAAGGGGTGACTGGGCTGGAATCCTGTCTGGGTTGGCAAAATTTGTTTTGACACGCGACGACTTTCTCAGTTTGGGTGGGTGTTCAGCCAGTGCGATTATCCCAGTTCCTGCAGCACTCGCTTCCTTCCGTGTAAGTGCCTGCCCGGGTGCAAAAGTGGGTCGCCCCGGACGGCATCGTCACTTATGACGTCGACGTCGACCCTCAACCTGCCTCCCCGCCTCGGGCCGCTTTGTATGAAAGGAAAGCACAGGAACCGCGAGTCAACAACTCGATTGCCATAACCAAACACATCTTCAACCTCTCAACAGCAAACCACTCTTACCAAACCTACTACTACCACCTACACCCTACACCTACGGTACTCACCACCACTAACTTACCTCCCAAAGCGAACCACCAGCCCTACACACCACACCACACCACTCTCCGATACATCGCGAGAGACCCTTCTTTCCTTCCAACCCAAAACAAACCACAACACACACAAAATGGCCCGCGGCGAAGCAACCCATGTCAAGGTCCACTACAAGGGCACCGACGAGGACTTCCTCGTGCTCGTGGACAGCGTCGACGACTACCAGAAGTGGCTGGACGACAAGAGCGTGCCGCTGGCGCAGGTTGTGTCATCTTTCAAGGTGTTTACGACGCATAAGTATGTCTTTCTTTCTCTCCTTCCCGTTGTTCCTTTCTGCCTGCTGGGCCTTTTTGGGGGTGTCATGGGATGGGTTGGCCTGTAGTTTTTGCAATTGGGTGGATGGGTGGCTGAGTGTGCTGGGGAGGGGTTGGATGATGACGCAATCGGTTGTGTTGGATCGAAGAGTTTGATGGATCGAGTGCTGACCTGACCTCCCGACGACAGGCACGGCGCGCAGGGCATGCTGGAGGGCGCATCGCGGGGCCTGCTCGAGAACGAGTTTGGCACCTCCAACGAGGACGACGTGGTGCTCAAGATTCTCCAGAGGGGCAGCTTGCAGGAGTTTGAGGTGGGTCTTTTTCTTGTGTTGTTCTGTTCACCCCATCCCGTCCCATCCTCCACCACATTACGACATGGCGCTTTTTGTTCATTTTGGGCGAAAGGGGTTCGCGGTGGCAGTGCTACGCCTGTCCTCGGTGAGGGCATGACCTCCAAAAAGGAAAAAAGGACTGGTGGCGGCTCGCGAAACGACGTCCGGCTGCTGAGCCTCGCGGCCGCTCCCGGCGGCCGTGCTGAGCCAGGCTTGAGCGTTGGCCGCAGATCGGCTCGGATCACCGGGGTCATCAATCAAGTGGCGCTTGCGTTGCCGTGGCCGCTGGGCGGGCGGCCTCGATTTATTCCCCGACCTCCGTTCCTCGACTGAACCGAGCAAAAAGAAAAGAAACTAACGGGTATGCCTTGTCAACAGATGCCGGAGCGCCAGGGCCACAAGAACGAGTCCAACGGGTGGGGAAGTCGCTAGAAAAGACGTGGTCGGTCTGGCCGGACACGGGCTGCCCCTGTCGTCTCGAACACCCGACATGGCCCGCCCAAGCAGATCCAGAAAGATGTGGGATATGTCTTCTGGTGTGCTAATTGAAAGGCGGTGATGGAGGGTGAGGGGGGCATCGGACAGCCGTGACAATGGGAGGAAGTGGATTTGAGTCAACCGGAGCGCAACGAATAGCAGCGGAGATATCGCTATGCTTGATTTTCTTTGTGGAGAGTGCCCCGAGCGAGATGTTCTCGTTGATCTGCCCGATCCGAGTCTGAGCACTCACGCACACACTTCACCAGCGGGGGTTAGGTAGTCGTCGCAACACGATGAGTGCTTATTACTCAACGATGATTCCTTTTTCGAATGTTCCTTGAAATTTGACCGTGCAGCGAGGTACAACAGCGGCGGTGAAGGTCTGCGGTGCGCCCACTGTCTGGTGACACCGGTGCGACACGCTCAGCGTGGGCGACGGTTGGTGCTGTCTCGGACAAATCGAAGGACGGATTCCCGAGGCGAGCATCCACCCGTCTTGGCAACGTCTGAGCAAGCGCCAAAGCGCCTGTGGACACGTGACTGGGGTGAGACGGGAACAGGGCCAGGTCAGGGCGAGGCGTATGCCTGACTCAACTCGTTGGTCGGCGCTTGCGGGCGGGAGCTGGAACGCGTCGGCTGCCGCCGGCCGGGGCGAGGCCATTTTTAGAGGATTTATTTCTAGATTTTTTACAAGGAATCATGGACACCCTGGAGGAGAAGGATGAGTCTTGAGACGAGACGAGGGTTGCGATGGCCTGGCTGTGGCGCTCTTGCTGCCCAGTGGTTTTCGCATGGCTGGGCTGGTCATGAGAAGGTCTGGAACGGGGTGGCTTGTTGGTGGAGTCATTTGATGAGCTCTGGGGCGAGGGATGGCCCTTGAAGCCGTCGCGCGATGGGAGTCAAGTAACGGTCGACTGACGTCGTGAGATTCATGGGCTGTGCACGTGAACCAGGATGGGGTCTTTCAAGGTTTCAGGGCGTGGTTTTGAGTTTTGAGTTTTGGCAGGGTTGTTTTGAAGGGGATGACCCCTGAATTTGGGGACTTTGATGACTAGCGTTGACACTGAGCAGGGGAAAGGGGTGTTGTGATGCCGATGATGCCTTTTCATTATTCACAAGCGTTGATGCTTGTTTGGTGGCTGCTGGCTGAGGCAGAACAGGAACTACTATTCCACTGCTAGTCTCTCCATCCAGCTCGTTGGGCCCAGGACCCATACCACTCGCAAAGTGGTTCCTCACACGTCCCCTTCTGGTCCTGCCCGCGTGTATTCCATCACTTCACCCTCGTGACCTCCCTCCACTCCCCTCAAATAAACGCAACGCCATGCCCGCCATGCTTGCTACCGCTCCCCGCTCGCTGAAATAGAGAAAGATGGTATATAAAGTATGAAAAAAAGGAAACAAGAATATAATCGGTTGTGTTGGTGCCATATGTACGCTTCCCTCGTCTCCTCCTCTCACTCGAGACCAAACTTCGTCTTCCCAGGCCCGCCGTAAGAGTTCGTATTTCCCTTCCCTCTCGTCGTCGTTGTGATAGTGCGAAAAATTGAGGGAATGGGTGGCTGGCTGGTCGGTCGAGGCGGTATGGCGAGGTCGTGAGATGAGAAGCAAGAGAGGCTGGCGGCAGCGTGTATTTACACCACAGGTGTATATGGACAGGGGTGTGTGAGTGTGCTTTATGCGGCACCTCGCGGGGCTCGCTGAGGAAGAGTCCATGGCTTCGCGCAGATCATCTGTTTCGCGCGAGTCAGCATCGATGTCCAGCCAAGAGCATGGGAGTTCCAACATACCTCTCCTTCACTGTAGGCCCAGAAGTAGACTCCCAGCCCAACGAGCTGGTAAATGGCCGCGTTCGTGCCCTGGTACAAGAGAGCAGCGGCGAGCGCGCTGAGCGGGAGGAAGGCGAGACGGGCTTCGAGGCTGCGGTGCAGGCCGGATCCGGCGAGGAAGCCCAGCGGCCACTCCCATGCGAGGAGGATGAGGGCAAACACCAGATTGATGGTCTGGAGGATTGGTATCGGTTTGACGGCCGGATCGAGCGTCTTGGTGACGAAGTCCCAGAATATCTTGGGCCAGAAGTACCCTGACACCGCGGCAGCGACTTGGTCTACATGATTGTTAGCTTATCGTTCAGCGGGAAACCAGGGGAGATGCTTGGGAGGTAACCTACAAGTTGCTGCCGCCAAGATGATGAGCCTCGCCCAGTGGTTCTTGATAAGCCTGCCCATGGTTTCCGGCTAACAAGTGGTGGTCGGATCAAGCCAGGTGGTTCCAATGTTCTCCTTCCAACGAATTCCTATCTCTTGCCGTGTCCACAAACACGCTGATGAAAGACCAAGATTATCCCGAGATTCCTTCTTTTAACCAAACAATCCCAGGGCGCCCGACGAGAAGATGCGGTAGTCGAAAGTGAAGAGAAGAGTAATACAAGCGTAATGTCGAAGGAAAGAAAGGCGAGGTTCCGGACCTGCGGGTGGACTGGCGGCCAAGGGGACCAGGATCCAAGGAAAGAGAGTGTCGATATGAAAGAAGGCTATCGACCAGCGGCGCGGCGAAGAAAGAAAGGGAAGGGAGGCGGAGGGAAATCCCGAGACAGCCCACGGCCAGCGGGGCGGTGTTGGGTTGATATCGGGTCCCTCGCCTCGGCCGGGGGAGGAGCCCGGGCGACGACGGGAGATGGCGCTCGCCCTGAAGGGCTTGCACCGGAGACCGGAAGCTCGTGTGTCAGATGGGCAGCCGGGGGGTTGAGTGTGTCTCGGGTCTCTGGCCTGATGCTGGTACGGGCTCGTGCGAGATCCAAGTTCGGGCGATCTGATCTATCTCCACAGCAGGCATCCGGACGGGCATTGACGACGTTGAGTTTCCAGGACGGGGTCGACCGTTGCTTCGGATCGAGGTCTATGCGGCCATGGGTATGCCGGAGGCGGGCGGGGGTCTGAATCAGACGGTGCGGCTCTCTCTGAGGCTCTGGGGCGGCGGCGGAGTGTCTCGTCAGTCACAGGCCGGGTGGCCCTCGCATGAAGTTCGCGATGGAGATCAGACAAGCTCCTAGGTACCAAGGGGCAGGTTTGAGGTTGGAAGGGGGGCGTCTGGGCATGTATGTAGTGGGAGGCGGATGCTTGATCGACAGACATCCGGGACCCTGCGGGTTTAAGAAGCGACAGGGTCTGTTGCAGTGCCCTGGCAGCAGCTCGGGGAGGGACCCAGTCCCGAGAGGGACCCTGCGCGGGCGTGTAAGTCGGGGTGGAGTCCCTGCGGAACTTTTCTGACACCCCCTGTCACAAGGGGGGGGTGGGGAACGGAAGAGCTCAACGACACAAACCCTATTGTTGGAATACAGGTTGAGAATGGAGCAGAAAACGTGCTCGTAAAGGGTAGAAAAGAGCAGGCAGCGGACGCAGATGCTGTGTCATGGGCAGAATCAGCCACGGCCGCGGCCGCCCTCTGTGTCTCTGTGCAGATGGCCGCAAGCCAGTCCGTCTCCCCGCATGCCGCATGGCTGGCTGGCAGCAGTCGAAGACGGGACGGCGCCTCGTGAAGCAGAGAGGGAACCAGGGCCGGAGAGAGACCAGGGGGACCCCCACCCCTCATTGCAGCAGCAGCTGTGGGCAGCACCCGATCCGGCCATGGCCGGTGTCTGATGGACGGTCCATCGTCGACAAGGCAAGTCGCTGCCGAGACGAACCCGCAGGCGGTAAGATGCGGGCTGCGTAACCTCGCTTCTCTCTTGTCCGGCCGCGATTGACGGGCTGTGGCCGCCTGCTGCCGCAGCCAGCTTATTTTGCCTCTGTTTTTCCACTTTTCCACTCGACGTGCCTGTCTCTCGCTCTGCACAGCGAGAGGCCGGCGGCCGGAAAGGAGGATTCGCCGCTATTTCTGTGCGAATTCGTCATTTCGCAGCCGGGACAGCGGGCGGCCAGTGCCGACGAGGGCGAATTCGATGGTTCGGTCGGCGAGAGGCTGCGCTGTGTTGCGAGGTGCGAGGCGGGGGAGGGCAGCAGCCAGGTTGCTGGTGTGATTGGGTGTGCCGAGGGCGGCTACAGAGCACAGGCCCGGCCAATCAGGGCTCCTCCCGCTCTGTTCTCTGCGTCAGCAGCCGGGGTCCCATGCACCCTCCGCACAGCAGCCCGCAGCAGCCCCTCGCCTCCGCGACCCGTGAGTCGGCCTGTCACCCCTCCGAGCATCGCCAGCGTCAATTGACACGGCGCGAAACGCAGTCTGGATTGGGCAACAGGAATGGCACTATCGGCCCCGCTTCTGCGTGTCGGATGCAATGGCTTCCATGGGTGGAGGAAGCTCTCCGAAGACGTGCCTGTGTTCTTCTGCATCATTCAACTCAATCAAGTGTTGCGTTGAATTGATTGCCCTGGAATGCTCTCCATGTGATGATGTGCCATCTCGTAAACTTCCTTCTGACGCAGCAGAGAAACAGCCACAGGAGACTTTTGAGGAGACAGGAGACTCCTGAGACCCGGTCCCGCTTGAATGGCGGGTTGCTGATGCACAAGCCGTTTGAGAGGGCTGGGGCGATAAACCCTTGGCGAGCAGGGGTCTGCCGTGGCCTGGGCTGCTCGCTTGAAGTGGCGGGCCTCTACAGAGCGGCCACACCCACAATTGCTGAATCGATGTTCGACTGCCGTCGCCAGTTCATCGGACGACGATGATGCTGGCCGTTGTTCCGGCGGCGCACACTCAGCTTACGGATGCGCCTTTGGCGCTCAATTCTCCGTTTCGGCCAGTGCTGGGCCAGATCTGCCGCTTCATCGCTCGACGTCGACGTCCGTCGAGTCGCATCCACGATGGAATCAATCAACCGTCTCGAACTCGGAGGGTGGGTGGTGGGTGGTTTGTTTGGTCAACTCAGAACTGCAGTTTAGCAACACGGCCAACAAACACCCAACGGCGATGCCAACAAGTCCAACAGCCAACACTCCAACATTCCAGCAACTCCTCGTTTCTCCGTCGCCGGCAAACATGGCATTGCTGGTGCGCTGCAGACCCTCATCTCGCGTGCAGAGCAGAGCAGCATTGGCATTACCCGGCCCGTCCCCAGCCTTCTTTGCCTTGCGTGCATATGCACATCGAGTTTGCTTGCTCGTGGCTCAATATCGATCTGGCGGGCCTTCTCGACCAATGTTGGCCAGCGGCTGGTGCTGGCCCGCCATTGGTCATAATCTCAGGGAACTGCCCAATGGGGTGCCAATTCCAGCTTTCCCGTCCAGTCCCTGCTCTTTCGCACTGTCGCTGTCTGCTGTGTCTTCATCCCCCTCGTCTGCTGTCTGGGCATCACCATGCAGCCGGGATCCAATGATCACACCGTCGTCCGACGGCAACTATTTTTATCCGTCGCTCTCCCAAATCCCTCTCCTCCGAACCCACTCTCCCAACCTCACCAGACTCCATATCACGGCCAAGGCCCCGAGGTTGGCATCCTCCGCTGTCTCCCCTCTCTTGTCGTGGAGCTAGCCATCGAACCATGGGTGATGCCAACGCTGTGATGGCCTGCCGGACGCCTCGGCACACTGGCTATCCAATGGATACCGCGTTCTTGAACAGGCACTGCGTGGTTTCTTTCCTTAGTTCTCGCCTAACGTTAGCTATTCTTGGGACGCATTGCGGGTGAGCAAGATTTGTTCAACGGGTGCGCGGAGCTGTGGAGATACGGGATTGTTTGCTTGATGGAATCCTTCACCGCCGCCGCTTCTGCGCCGCTCACCCCGCACTTCTCGGCACGCTGCGTGCTGACCGCCGCCGCCACACCCGCCTCACCACGGTGAGCAGGCCGGGTGGCCGCATTGGATCGAGACACGACCGTGGCCTCGGCTACAAGTGCCCGAATTGGACTTACTGTGTAAATCGCCGGAACCTCACCACAGCCAACGGCGGACTCTAACTTGGAGATGTTGGTGCTTGGAATTGTTGTCTCGACGTCCAACCTCGTGCGTGGACAGAAGATGCCGAGCAGTCTCGGTGCCAGCTCACCCGGAGTTGCCTGAGCCAACCCTACGGTTGGAGCGCTGGACCCGTGCCGTTGATTCACCCCAGAGTTGCCGACATTACCATAATTCATACGCATTGGCTCTTGAAGCTTGTTTGATGCTGCATTTAACACAGCATTGGGCCGACAACAGTCTCATTCTCCAACGGACACATCAGGTGAACAAGACGGGGAATTAAGCCTGGCAAATCCTCCATATATAATTAGTACCATTTCGAGATGCCGCCTTGCTATTGGGCGTCTCGTACGGACTATTCGATGATTGTCTGCATATGCAACCACATCACGCTCGGATTGGTGGGCCCGCTGATCCTCCATGCGGCCTCGGAGCAGCCCATGTTGAATATCCCTGTCTGGAAATCAACAAGAGCTTCAGCATCCATCGCACTGATGAACCCACGGAGCCGCAAAACCGAGACGAAGCTATTTTTGACATTTGCCAGCGAGAGCAAAATGCCGCTCAGCCGAACACCAACAGTCACTCGTGGACGGATTATTCTCCCAACCTCTTTCACAAACACAGACCAGTCCACCCACCCCTCGACTCGTAAACAACAAATAAACCCCCGATCACCATCCCTCCCATCATCCCACCTCTTAACACCTCATCAAGCTAATCATCCACAGAAAACTCAAACCCCCAGAAACCCGCCACCCCTTCTCCCTCTTCCCGCTCAAGCCCCAACACCCTCCCCATCCCCTC
>OUNM010081789.1_pt1 | contig 16157 bp, 15 predicted proteins | sample 1769961 | NCBI WGS metagenome assembly OUNM01 (sample SAMEA3914820, study PRJEB12502) | metagenome | biome: forest; material: soil | place: USA | collected 2012-03-12 | depth 0.3 m | reverse complement strand
GGACGAAGATGTCAACATGGATTCGCCATGCATGGATCGATCCGGTGAAACTCACGCGTCTCAGCGACATACGCCGCAAGGAGTTGCGGCAGGCGGCCTTCGCCGTCCTGGAGCGCGAGGGCATCGCCGGCGCGACGCTGGAAAAGGTTGCGGCCCAGGCCGGCGCCTCGAAAGGCATCGTGCTGCATTATTTCCGCAACAAGCAGGAGCTGTTCGAGCACGCCATGCGCGAGGCGAACGCCGTACTCTGTCACGCTGTGGTCGCCCGACTTCATCGGGCACGGACGCCGATCGAACGGCTGGACGCGGTGATCGAGGGCAATTTCGAGGAACACCTGTTCCTGCCGCCGCTCTGCCACGCCTGGCTGTCGCTCTGCGCCGAGGTGCCGCGCGACGAGAAGCTGGCGCGCATCCAGAAGGTCATCCATGCGCGCATGCGCTCCAACCTTCTGTCCGGCTTGCGTGGCCTCGCCTCGCCTGAACTGGCCGAGGAGATCGTTCTCGGCGTCACCGCCCTGATCGACGGGCTGTGGCTCAGGCTCGGCCTGCAGCCGGGCAGTGTCACGCGCGAGCAAGCGGTGCGCCAGGTCAAGGACTACGTCGCGGGGCGGCTTGGCCTGCGCCAGTCCGCGCCGGTCGGCCTGGCCTCCGCCGTATAAAGTTCATACCCGGCGATAGGTGTCGCGCTTGACCGCCCGCGTTGCCCGGCGCTGCATTGCCGCGGCAATTGCAGGAGCATGGCGATGCGACTTCAGGGTAAAGGGGCAGTGGTCACCGGCGGCTCGGACGGGATCGGTCTGGCGATTTCGGAAGCGTTCGTGCGCGAAGGCGCCAACCTGCTGATCATCGGGCGCGATGCCGGTAAGCTTGAGGCGGCGCGCGAAACGTTGGTCAAAGGCGACGCCGCTGTCGAAACGCTGTCAGCCGATCTCGCCACCAGCGCCGGGATCGATGCCGTCGCAGCGAAGGTCCGATCGTCCGGCCGGCCGCTCGACATCCTCGTCAACAATGCCGGCGTCGCCTATCTCGTGCCGTTCGAAACGGTCAGCGCGGAGCAGTTCCAGCACTCCTTCGCGCTCAACGTCACGGCGGCGTTCTTCCTCACCCAGCAGCTTCTGCCGCATCTCGGCGCCGGCGCCTCGGTCATCAACATCTCGTCCTACTTCGCCAACAAGATGATCCCGAAGCGGCCGTCGAGCCTCTATTCGCTGTCGAAAGGCGCGCTGAACTCGCTGACAAAGTCGCTCGCCTTCGAGCTCGGGCCGCGCGGCATCCGCGTCAACGCCATCGCGCCCGGTACCATCGACACCGCGATGCGGCGAAAATCGATCGTCAACCTGCCGGCCGAAGCGCAAGCCGAGCTCAGGGCCTATGTCGAGCGCAGCTACCCGCTCGGCCGCATCGGCCGGCCCTCGGACATTGCCGGCATGGCGGTCTATCTCGCCAGCGACGAAGCCGCCTGGACCAGCGGTGGCATCTTCGCGGTGGACGGCGGCTATACGGCCGGGTGAGGAAGCAATCTCTCCTCTTGTAGGAGAGATTGCCGGCAGGCCAGAGGGGGGCGCTGTCCCGCCAGCTTATCGGCCCATTGACTCCATTCGGCCGGACGAAATGGCACCTCGGATTATCCCAACGCTGCGATCCTTGGCGCCCCCCTCTGCCCTGCCGGGCATCTCCCCCAAAAGGGGGGAGATCAGCTAACCCTTCAACCGATTTGCACCACCCTCGCCCGCAATCTCCGCTTGAAGGGTCTTGTGCAACGCGATACGCCGTTGCCCAAAATCGACAGACCGGAGTTTTCCCGTGAGCGCTGAAAAGACCAGAACCGAAACCGATACGTTCGGTCCCATCGAGGTGGCGGCCGACCGCTATTGGGGCGCGCAGGCGCAGCGTTCGCTGGGCAATTTCAAGATTGGCTGGGAAAAGCAGCCGGCTTCGATCGTGCGCGCGCTTGGCATCGTCAAGCGCGCGGCGGCCGAAGTGAACATGGAGATGAAGCGGCTCGATCCGGCGATCGGTAAGGCGATCGTGGACGCCGCTCAGGAAGTCATCGACGGCAAGCTCAACGAGCATTTCCCGCTGGTGGTCTGGCAGACTGGCTCGGGCACGCAGTCCAACATGAACGCCAACGAGGTTATCTCCAACCGGGCGATCGAGATGCTCGGCGGCGTGATGGGCTCCAAGAAGCCGGTGCATCCGAACGACCACGTCAACATGAGCCAGTCGTCGAACGACACCTACCCGACGGCTATGCACATCGCCTGCGCCGAGCGGGTCGTGCATCACCTGATCCCGGCGCTGCACCATCTGCACAAGGCGCTCGACGCCAAGGCCCGCGCCTTCAACCACATCATCAAGATCGGCCGCACGCATACGCAGGACGCCACGCCGCTGACACTCGGCCAGGAGTTCTCGGGCTATGCCGCGCAGGTCGCCTCGTCGATCAAGCGCATCGAGCAGACGCTGCCCGGCCTGCAGGAACTGGCGCAGGGCGGCACCGCCGTCGGCACCGGCTTGAATGCGCCGGTCGGTTTCGCGGAAAAGGTGGCGGACCGCATCGCCTCGATCACCGGGATTTCCTTCGTCACCGCGCCCAACAAGTTCGAGGCGCTTGCGGCGCATGATTCCATGGTGTTCTCGCATGGCGCGATCAACGCGGCTGCGGCAGCGCTGTTCAAGATCGCCAACGACATCCGCTTCCTCGGCTCCGGCCCACGCTCGGGCCTCGGCGAGCTGTCGCTGCCGGAAAATGAGCCTGGATCCTCGATCATGCCGGGCAAGGTCAACCCGACCCAGTGCGAGGCGATGACGCAGGTCTGCGTGCAGGTGTTCGGCAACAACGCTTCGCTCACCTTCGCCGGCAGCCAGGGCCATTTCGAGCTCAATGTCTACAACCCGCTGATGGCCTATAATTTCCTGCAGTCGGTGCAGCTGCTCGCCGACGCTTCGGTGTCCTTCGCCGACAATTGCGTGGTCGGCATCGAGGCGCGGGAAGACAATATCAAGGCCGCGCTCGATCGCTCGCTGATGCTGGTGACAGCACTTGCGCCGACCATCGGCTACGACAACGCCGCCAAGATCGCCAAGACCGCGCATAAGAACGGCACCACGCTGCGCGAGGAAGCGCTTGCGACGGGCCTGGTCAGCGAAGCCGACTACGACCGGCTGGTGCGGCCGGAGGACATGACGCATCCGGGGTAGTTTTCGCGACGCGGAAAGGCCCGCAAGATCGAAGTATGCGATCGCTAACCTGCGGAACCAATGACCCTCCCATTTGGCGTCAGCACAATTTGCTCCTTCGGTCCACTCCGCCGACAGGATTTTCGCGCGCGTCTGGCAATGACGGAAACATATTTTCTGTGAACAATGTGTCGCCACATAAGCGGCTTTGGTGAACAGTCTCCATCGTCTATCTCACGACCATTCAACACGTTCGGAGAACCGCCATGTCCATCAACTCTTCCACTGCCGGCGCGGCCACCGCGTCCAATAGCTCCACCACCATCCTGCTCGGCCGCGTCCTGCTCGCCGTCATCTTCCTGCTTTCCGGCTTCGGCAAGCTCACCGCCATTTCCGGCACCGCCGCCTATTTCGGCGCGATGGGCCTGCCGGTGCCGACCGTAACGGCGGTCATCGTCGGCTTGATTGAGTTGCTCGGCGGCCTTGCCGTGCTCGTCGGCTTCCAGACCCGTGTCGCCGCCTGGGTGCTTGCCGTCTTCACCATCGCGACGGCGCTTGTCGCCCATACCGGTTGGGCCGACCAGAACCAGATGATCCACTTCCTGAAGAACATCGCCATCACCGGCGGCTTCATCCTGCTGGCCTCCTCCGGCGCCGGCGCCTATTCGATCGACGCCAAGCGCGGCTGATCTTCTTGTTTGCCGCAATTCCGAACGGAAAACCGCCCTACACTTTTCCTGGAATTGCTTGAACCTCCCAAGTCCGAAAAAAGCGGCGCGGAATTTTCCGTGCCGCTTTTTCGTTGCAGGGCTAGACTAATGCGCAGGTCCGGCATAGCCGGACCGCGCCGATAAGGAAGGTGGCCATGGCCCGCAACGCATTGCTTCTCGTCGCACGACTGCTGCTCGCCGCGCTCTTCGTACCGTCAGGAGTTCAAGCGCTTAGCGACATCGCCAGCACGAGCAGCTATTTCGCCGGTCTAGGCCTGCCCCTGCCCACTCTGGCCGCCTGGGGCACAGGCCTGTTCGAAGTGATCGCTGGATCGCTGATCCTGATCGGCTTCCAGACGTCGATCGTTGCCCTGCTCCTGGCTGCCTTCTGCATCGCCGCCGGATTCATCGGCCACTACCACCAGGGCGACGATCCGACACTGTCCTTCCTGCACCAGCAGATGCTGATGAAGGACATTGCCATTGCCGGCGGCTTCCTGGCGCATGCCATGGCCGGCGCCGGCGCCTGGTCGCTCGACGGGCGTGGCCGCTGAAAAGCTGATCCGACCCCGGCTCTTTCGCCCAAGTCTACTTCACCGAAACGCTCGGCCCGCCCTCCACCGACAGCACCAGGCGGCGGTTGGTGATCCTTGCCAGCTGCGCCAGGCGGCCGGCCGGGCGCTCGCCGTAAAGGTCGGAGAGCGAGGCCGGCAGCACCAGCGCCAGGGCGCCGTTGCCGCGGCTTTCCCATTTGAGCCTGGGCATGACGCCCGGCATCGCCGCCGTCAGCAGATAGACGACGCGCATCATCGCGGCCAGAACACGGGCGCGCTCGAGCAGGCGCGGCGGCGCCAGCGCCTTGATCTCGGGCGCGACACCATCGTTGAAGATGCCGTCATGGCGATAGGCGCTGGCCAGGGCCAGATAGGCGCGGCCGGGGTGATCGACACCGATGAAGGAGGCATGCGCGATGATGTTGAGCGACTGCCTGCCGCGATATTCCGGATGTGCGCGCCAGCCGATATCGGCAAGCAGGCAAGCGGCGTGGCGATAGCGCGCCTCGTCCTCGGTCTCGTCGATGCCGAAGGCCTTGAAGGCCTTGCCGGTCCATTCGACAAGATCGTGCGCGTGATGCACCGAACGCGAGCGCAGCAGCGCCAGTTCTTCCGCCGCCGAGATCAGCGGGTCGGCTTTCTGCTCCTCCTCATCCAGCAGCGAATAGAGGAAGCCTTCGCGCACGCCCTGCGCTGAGACGATGATCTTCGACGGCTGCATGGCCGCCATGATCTCCTGCAGCACGACGGCGCCGTAAGGCAGCAGCGAGCGGCGGTTCTTGGAGACGCCCTCGATGCCGCGCACTTTCTCCACCTCGCCGCGGGCCACCTGCTTGAGGAAGGTCTGCGCGCTGTCGGCCGAAATCTCGTAGTGATGCATGACGCCGAGCGGATAGTTGGTCATCTCCATATGCAGCCGGGCGAGGTTTCGCCAGGTACCGCCAACGGCATAGAAAGCCCTGCCCTGCCCGCCCTTCAAGAGCTTCGCCCGCGCCAGTTCCTGGCGCGCGATCTTCTGCGCCTGGACCAGCGAGTTCTTGGCCATGTCCTGCAGGCGCAGCCCCCCAAGCGGCAGGGTGATGCCGTCGCCGATCGACTCGCCATTGATGTCGACGAGCTCAAGGCTGCCACCGCCCAGGTCGCCGGCGATGCCGTTGGCCGGATGGAAGCCGGAGATGACGCCGAGTGCGGAATAATGCGCCTCCTGACGGCCGGAGAGCACGCGGATCTCGGTCTTCAGCACATCCTCGGCGCGGTGGATGAAATCCGGTCCGTTGACGGCCTCGCGCGCGGCCGCGGTCGCCAGCACATACATGAACTCGGCGCCCGCCTGATCCGACAACGCGCGAAAACGGCGGAATTCCTCCATCGAGCGCGTCACCGCCTCGGGGTCGAGCTTGCCGGTCGAAACGATGCCGCGGCCGAGGCCGGCGAGCATCTTTTCGTTGAACAGCAGCGTCGGTGAGCGTGCCAGCCCCTCATAGACGACAAGGCGGATCGAGTTCGATCCGATGTCGATGATCGACAGCGGCCGCCGGTCTTGGAGCCGGCCCTGGGAAACTGCAATCACGCGGCGCCGTTCTTCTTGCGGCGCTTGAACTGGGCAATGCGCCTCGGCGCATGCGATTTCAGCGCGTCACCCCGCCCGGAAAGGCTCGGATTGGTCATGAAATATTCCTGCGCGTTGAACGGTTCCTCACCCTCTTCCAGCACAACGCGCCGGGAGGTGCCGTCAGCCAATACGTCGAAACTTTGCTGGTTGTCCATGATGTTGCCGAGCATGATCTGGCCAAGCACCTGTTCATGCACAGTTGGATTGGTGATCGGCACCAGGGTCTCGACGCGGCGGTCGAGATTGCGCGGCATCATGTCGGCCGACGAGATGTAGACGATCGCCTCGTCCGACGGCAGGCCGTGGCCGTTGCCGAAGCAGAAGATGCGGCTGTGCTCGAGGAAACGGCCGACGATCGACTTCACCCGGATGTTTTCCGACAGGCCCGGCACCTGCGGCCTGAGGCAGCAGATGCCGCGCACGACCAGGTCGATCTCGACGCCGGCGCGGCTGGCATCGTAGAGCGCGTCGATGATGATCGGATCGACCAGCGCGTTCATCTTCATCCAGATGCGGGCCGGCCGCCCCTCATGCGCATGCACGATCTCGTCGGCGATGTGCTTGAGGATGCGGTTGCGCAGCGTGAACGGCGACACGGCAAGGCGCATCTCCTGCGCCGGTTCGGCATAGCCGGTGATGAAGTTGAAGATCTGCGCGACATCGCGCGCGATCGTCGGGTCGGTGGTGAAGAAGGACAGGTCGGTGTAGATGCGGGCGGTGACCGGATGGTAGTTGCCGGTGCCGAGATGCACGTAATTGCGCAGCTTGCCGTCCTCGCGGCGCACCACCAGCGACATCTTGGCGTGGGTCTTGAGCTCGATGAAGCCGAACACAACCTGCACGCCGGCGCGTTCGAGGTCGCGCGCCCAGCGGATGTTGGCCTCCTCGTCGAAGCGCGCCTTGAGCTCGACAAGGGCTGTCACCGATTTGCCGGCCTCGGCCGCGTCGATCAGCGCGCGCACGATCGGGCTGTCGTTGGAGGTGCGGTAGAGCGTCTGCTTGATTGCAACCACTTCGGAATCGGCGGCCGCCTGGCGCAGGAACTGCACCACGACGTCGAAGGATTCGTAGGGGTGATGGACGACGATGTCCTTCTCGCGGATGGCGGCCAGGCAGTCGCCGCCATGCTCGCGGATGCGCTCGGGGAAGCGCGGGTTGTAGGGCCGGAATTTGAGGTCGTCGCGCGGAATGGCGACGATCTCGGAAATCTGGTTGAGCGCCAGCGGACCGGTGAGCACACTGATGCGGCTCGACGAGACGCCGAGCTCGCCGGCGACGAAGTCGCGCAGCGCGGCCGGCATCAATGTGTCGAATTCGATGCGGATCACCGAGCCGCGGCGGCGGCGCTTCAGCGCCGTCTCGAACAGCCGCACCAGATCTTCCGACTCCTCCTCCACCTCGATATCGCTGTCGCGAATGATGCGGAACGTGCCGGAACCCTTGACCTCATAGCCCGGGAACAGCTTGCCGATATAGATGCCGACCACTTCCTCCAACGGGATGAAGCGGACATTGGTTTTGCGGTCCGGCAGGCGGATGAAGCGCCGCAGCGCCACCGGCAGGCGCAGAAGCGCGCTCATCTCCTCGCCATTCTTGCGATGGCGCAGTTGCAGCGCGATGGAAAAGCCGAGATTGGGGATGAACGGGAACGGATGCGCCGGGTCGATCGACAGGGGGGTCAGCACCGGGAAAACCTGTTCCTGGAAATGCTCTTCCAGCCAGGTCTTCTCGTCCTTGGTGAGCGCGTCGCGGGTGATGCTTTCGATGCCTTCCTTGTTGAGCAGCTGCATCAGCGCCGAAAGGCTCTTCTGCTGGTCCTCCTGCAGGCGCTCGACCTCGCGCAGCAGCTGTTCCAGCTGCTGCTCCGGCGTGCGGCCGTCCGGGCTTTTCAGCACGATGCCCTCGCGCACCTGACCGGCGAGGCCGGCAACGCGGACCATGAAGAACTCGTCGAGATTGGCGGCGGAAATCGACAGGAAGCGCACGCGCTCGAGGAGCGGGTGGTGTTCGTTGAGCGATTCCTCCAGGACGCGCCGGTTGAATTGCAGCCAGGAAAACTCGCGGTTGACGAAACGGTCGGGGTTACCGCCCTCGGGGCTTGCGGCCTCGACGGTGATGAACTCGCTCTGCACCGGCTTCAGTTCGTTCATTGTTTCCCACTCGACGGTTGGCTGTTGAGCGCCGCGGTCCTTGGATCTGTACGGCGACAAGCTGCGCGGCGCATCGATTTTCCCGTAGCCCGATTCCGCTCCCGGGTCATGCGCCTACCGTCCAAACTTATCCTGTGGCAGGCTTTTGCAACAGTTTCATTTCATCGATCTTGCAAACAGGCCGGTTATGATCCAGATGCAAACGGGCCGAAATCAAGCCGAATTAAATTGGAGACGATGATGGCAGGCGGTAGCATTCCCCATTTCCAGAACGATGCCGGCCATCCGGTCATCGAGATCGGCGTCAAGGAATTCATGTGCACCGGCGCCAATCCGCCCTTCGATCATCCGCATGTGTTTCTCGACATGGGCGACGACAACGAGAAGGTCTGCCCCTATTGCTCGACGCTCTACCGCTACTCGCCGTCGCTGAAGGCCACGGAAACGCAGCCTACCGGCTGCCTCTATGTCGACCAAGCCGCCTGATCGCGCCTCTTCGACCATGAGCGAAACGCGGTCCCGGCAAATCGTCATCGCCGGGGCCGGCATAGCTGGGTTGACGGCAGCACTTGCCTTTTCAGCGCGCGGCTATCCGGTAAAGATCTTCGAGCAGGCAAGGCAGATCGAAGCGGCCGGCGCCGGCATCCAGCTTTCCCCCAATGCAACGCGTATCCTGCACCGGTTCGGCGTACTCGACCGCCTGCTGCCCGCCGCCGTGCGGCCGGAAGCGGTGGTGTTGAAGGATGCCAAAAGCCTGCGCGAACTGGCGCGCGTGCCGCTGGGCATCGCCGGCGAAAAGCGCTGGGGCGCGCCCTACCTTGCGGCGCATCGCGCCGATCTGCAGGCGGCGCTGATGGCTGCGGTGGCAGAAAGGCCCGATATCGAGCTTGTCACCGGGGCGCGGGTGACCGGCATCGCCGTCGACCCGCAAAGCGTAACCGCGACGGTCGAGACCGATGGCAAGGCCACGGAAGTTGCAGGCGGCCTGCTGGTCGGCGCTGACGGCGTGTGGTCTTCGGTCCGCGAAAAACTCGCCGGCAAGAGCGCCAGCTTCGCGGCAAGCCGCTTCTCCGGCGAGCTTGCCTGGCGCGCCACGATTGCGGCCGATAGCGCCGCCGGCCAGGCTTTTGCGGAAATCGGCGCTGCCGACTGCGTCACCACCTTCCTGCATCCGGGTTTCCACATGGTCGCCTATCCGGTGAGCAAGGGCAGCGCCGTCAACCTCGCAGCCTTCACCAAGGGCGAGCGCATCGCGGAAGGCTGGTCCGGCCATGCCGATCCCGCCGTCCTTGGCTCCGCCATGCGCGGCACGGCGCCGAAGCTGACGCAGCTTGTGGCGCTTGCAGGACCGTGGACGGCGTTTCCGATCCACACCGTCGAGCGACGGCGCTGGACGACGCCTGAAGGCATCGCCCTGATCGGCGACGCCGCGCATGCCATGACGCCGTTCGCAGCCCAGGGCGCGGCGATGGCGATCGAAGATGCTTCGATGCTCGCCAATCTCGTCGCGGACTTCCCCGGCGATTTGAGGCAGAGCCTCACCATCTGGGACAATCTCAGGCGGCCGCGCGTCGAAAAGGTGCTGAAGCGCGGCGCGCTCAACCGGATGGCCTGGCATGCGTGGGGACCAGTGGCGATTGCGCGGAACTTTGTGCTGGCGACGCGACCGGCGGAGAAGCTCGCGGCAGATCTGGATTGGCTCTACGGGTGGGAGGAGCGAAAAATCGTCCGTCGGTAGGATGTGCCGAGAAACTCGCCAGCCTTGACACAATGACCATTTGTAGTTACATTTTTGTGGTTACACCATATGGAAGAATTACGATTTGAATGGGACCCTGAAAAGGCCGGATCGAATCTGCGCAAACATGGCGTGACTTTCGAAACTGCCGTTCGAGTTTTCGCCGATCCCTTCGCGTTGATGGAGCAGGATAGGGTCGAGAACGGCGAATACCGCTGGCAAACCATAGGTGTGGTTGATGGCGCACTCGTATTGCTGGTTGCCCACGCCGACCGCGAAGAAGACGGGATAGAAGTGGTCCGGATCATTTCGGCACGACGGGCTTCCAAAGCGGAAAGAAGACGTTATGAGCAAAACCGTTCGATATAAATTCGACCCGACAAATCCGCCGCCGCCGACGGAAGCCCAGAAGGCTGAAATCGCAGCTCTGAAAGCGCGACCGGAGGACGATGTCGATACCAGCGATATTCCGGAATTGACGGAAGAATTCTGGCGGAAGGCTGTACGAAATCCGTATTTCAAACCGATCAAGCAGCAGCTGACGCTGCGTCTCGATTCCGATCTCGTTGCCTGGTTCAAAGAGCACACGCCCCAAGGTCGTGGCTATCAAAGCGCAATCAACAAGGCATTGCGCGAATATGTGACGAAGCAGGATCGTAAGACCGGCTAGCTAATCATACAATCCCATCGACCACCACAGCGACACCGGCAGCGGGTTCCACCAGCCCGTACGCAGACCAGCAACTCGCAGTCCCCCCGCCGTCCAGGTGTTGCAGCCGACCAGCGCGTTGAAATGGCCGTTGGCCTCGTAGAACCGGTCGTAAGTCGAATAGCCGGCGTCCTCGATCGCCATTGGACCGTTCGGCCCTCGCTGAAAACTCACCGCGATATAGTCGAGCAGCGCCGCAAAATGCGCTTCGTCGATGTCGAAGCCGGCGACATCGGGATGCGGCTCTTTGATGGCGCCCGCGACATCGACATGCATCACCGAGGCGTCGAGCGTCAGCGCCTTGAGCACCGGCACGGCCTTCAACTCGGACCAGGTCGGCGTCTCCAGGTAGAAGGCGCGGCCGCCCCAGCCGAAGACGATGTAGCGCGCCTCCGGCGCGTCGGTGGGGAGCCCAGCTTCGATCAGGAAGGCGAAGCGCCGGCGCACGCCGTCATCGATGGGGATGGCGATGTCGGTGTGGATCGGGTTCTTCAGCACCAATATATGCCGCGTCCCCTGGCCCTTGGCGTCGGCCGGCCAGAGCGGGCGCGGCACCAGCGTGCCGAGCGCGGCGGCAAGCACCGCCGCTCCCACCAGCATTGCGAGCAGACGCAGGAATCTTCGCATCGGCCGCAGTCGCCCCCTCGTGGTAAGTCCTCTCGATCGCCAAACAGCAAAAAAGCCCGGCCGCTTCATGGCCGGGCTTCTCAGATTCGATGTCTGATCCTTCAGTGCAGGATCTGCGACAGGAACAGCTTCGTGCGCTCATGGCGCGGATGGTCGAAGAACTCGGCCGGCGTGTTCTGCTCGACGATCTGGCCCTGATCCATGAAGATCACCCGGTTGGCGACCTTGCGGGCAAAGCCCATCTCATGGGTGACGCACAGCATCGTCATGCCTTCTTCGGCCAGACCCACCATCGTCTCCAGCACTTCCTTGATCATCTCCGGATCGAGCGCCGAGGTCGGCTCGTCGAACAGCATGATGCGCGGGTTCATGCACAGCGAGCGCGCGATCGCCACGCGCTGCTGCTGGCCGCCGGAGAGCTGGCCCGGGTACTTGTTGGCCTGCTCCGGGATCTTGACGCGCTTAAGGAAATGCATGGCGATCTCTTCGGCCTGCTTCTTCGGCATCTTGCGCACCCAGATCGGCGCCAGCGTGCAGTTCTCCAGGATGGTCAGATGCGGGAACAGGTTGAAGTGCTGGAACACCATGCCGACCTCGCGACGCACCTCGTCGATCTTCTTCAGATCGTTGGTGAGTTCCTTGCCGTCGACGATGATCTTGCCCTTCTGGTGCTCTTCCAGCCGGTTGATGCAGCGGATCATGGTCGACTTGCCCGAGCCGGACGGACCGCAGATGACGATGCGCTCGCCGCGCATTACCTTCAAATTGATGTCCTTGAGCACGTGGAATTCGCCATACCATTTGTGCATGCCGACGATGTCGATGGCGACATCGGTGGTCGAGATGTGCATCTTCTTGACATCGACCTTGATCTCTTCGGCGCTGACGGCGTTTTCTGTGGCCATGACGGGTTCCCCTTATCGTTGTATTTGATGCATGTCGTTACCCAAAACCGCTAGACACTTTTGGGCGACATGCATCAGCGTTTGTAGCCGGTGTCGAGCCGGCGTTCGGTGTACATTGAATAGCGCGACATGCCGAAGCAGAACAGCCAGAACACGAAAGCGGCAAAGATCAGGCCCGATTTCGGGGTCTGCGGCGACGCCCAATTGGGGTCGGCGAAGTTCTGCTTGACCACGCCCAACAGGTCGAACATCGAGATGATCAGCACCAGGCTGGTGTCCTTGAACATGCCGATGAAGGTGTTGACGATGCCCGGGATGACCAGCTTCAGCGCCTGCGGCAAAACGATCAGCCCCATCTTCTGCCAATAGCCGAGGCCGAGCGAATCGGCCCCCTCATACTGGCCCTTCGGGATCGCCTGCAGGCCGCCGCGGATCACCTCCGCCATATAGGCGGCGGCAAACAGCGAGACACCGATCAGCGCGCGCAGATATTTGTCGAAACTGACGCCCTCGGGGAGAAACAGCGGCAACATCACGCTGGCGAAGAACAGCACCACAATCAGCGGAATGCCGCGTACCGTCTCGATGAAGATGATGCTGAGCACCTTGATGATCGGCATCTTCGAGCGCCGGCCGAGCGCCAGCACCACGCCGAGCGGCAGCGACACGGCAATGCCGACGAAGGAGAGGCTGAGCGTGACAAGCAGCCCGCCCCAGCGCGGCGTCTCGACATGCGGCAGCCCGAACGCGCCACCAACCAGCAGGAAGAAGGCAACGATCGGCAATGCCGCGAAGAGCAGGATGGCATTCAGCCCCTTGCGCGGCACACGCGGGATCAGCATCGGTACCAGCAGAACCACGAAGAGGATGGCTACCAGGATCGGCCTCCAACGCTCCTCGATCGGATAGGTGCCGAACATGAACTGGCCGAACTTGGCGTTGACAAAGGCCCAGCACGCGCCCGTCCAGCCGTCGGGCTGGATGCCGCCTTGCGCGGCGGTGGTGCACACAGTGCGGTCCGGTCCGGTCCACACCGCATGAATGAAGGCCCAATTGATGACCTGCGGCAGAATCCACAGCACGATGGCGATGCCGAGAACGGTGAGGATGGTGTCGCCGACCGAACCGATGAGGTTCTTGCGGACCCAGGCATAGGCGCCACGTTCGCTAAGCGGCGCCGGCTGCGCCAGTGCCATCTCGGTGCGCACCCAGGACATGTCGTGTTCCTGCATGGCCTTACCTTTCCACCAGCGCCATTCTGGCGTTGACGATATTCATGACAAAGGATGTCACCAGGCTCAGCACCAGATAGGCGATCATCATGATGAACACGCCCTCGACCGCCTGCCCCGTCTGGTTCAGCACCGTGCCGGCGGTGGCGGTGAGATCGGGATAGCCGATGGCGATCGCGAGCGAGGAGTTCTTGGTCAGGTTGAGATACTGGCTGGTCAGCGGTGGGATGACGATGCGCATCGCCTGCGGGATAACCACCAGGCGCAGAATAGGACCGGAACGCAGGCCAAGTGCGCCGGCCGCTTCGGTCTGGCCTTTGCTGACACCCCTGATGCCGGCGCGCACGATCTCGGCAATGAAGGCCGCCGTATAGAAGGAGAGCGCCAGAAGCAGCGACAGGAATTCCGGCTTGACCCAGAAGCCGCCGGTCAGGTTGAAGGTCGACTGCTTCGGAAAATCGAAGGTGAGCGGCATGCCGTTGAGCAGGAAGGCGAGCACCGGCAGGCCGACGATCAGGCCGACCGACGTCCAGAAGATCGGGAACTGCTGGCCTGTCGCCAATTGCCGCTGGCGCGCCCGGCGGGCGACGAACCAGGCCATGGCAAGCGCAAGCAGGAAAGCGACGCCGATCAGCCAGGAGCCGTCACCCCATACCATGCGCGGAAAATAGAAGCCGCGTTGGTTGAGGAAGGAACCGAAAGGCAGATGAATGCTCTCACGCGGCGGCGGCAGCACGGCCAGCACGCCGGAATACCAGAAGAAGATGACCAGCAGTGGCGGAATGTTGCGGAAGATCTCGACATAGACCGTGCAGATCTTGCGGATCAGCCAGTTCTGCGACAGCCGGCCAATGCCGACGATGAAACCGACGATCGTGGCCAGCACGATGCCGGCAGCAGCCACGATGATGGTGTTGAGCAAGCCGACGACCAGCGCGCGGAAATAGGTCGAGTCGGACGTGTAAGCGATGGGCGTGTCGGAGATGTCGAAGCCGGCCCTGCTCCTGAGGAATCCGAAGCCGGAAGCAATGTGCAGGCGTTGAAGATTTTCGATGACGTTGTCGATGATCCACCAGATCGAGCCGAACAGAAGGATCACAACAAGCGTCTGAAAAAACAGTCCGCGTATTTTCGGGTCATTGATGAAGGAGCCGCGTGCCGGCTCCTCGCGAAGGATTTCCTGCGAAGCCATGGGCCATCCCCTGGAAAGAGAAACCGGGAGCCAGACGACCTGGCTCCCGGATCACGTTTCGATCAGCGGATCGGAGGGCCGTATTGCAGGCCGCCCTTGGTCCACAGCGCGTTGATGCCGCGCGCGATCTTGAGCGGGCTGCCCGAGCCGACATTGCGCTCGAACATTTCTCCGTAATTGCCGACAGCCTTGACGATGTTGACGACAAAGTCGTTGGAGAGGCCGAGGTCGGCGCCGTATTTGCCGTCCGGCTCGGTGCCGAGAAGGCGCTGGATGTTCGGGTCGGTCGAGGTCTTCATCTCGTCGACATTGGCCTGGGTGATGCCGGCTTCCTCGGCGTTGAGCAGCGCGAAATAGGTCCAGCGCGCGATGTGGGCCCACTGATCGTCGCCCTGGCGCACGGCCGGGCCGAGCGGCTCCTTGGAGATGATCTCGGGCAGCACGACATGGTCGGCCGGCGAGGACAGCGTCAGGCGGATGCCATAGAGGCCGGACTGGTCGGTGGTGTAGGCGTCGCAGCGGCCGGAATCATAGGCGGCGTTGACCTCTTCCAGCTTCTCGAAGACGACGGGGTTGTACTCCATCTTGTTCTTCTTGAAGTAGTCGGCGAGGTTGAGCTCGGTGGTGGTGCCGCTCTGCACGCAGACGGCGGCGCCCGAAAGCTGCAGCGCCGAGTTCACGCCCGGCAGCTTCTTGGCGTTGATCATGAAACCCTGGCCGTCATAGTACGTGACGCCGACGAAATCGAGGCCGAGCGCGCTGTCGCGGTTGCTGGTCCAGGTGGTGTTGCGCGACAGGATGTCGATCTCGCCCGACTGCAGCGCTGTGAAGCGCTCCTTGGCGCTGAGCGGCGTGAACTTGACCTTGGAGCCGTCACCGAAGACAGCGGCCGCGACGGCGCGGCAGAAGTCGGCGTCTATGCCTTTCCAGTCGCCCTTGTCGTCCGGCGCCGAGAAGCCGGCGAGACCGGTCGAGACGCCGCACTGGATGAAGCCCTTCTGCTTGACAGTGTCGAGCGTGCCGGCCGAAGCGGCGGACGCCATGAACCCGAGCGCGGCGGCGCCAAGGATGCCCAATGCAATGTGTTTCATGACCCACAGACCCTTTTCTGTTACAGGCGCCCCTACTCCCAGGCGACGCTTGATCTTTTTTCGCGTGTGAATGCAGCTCCCACTTGGGCCCACTCTCGGACCCGCATCGTTTTGGCGATGCACTGCCTCCCATTCACGAAACGCATCGAAGGCGATTATTCTTGTGAGGTCAAGGGAAATGACCGTTTCGCGACAGGTTTGAAAAGCAATTGCCGCAAATGCCTGAATTGCGGACAAGCGGACCAGGAAATCGGCAAGCGGTGCAAACAAATCCGTCAAATGCAGCGGCGCCAAACCGGGGCGGCAAGGCGGAAATCCGCTTGCCGGATTGCATGGCGTTATTGCGCGGCGGCACGGCTGGATTGGCCCAGTGCAAGAGCGGCTTTTGGCGAGTTTGCGGCGGTTGCACGACCCTTGTCGCCGCTCTATGGCTTGCCTCCCGATATTCTTCGACAGG
>OUNM010661687.1_pt1 | contig 16158 bp, 16 predicted proteins | sample 1769961 | NCBI WGS metagenome assembly OUNM01 (sample SAMEA3914820, study PRJEB12502) | metagenome | biome: forest; material: soil | place: USA | collected 2012-03-12 | depth 0.3 m | reverse complement strand
GGACAATTCTCACGCTGCTCTCGGCGGTGGGCGTCCCTCTTTTTGTTTTTGCGGCTCCGTTTTTGGCATCGCTGCTGGGGCTCAGCAAAGTGGCGCAGGCGGCCTTGCACCCGGCGCCGTCCACGTATCCCGCGCGCCCCTTTGGTTCGCCCTCCTATTCCCAGCCAGCGCCTCTTCCGGATTACCGTGCGCCCCTTGCCGACGAGCGGGCCCGGAGCGAGAGCGCGGCGGCGCAGGAAGCGGAGGCTGCCAGAACCGCGGAAAAAACCAGAGCGGCAGAGGCTGCCAGAGCGGCAGAAGCCGCACAGATCGCACGGGCGGTGGAAGCGGATAAAGCCGACATCAGCCAGCTGCCGCCGGAGGAGATGTGCGTGGTGGCGGCTGTAAAGGTGCGCGTCAATTTTGACCAAACCGGGCTGCCGATTCTGCAGGAGAACAACGTGTATTTCCTGGACGGGAGTACGCTCGTCCAGTTCGACGTGGAGCGAGCCGCGGTGACGGAAACAAAGACGCTGGCGGGGAAAATCGACGCCGTGGCGGTGCAGCGGGGCACGCGCCGGCTGTTCTATGCCTCGGGCGCACGCTGGTTCCTGCAGGACTGGAAGCAATCTGTGCCGACGGAGATGCCGATGGAGCAGGCCGGCTTTGGCGACGGCGGCGACGATGCCCGCTGCGCGTGGGCGGATGCCACACATATCGTCAAAGGATATTTCAACGATGAAGGCGGGCTGGAGACCTATGAGTTGCTGGATCTTGATGCGCTGCGCACGACGTTTGGCCCGCCCCGCGCGCCGATTCCGCGGCCCTTTGAGGAACCGCCACCGCCTCCTTTCGATCCGAACCTCGCGAAATTTACCGCGCTCCTGCGGCCGAGTCTGGCGCCTCGCGCCTCGCGCCTCACGGCCATGCGCTTCGCCTCCGTGGTGAATGCCATCGCCTTTGGCGATACCTGGATGTGGGTGGCGGTCACGGACCCGCACGGCGATCATGCGCAGGCGTTGGTCCCGCTGGAGGAGGGCGGGCGGCTCGTCGCGGTGACGCCGGATCTGCATGTGTTTTTCGTTTCGCGCGGCGGCACGCTGACAGCCTATTATCTCGGCCGGGGCGCGCGCCGGGAGATCCGTTGGAACTTGAGTTTGCCCGAAGGTGAATCCACGCCCGGCACCGCACTGCGCGGGATCACCGCAAAACTGGAAGATGGCAGCGGCGCGGCGTTTGGAGTCTTCGGCGCGATCAAGCATCCGATCAATGGCCGCGTCATTGGGCCCGATACGAAGGTGGTGAAGGGCGTGATCACCATCACCAGTCTCAACGCGCAGCGGATGACGGGCGCCACGCGGGAAGCGCTCGTGCCTTTGAGCGAGGGCGACGTGCTGGCGCCGTTTGAGACGCGCCCGGCTTGGTTCAGCGTCCTGCAAAAGTTTTCCGGCAGCGAACGGCCACCCGCCGCGCCCGGAGCCTCCGCCCCCGCTGCGCGCACGGTCCCGTCCGTTCAGCCCGGGCCGGCGGAGGCGCCCGATGATTCCCCCGCCGCGCGCGTGACGCAGTTTGCCCGCAAGGTGGTGGGGGATGAGATGAGCAAGAATCTCGCGGTGATCTTGAATAATTACGCCCCCACCGTGGATTACTTCGATGACGGGACCATTGACCGAAAGAGCATCGAGAAAGACAAGGCGCGCTATTTTTCAAATTGGACGGAGATCAACTACGAGATCGTTTCGGAGCCCGTGGCGGTGAAGGTGCCCGGCGAGGACAAGTGGGAGGTGCAATTTCAGACGAAGTTCAATCATGGCCACCGCGATGGTCGCCGCAGCCAGGGCTTGGTGGAGCAAACGTTGACGGTGCGCTTTTTCGACGGCGAGCCGCGCATCGTCAAAGAACGCGGCAAAGTGAGCTCGCGCGAAGTAACCGAAGCTCCGAAGCCCGCTCCGGCCCAAGGCGCTGCTGTGGCGGCAAACCCTTGGAACAATGGGGTTTGGCGTGCTGTTTTCACGGACAACAGTGGCTTGACCAACCTCACGGCCACGTGGACTCTGGTGCTGGAAAATGGCGGTGGCAAATGGATCGCCACCAAGAAGGAGGCGTTTCATCAAGCCAATCGCTGGAGCCCGCCGAAGCCACGCTCACTCATTCGCACCGGCGAGCCCTATTCGTACACGCTGCAAAATCGCCTGGTCGGCACCCGCCTGGAAGATGGCACTCTCGTTGTCAAATGCGGCCCGCTGGAGTTGGTGAATTTCGCACCGCAGTACACGAAGCGCGAGGAATGGATGGAGTACCTGCAGAAGATGAATTTCCACATGGGTGGAATGGAGTTGAGATTCCGCCTCCTGCCTTCCGGCGAGATGGAGTTGCAGCAGGATAAAACCGTGGGGATGCTGCGGCGGGTAAAATAGCGGCGGGCCACCCACCGCGGCATGGAGCCAGTCTCTCCCAGCCATGGCCGGCGCCGAATACCCCGCATCTCCATCGGCGTGACGGTGATGTTTACTCTAAAACTTTCCAACTTCCCGCATTCCGTCTCCTATCCTCCGCACGCACCCGTTTCACCTCTCCACATGATCCCGACTCGTCTCCACCTCTGGTTCTTCGTCTGGCTTTTCCTCGCCCTCTCTGCTCCCTTCGTCCGCGCGAAGGAGCCGATGTATGCGTTGCCGTTTCCCGAGGAGCGGCAGGCGTGGGAGGCGATCGCCGCGCGGTTCAATGACGGATTCACGGAGACCAGAGGCCGCGGCATCGTGGAGCTCGCGGTGAAAGGGCTGAAAGGGCCCAAGCCCGCGGAGACCGCCACGGCCTCGATCCGCGTGGACGAAGCGAGCGGGCACGTCATCGAGGTCGGCAGCAACGGTGCTCATTTCACCGACCCCGAGTTTGCCAACTTTGCCAAGTTCCCCGAGCTGCGCGCGCTCACGCTCTGGCACAATGGCGGCGCCGACTTCAACGGCACCGGCCTCGCCCATGTGGCCGCGCTGCCGAAGCTGGAAAAAATCACGCTCGCCGGCGGCAGCCTCAACGACGCCGGCATGGCCGAGCTCGCGAAAATCAAAACGCTCCGCGAATTCCACGCCTGGCACGCCGCCTACACCGATGCCGGCATAGCCGCGCTCCGGGCGCATCCCGCGCTGGAAGTCTTCCGCGTCGGCCCGCAGTGGAAGCCGACTTTCACCGACCAAGGCCTCGCCGCCCTCGCCACCTGCCCCAAGCTCGCGCGCGTCGGCGTCGACGAAACCTGGCTCACGTGGGACGGCAGCCTCCACCTCCTCGCCGACCGCCGCGACACGCTCAAATCCATCGACCTCGGGAGCTGCCTCATCGACCCCGCCGACGTCGACCGCCTCCGCGCCGCGCTGCCGAAAGTGACCATCCAATGGAAAGGTCTCCCCGCCGCCGGCGCCGCTTTCCAAAAACCCCAAGTCCGCGCCACCGCGGAAAAGTGGATGCCGAAAGAACTCATCGCCCGCGCCGTGAGCGAAGCGGAAAAAGCCGCGCCGAGTGTGCCGGCGAGCAAGTGAGTCACCGGGAGGAGGGGCGCCCTCACCCCGAGATTCGAGAGCAGAAAATGAAGCGAGAGCATTTTCGATTTAGCAAGTCGCACTCGCGACCAAGCGGCGAGCGGCAGTGAGGCCCGAAAGGCTCGTATCGAAATTAGCCGGCGGCGCCAGCCGCCGGTAACTATACCGAAAAAGGGGCCAAGCCCCGGCAGGGGCCGCAGAACGCGTCGCACCCTGCCGGGGCTTGGCTCTTTTTACATTCGGCCACCGGTGGCTGGCGCGCGGAAGCGCCTGGCCGGCCGGCGCGCGGGCGTATCGGACCTTGGTCCTATGGCTGATTCCCACGGCATCGGGAATCTGCGCGCGGGACCATGAAGACTCTCTTCGAAAGCATTGCCAAAAGGCTCACGGAAGTCTGGCACTCACCGGATCTGCCGCGGCGCGGGCACACGCACCGGTGCCGGTGCGGGCGGGCCATTTTTTTCCGCAACAGCCAGTGTCTGGGTTGCGGCGCGCTGCTGGGCTATGAGCCGGAGCGCGCGGAGGTGCGCGCACTGGAGCCCGGGCCGGCGGCCGGCACGTGGTGGCTGGCAGGCGAGAGCGCGGACGCGCTGACCTTCCGGCGCTGCGAAAATCTCCATACGCCCGCGGGCTGCAACTGGCTGGTGCCGGCGGCGCATCCCTCCGAGCTGTGCCTGGCGTGCCGGCTGAACCGCACGATCCCGAATCTGGCCGATGCGGACAATGGCCGCTACTGGCGCGCGATCGAGAACGCGAAGCGGCGGCTGGTGGCGCAGCTCCTCTCGGTGGGGCTGCCGGTGCAATCGAAGGTGGAGGAGGATCCCGAGCGCGGCGTGATGTTCGATTTTCTGCGCTCGCCGCCGCGCGGGCCGCGCGTGATGACCAGCCACGGCGACGGGCTCATCACGCTGAACGTGGAGGAGGCCGATGACTCGATCCGCGAGAAGATCCGGTACGATTTGAACGAGCCGTACCGCACCCTGCTCGGGCATTTCCGGCACGAGATCGGGCACTACTATTGGGATCGCCTCGTCGCGGGCACTCCGTGGCTGGAAAAGTTTCGCGAGCTCTTTGGCGACGAACGCGCGGACTACGGCGCGGCGCTGCGGCGCAACTACGAGCAGGGCCCGCCGCTCGATTGGCGCGACCGGCACATCACCGCGTATGCCTCGGTGCACCCGTGGGAGGACTGGGCGGAATGCTGGGCGCACTACCTGCACATCGTGGACAGCCTCGATACCGCGCTGGGCTTTGGCCTGTGCGCCGACGACATCGAGCTGGAGAACCCGCCGGTAGCGCTGGAGGATCTGTACGATCCGGACGACGCGGACGCGAAGCGCGTGCTCACGCTGCTCAACGCGTGGATGGAGCTGATGACCGCGCTGAACGAGCTCGCGCGCAGCATGGGCCAGCACGATTTCTATCCGTTCGTGATCTCGCGCCCCGTGCTGCGCAAGCTGCACTTCATCCAGCTCGTGGTGAAAAACGAGCGCGAGCGCGCGCGCATGGGGGAGTAGGGCGAAAGCTGCCAACGGACGGGCCTCGCTGCCGCTGCAGAAAAGCGGACGCCCGGGCCGTGAGCGAAGCGGAGCGCGCAAAGTAGAAGCGGCTTCCAGCCGCTTTCGAGCAGCGCAAACGCGCCTGGAAGGCGTGTCTACAAGCCCCCTCAGCCAACTCGTACAAAAAATCACCGAAGACGGTTAATCAGGCGGGCGGCCCTGGCTTCATCCCGCGGGCACCATGCTCGGGGAGGCCAAAAACCATGGAGGCGAGGTGCTTGGCAGCGAGCGGGAGCTTCAGGACTTTTTGCGCCACACTGTTGGAAAAGTACGAAGAAAAAGGCAGCGTGATCGCCACCACAATGAGCAGCAGATTGCCCCAGGTTTGGAGTGCGGGCGTCTCGTGTTCGTCCGGGTTGTAGTCCTCCGTCTTGCCGGGCGGATCTTTTCGCAGGCGGCTGGCGGCGAAATACCAGCCCAACAGGCCGATGGCCACGAGCCCGAGGTAGAGGAACGCCAGCGCCTCATCGATTTTCAGGGATTGCGGAGAAAAGCCCGTCTGCGGTTCCGCCAAAAATTGGATGCTGCCGTCCAGCCGGTCCGCGTAGCTCATCGGCACGCTGCGCATGAGCGTGATATAGGCCGCGCCAAAGATGCCCAGATAGAGCAGGCTCGTCGTCCCGTAAAAGAGAGGTTTCAGCCCCAAAAAGCGCTCCTCCAACTTGGGTTTCAGAAGGTAGACGCCGTCGGGTTTGGCTCGCAGGGTGAGCCAGATCACCCAAAGCACCAGCCCCACTTTGAAGAGCACCCAGAGCACGGCCACCCATCCGAGCCCGGTGAGCCCATAGGCGAGAAAGACAAACAGCCAATACATCGCTCCATCGACCGGCTGCAGCCTGGCCGATTGCGGATGCACCCAGATGGTGAGGGCCTCGGAGCCGCCCTGCAGTTTGTCTCCCAACTGGCGCTCCACCTCCTCCGCCGTCGGTGAGGGCGCGTCGGACACCAGGGCACCGAACTGCTGGTGATAGCAAACCCATGGTGCCACCAGGGCCTGGGGGCGGCAGTGCAGCAGAATCTCCAGCTTGTCTTTGAGCGGCAGCCCGTTGAAGGGTTCGACCACGCTGCGTTGGAGGTAGGGCGCCCAGGTATTCCCAAAATCAAACCCATGATCGGGATTTTGAAATTCGCTCACCAGCACCTTGGGCGGGCCGCCCGGCGCCTGCGGATCGGCCACCAGCCACGGCGGATTTTTCGCCCGATGCGATTCACGGATTTGCACGCAAAAACTTGCCATCCACACGGCCACGGACGCCAGCACCCAAAACCATCCGAGAATCGGTGAGCCCGTCCACCGGGGAAAAAAGCGCGCGCCTTTCGCATTCGGCCGGGCTTCGATTTTATCCTTCATTTTTTCAAAGCCCCGCGCCGTCCGGTGCAGAAGATTCAGCGCCAGCCAGACAAACAGCGGAAACCCGAGGATGAGCCAAATGGCAAAATTAGCCTCGCCGAGATACCCCATCACGTGGGTGTAGGTGACGACGACGGGCGCCGTCCCCGATTCCGGCGCCAGGGCATAGCGGAAAACGAGCGCGAATCCGCAAGTCCCCGCCAGCCATGCCAACACGCCGGCCACCACCCCCGCGAGCGCCAGCAGCAAAATCCCCGGGGCCACCGGCCAGCGGTCGCCCTTCGACAGCAGCCACTTCACCCACCGCAGCGACGCATGGTCGAACTCCCCGAGAAAACGCCGGAAGATTTCTTTCTCGGTCGGGGGCGAAGGTTTCTCGGCATCGCCGTTGGTTTGGGTGTGGACCTCTGACATGCGACGGATGGCGCTGTAGGGTGTACCACGGCTGTCAAACTTTGCGGCCCCAGCGCGCCACCGGCGAAAGGGGATCTCCGCCCGCGCCGCCGTGAGCGAATCGGAGCGCGCCAAGTAGAAGCGGCTTCCAGCCGCTTTCGAGAGAGCGAGCGAATGTGCGAGCCGCGCACAAACGCGGCTGGAAGCCGCGTCTACGAGGCCGCCGCGACCCGCTGCGCGCGATCGATCTCGGGGAGCTGTCTCATCGACCCGACGGAAACGGAGCGCGCCAAGTAGAAGCGGCTTCCAGCCGCTTTCGAGAGAGCGAGCGAATGTGCGAGCCGCGCACGAACGCGCCTGGAAGGCGCGTCTACAAGCCGCCGCCGCGCCCCGCTGCACGCGATCGCTCTCGGAGTTTGTCTCATCGAGCCCGCCGACACGGAGCGCGCCAAGTAGAAGCGGCTTCCAGCCGCTTTCGAGAGAGCGAACGAATGTGCGAGCAGCCCACAAACGCGGCTGGAAGCCGCGTCTACGATGGGGGATCACAAACTCCGCGAAAGATCCTTCACGATTTGGAGATAGTCCCGCAGCGGTTTCGAGAGGTGATCGCTGCGCCAGGCGATATGGGATTCGCGGAGGAGGGGCGGCGAGAGAGGGCGGAAGATCACGCCTTCGTGCGGGAGCGCGGTGATTTGCGCGGGCTTCAGCGCGACGCCCAATCCATCGGCCACGGAACGCAGAGCGTTGGCTTCGGAGTTCACTTCCTGGAGGATTTTCGCGGGAAAACCGGCGGCGCGGCAAACCTGCAGCAGCCACTCGCGCGTGCCGGGATGGGTCTTGGCCGACATGCTGATGAAGAATTGCGAGGCGAGATCCTCCAGGCTCACCTTCGCCTTGGTGGCGAGCGGGTGCCCGGTGGAGACGAGCAGGAACATGGCGTCGTGCGTCACGCACTCAAAGAGCAGCGGCGGCCCGGAGGATTCCGGGCGGAGGCCCACGAAGCCCACATCGATGCCGCGGCTCTCGAGGGCGAGGAATTGCTCGGCGCTGCTGAGGTCGAAAAGATTCAGCGCCACGGCGGGCCAGAGTTTGCGAAAGGCGCCGAGGGTGGCCGGGAGCAGGGGATGATGGATGTGGGCGACGTAGCCGATATTGAGCTGCGTGCTCTCGCCGCCATGCAGGCGCTGGACCGTGGCCACCGTCTCGGCGCACTGCGCGAGGATCTTTTTGGCATCGGCGAGGAACACGGCGCCCGCGCGGGTGAGCACGATCGGGTTCTTCGCGCGGTCCAGCAGCGGCACCCCGATTTCCTCTTCCAAATTTCGCACCTGCCGCGTGAGCGAGGGCTGGGCGAGGCGCAGTTTTTGCGCGGCCTTGGTAAAGCTCAAGGCTTCGGCGACCGCCACGAAATACCGCAAGTGACGCAGCTCCATTGCGCCCAGCATCGCCGCAGTCATAGCCAATAGCTATCGGTATTCCGGAATAGATACCGTGCGGTCAACAGGGTGGGCGGCCCTCGGCCTCTCGCGGCGCATAGCCGGCGGCTATGGGCCAGTCGCCGACGAGGTATTGGCCGGCCGGCGAAATTCCTGCGATGCTTCGGTGGGTCGAAAGCGCCGGGGAAAGGAAGTCCTGCTCCGCGCCACGGCCCACGAGGCCACTGGCTCAGCCAGGCGCTCGGAGGAGATTTTATGAATAAGACTATCGAGACCGCCAAGTATCCGAAAAGGACCATCACTTGGCTGAGCGAGGCGCCGGCGGCCGCGTGTGCCCATCAATTTGAAATCATCGCCTACCGCGATCCCTCAGCGCCCCGGCGCTGTGCGAAATGCGGCGACCGGGAGGCGAAGTGAGCCGCCCGCGCCGGGCTCCTCGAAACCGCCGCCGCCGGGCGGCAGACCATTTTTTGAAAATCAAACGCGTGCTTCGTTCTCACCCATTATGTTCCACATCCTTCTCTCCATCTTGATCGCGGGCCTGATCCTCGTGGTCGCCTTTTTCGTCGCGTCCCGCTTCCTCACCTGGAAGCAGCTCCCGATGGCCCGCAACATTCTCGTCGTCATCTTCGTGGCCTACGCGCTGAAGGTTTCGATCTTCGTGTAGGCCTGCACACGGGCCATCTCCCGGGCCGGTATCACTTTTTCGTCCAACCGCCCCCCGGTTCCATTTCATGATTTATCCATTATCGCCGCCACGGCTCCTGCTCCCCTCTTCCATCGCTACCGAAACATCCCCGCCCGACGAACAGCTCATGTTCCTCATCCAAACCCAGGTCACGGCCGGGCTGGACCTGCTCCAGGCGCGCTACGCGGGCTTTCTCCGAAACGTGAGCATGAAGGTGCTCCACAACGAATCCGACGCCGAGGATCTCATCCAGGAAGTCTTCCTCGAGGTCTGGCATCGGGCCCGCAACTACGACGTCACCAAGGGCCGGCCGCTCGCCTGGCTTGTCACGCTGACCCATCGCCGCGCTATCGATCGCTTGCGCAAGCGCGAGGTGTATGGCCGCGCGACGGATCGTTACTCCGAGTCCTTCGAGGGCCCGCCGAGCTCCTGCACGCACGTCCACGAAGACATCTCGACGGCGGAAAGAAACGGGCATCTGCAAAGCGCCCTCGCCCGGCTGCCGGAGGCGCAATCCCGCGCCATCAAGCTCGCCTTCTACGGGGAGATGTCGCAGCGGGAAGTGGCCGCCCACACGGGCACCGCCCTGGGAACCATCAAGACCCGGCTGGAACTCGGCCTGCGCAAGATGGCCACTTTCCTGTGCGCCTTCGATGATTTGCCCTGGGTCGCGAAGCGCCGCGCCCTCGTGCCCGCCAAATCGGCGCCGATAAATACAACCGCGCGGTCCGTCACGCCGATGCTTGGCCGATGAAACATACCAATTACACCATCGCCGGCGCCGCCTTCCTGGGCCTTTCGCTGGCCTGCGCCACTTTCGCCGTCGCCGACAACGAAGTGAAAGAGACCACCACGACCGTGACCACGGCCGGCACCTTCACCGAATTTGAGCCGGATACCATCGTGCTCAAATCCGAAGCGTCGCCGGACCCCGTGCGCTACAGCTACACCAAGACGACCACCTATGTGGATGAAGCCGGCCAGCCCGTCGCCATCGAGACCGTGAAGTCCGGTGCGCCGCTCACCGTCTACTACATCAAGGTCGGCGACAAGATGGTCGCCTCCAAGGTCGTCGTCCGCAAAATGCCCGTGAAAGTGGCGCCCGTCATCGAAGAAAAGAAGACGACGACCACGACCACGACGACGGACAAGAAGTAAGCCGCTCCCTCGCAGCAATCTCGCTGGGCGCGCCCGGGTCTTCTTTGGCCCGGCGCGCCAGCCAGCGCCGAGCGAGGCCCCGCCACTTTATACCGAATCATGAAAGCCCTGCTCTTTTTCGCCTCCGCCTTGCTCATCCTGCCGGCCCTCGATTCTCGTGCCACCGCCGCGCCCGCTGGAAAGAAGTCCCTGAAAAGGGCGCGGCGGCCTCCCGCCGGCCCGGCGCATGAGAAGAAGATGCAGCCTCGTAAACGCACCATTCACCGCCTCCCGCCAGGACCCACCCACTCCGTTTCCAAAATGAAAATACTCATCTTCAGCGGCTTTGCCGCCTTCGCCCTTCTCGCCTTCACCGCTTGCACCACCGAGCCGGAGCACCACGGACATTCCAGCCACGTCACCACCACCACGACTGAAGAAACCCGGATCGGCCAGCCGGAGGGCGCTGCCGTGGCGACGCAGAGGCTGCGCTCTTATTGATCGCCGGTCTCCGCCGCGGCCGCGGCCGCTCGCCCGTCACCACCGCACCGTCTTCCCGGACTTCCATCGACTTATGAAATCATTCCGCTCTCTCTTCGCCGCCGCCGCCTTGCTCGGCACGTCTCTCTCCACCGCTTACGCGGCCACGGAAGTCTCGATCGACTTCTTTCACGACCACCTCGACTCCTACGGGGATTGGCGTGAAGTCGGCGACTACGGCTATTGCTGGCAGCCGCGCGACGTGGACCGCGACTGGCGCCCGTATGCCGATGGCCACTGGCTCTTCACCGATGCCGGGTGGACGTGGGATTCCGACGAACCCTACGCCTGGGCGGTCTATCACTATGGCCGCTGGGCGAACGTGGAGAACGTCGGCTGGGTCTGGGCGCCGGGGACCGAATGGGGGCCGGCCTGGGTCTCGTGGCGGCGCAGCCCGCATCACATCGGCTGGGCGCCCCTGCCGCCCGAGGCCCGCTTTCACTACGACGCGGGCTTCGCCACCCACGTGGATGCCGACTACGACATCGGCCCGGGCAGTTACAATTTCGTCGACGTGCGCAATTTCGGCGCGCCGCATCTGCAGACGGTGCTCATCCGCCCGCGCGAAAATATCACCATCATCCACGAGACCACCAATATCACGCAGACCCGTTACATCAACCACGAGATCTACAACGGCGGCCCGCGGTACGAGGAATTGTCCCGCGAAAGCACGGTGCCGATTCGCCGCCTCCGGCTGGACCGCCGCTCGGATTTCGACGGCGACCCGCACCGCCTGCGCGCCGAGCAATTGCAGGGTTCCGTGGAAGGCGATTCCTTCCGCGTGCTCGCCGTGCCGTTCGATTCCCGGCCCGCCACCGCTCCCCGGAAAGTCGCCGCCCGCGTGGAGCGCGCCGCCGTCGATCGCGGCTGGAAGAATGCCGGGCCGCCGGCCGAGGTGGAAAAGCTGCGCACCAAATTTAAAAGCGAGCCCGCCCTCCAGAGCGAAGCCGCCGCCGTGCTGGATACTCCGCCCGCGCCAAGAATTGGAAAGGCTCCGCGCACGCTCTCCGAGCGTCCTGCCGCGATCTCGGATCGCCCCTCCACGCCCGCCAAAATCGAGGGTCTGCCGCCGCGGCCCGAGAAGCCGGTCCCGGTCAGGAAACTGGAACCCGAGCCCGCCGTCATCGCCAAACCCGGGAAGCATCTTCCGCCACCCGCGGACGATCCGCAGCCCGGCGAAAAGCCCCACGGGCGGAAACCAAAAACGGACGAACCCATCATCCAGGCACCGCCCGCTCCCGCCGCCGCACCGGCGCCCCGGGAAGCGAGCGGCGCCAAGCCGAGGAAGGAAGACGCTGCGCCACACACGGCGGAGCGCCGCGCGCCCGGCGCACCGGAGCCTCATGCTCCCGCGAGAAAAGCGGAGCCCGCATCGCCCGCCGGCGCCGAACCCGCCGACCCGAAAGGCCAAGGCAAACATCGCGACGACAAAAAGGATCCGTCCAAGCCGGACGCGCCGAATTCGTAGCCCCGCCCGCATCCCACCATTCCCGATGCCAGGGCCCGGGATGCGCGCTATCTTCACTCTTATGAAAGCCAAAGCTCCAAGCACCCCGCACAAACTGGGCGCCAACCAAAAAGAACCCGCCGTGAAAGCCACGAAGCCCGACGCCAACTTCAAGCAATCCCGCGACGTCCGCGAAGACCGCGGCCAGCGCCAGGCCAAAACCGCCGCCCCCGCGCGCGGCAAGGGCGCAGGCAAGTAGAAGCGGCTTCCAGCCGCTTTGGAGAAAGCGATCGTGTACCGGCAGCGCACGAACGCGGCTGGAAGCCGCGTCTACGAGGCCGCCTTCCAGACGCTTGCCCACTTCCGCAAAGCGGCAGGATGCCGCTTCTACGGGCGTGCGTGCTGACTCGAACTGTGTCGCTTTCCCCGGTTCACTGGCGTTTCTCCGCCTGAAGGCGGAACTCCGCGCCTCACTCCCACAGCCGCGCTTTCAACCCTTTCACGCGCTCCTCGGTCATCTTCGTGTGCGCGTCGTCGGTCATGGGGGCCTCGCGTTTTTTCAGCCAGGCGAGCTGTTCTTTTTTCAGCGCGGCGAATTCGGTGGCGGGGAGCATGGCCTTCAGCACGCGGTAGGCGCTGTTGAGTTCGTGCTCGATGGACTCCGCTTTGTTCTCCGCGCCGTAGCTCGCGTATTCCGGGTCACCGGGGCCGTAGGCGACGAAGGCGTCGTCGACGGTCTCGATGTCCACGCGCTTCGCCGCGGCGGCGAGCCATTTGCCGGTGGCGGTGTCGAACGCGCCCCAAAACAAACCGGCGATGGGGGAGGTGGAGTTGCGCTTCGGATCGTTGTCGGCCCACGCGCGGAAGCGGATTTTGCCGTCGGGCCCATATTGCGATGCGAGGCCGGGCGCCGTGCCCTCGGTCTTCTTTTTATACATCGTCGTGGCGAGCACCTCCTTGATCTTCGCGCCGACATCGAACTGCTGAAACGTCTCGCCCTTCAGCGCCAGCACGGCGGCCGAGGCAAAGCCGTAGCGCGAATCGAACTGCACCACGCACAGCGCGGAGTCCGCCCGCCAGTCGGCGCGCACGCCGGAGCGATTGCGGCCGATTTGGTGATCCGATTTGAGGATCTTGCCGAGGATTTGGTGCGTCTTCGCGTCGACGAGAAAATTGGTGGCGTCATCGCTCTTCAACTCCGCGTCGACGGTCGGGGCGAGGATGGCGTAGCGGCCATTGGGTGAGGCCGTCTTCTCCGCGATCTCGTAGTGCTCGGGCCAGTCGGCGAGCTGGGCGGCGCAGGCCGCGAGCGGGATCGTGAGGAGCGCGCAAATGGAGGAGGCGAGATTGGAGAGCGAGGGCATGGGTGGCACCCATGTGGCCGCGCCGAGGCCCAACATGCAATGCGCAAGCGACAGCTTGCGTCAAGGAGCAGGGGCGCCCCCGCCCCGAGTTTCGTGTTCGGCTTAGAGCCACGGTCAGGGCGCCCCAATTCCTCGACTTGCGCCAATGCTGACTCGAACCAAGCATCGTAGAAGCGGCATCCTGCCGCTTTCAGGAGCGCCAGCAGCTAGCCTCCGCACCCGAAGAGAGTCCCTTCTTCTCGCACCGCGGCCCCTCGCCCAATGCCCTCTTTCACCCGAACCGAAACCGCCCTCGGTTGCACCAAACGATGGTCTCGTGATAGAGGGAGGCCGCATTTGCATCCATGAGCACTCCATGGCCCGCGTACAGAATTATCGGACTGATGAGCAGTTTGCTCACCGGCATCGGATTCGTGGGATTATGGATCTGCAAGGAAGTGCGAGAGGCTCAGGGCGTCACCGAACATCAATTCATGCAGACCACCGGCGGCAGCGTCGCGGTGTGGTCGCTCGCGGCGTGCTTCATCCTCGGCCTGACTGTCCTGTTCCCGATTTCCGTCTATCTGCAAAAGCGGGCCGGCGTGCCTTTGCCGGGCCCGACCGTGCCAGGCTGGGTGTCGTGGCCGCTGCGGGCCGTAATGGTGGGCGGCTTTTGCCTGCTGCTGCTCATTTTCATCGCAGTGGCCCTGCGCAGTTGGTTTCAGAAATAAGGGCGCCGGCTGATGCCCGTAGCAGCGCCTTCCAGGCGCGTTGGCACCGCACGAAAGCGGCTGGAAGCCGCTTCTACGAGCGAGCCGCCACAAGGTGGATCACGCGGCCCTCCGCGTGATTCAAAAGCATAGCGCGAAGCGCCCAATAATCTCCGTGTCCAGCGGCCACAGAGAATGGCCGAAGCCGGACCTTTGCGCCTTTGCGGCTTTGCGTGAGGCTAAAATGTTTCACGCAAAGACGCCAAGATGTCTCGCGTGATTTGAACGCGCAGCGCGGAGCGCCCATCTTTGAAATGAATTAGCGAGGATTAGCGAAGATTAGCGGTTAAAAAAAACCGCCCCCCCCGAAAGCGCTCGCCAGTGCCAGCTCCTCTCCGCTTCGCGTCCCTGCCGGCGGAGTCACTCTCACCTTTCCATTGAAAACCCCACGCCATCCGTTTCTCATACGCCGAAACCCATGAACACCGTTTCGCGTTTCGTGCTCCAAGTCGCGGCCATCGCCTCGTTTTTCCCGGCCGCGTTCGGCGCGGAGGAGCCTCCAAAAGCCGATCCCATCATCGGCCAGTGGCGCTGGCTCGACCACCAAATGGTCGAATGCAAAGCCGACCACACTTTTGTGGCCACGCCCACCAATCGAAACGGCGTCTGGAAGTTGCTGCCCGATCCCGCCGCGGAACGGAAATATGAATTCGTTTGGGACAAAGGCCTCTTCGTCGACACCATCAGCCTCGCGCGCGACGGCGCGTCGCTAAAGGGCAAAAATCAAGAAGGCAAAAAGATCGCCGCCACGCGCGTGAAGTAGCGTCGCTCGTAGACGCGCCTTCCAGCCGCGTTTGCACCGCACGAAAGCGGCTGGAAGCCGCTTCTACGAGCCGCGCCGCCACATGTGGCTACGCGGTCCTCCGCGTGAATTCAAAGCCCCGCGCGCAGCGCCCAGCCTGCACCTCCGCGCCTTCCGCGCTCTCCGCGAAGTCCGCGGCAATCCAATCGCGGAGAGCGCGAAGAGCGCGGAAGATCCACGCCCGGTTCGTCCTTCTTCGCTCGGCCTCTCCGCGTGGTCGGAGAAAGAATTCTTAACCGCGCATCTCCGCTCAGAGCTCCCATCGTTTGGAAGAAATTAGCGGAGATTAGCGAAGATTAGCGGTTGAGACCCTTCCCTCCGGAACCGCAATGCAGCGCCCGCCATCGCTCGTAGACGCGCCTTCCAGGCGCGTTGGCACCGCACGAAAGCGGCTGGAAGCCGCTTCTACGAGCCGCGCCGGCGACTGGGAGAAGGGCCGCCCCCGGCCCGTGTTTCGTCCAAAAAACTGCATGGAACCACCCTGCATGCACGTATTTCTGCGCGTCGTATGACGCGCGCTTTCAAAATCATTTGGCTCTCGGTTCTTCTTTTCACCTGGCCCGCCGGTGCTGCGGAAAAATCGCCGGACGGAGGCATGTCTCCGGACTTCCAGCACGAGGTTTTTCTGGAGGGCGAGGAAGGCCTCGGCGAATGCGAGCTGCGCATTCGCTCGCTGACGGATGGCAAGATTCTTTTCTCCGCCGACGCCAGTGGCCTTGGCACTTTTCGTACCGCCACTGAGCCCGGGAATTTCAAGTGTCTGTGGAGCCCCGATTCCCGGTTCGTGGCCATCTTCACGCGCGGCACGAAGCGCTCCGGCGAGACGGCTCTCTACCGGATCGCTGGCGATCAGGTGCAGCCCATCGCCATTCCGGACGTGATGCCGCGGATTCGCCGCCACCTCACCGCGGAGTTGCGCGCGCTTTGGATCCGCCCGGAAGTCTGGCTCCCCGGCCATGGCCTCCTGCTCTCCGTCGAGGGCACGCAGATGGACGAAGCGCATGCCAATTTCCGGTTCATCCTCACGTTGAATTTGAAGGCCGGAAAATCGGGCCGGTGGACGGCGGCGGCTGCTGCTTTCGAACAAGATCACACGATTCCTTTTTCCATAAAGTAAGTGGGAATGCGGCCTGCCGCGTGAGCGATCTCATAGGACTATGGGACCCATGGGACCTAT
>OUNM011199127.1_pt1 | contig 16159 bp, 6 predicted proteins | sample 1769961 | NCBI WGS metagenome assembly OUNM01 (sample SAMEA3914820, study PRJEB12502) | metagenome | biome: forest; material: soil | place: USA | collected 2012-03-12 | depth 0.3 m | reverse complement strand
GGTAAGGGGATTCGAACCCCTGACCTTCTCATTGCGAACGAGACGCTCTACCAACTGAGCTATACCCCCGCAGGCTTTAAGGCCACGAGCTTACGGCAAATCGGGGGAGGTTCAAGTCCTCCACCACCGTTGCACGTGGCAGGGCGGGGACTATGCCCGCGAAATGGATGGCAGCAAGGAAATATTTCCCAAGAGCTTTCCCCCCTTCCGAGTTCCCTTTGCGCCCGATTTCCCCTCAAATCGCCGCCTTTCCGTACTTCAGAACCCATCCAGCCCCCGCTCACCCGCAGCCCGACCCCGAAACGGTCCCTTCCTCTCATGCGCCAGCCCTTCCTTCTTCTCGCATCTACCGCGCTCCTGATCTCTCCTGCGCTTGCCGATGATCCGCGCGGCGATTATCCCGATGCTCCGGCGCACACGCCCGAAGAGGAAAAAGCGCTCTTTCATCTTCCGCCGGGATTTGAAATCCAGCTCGTCGCGGCGGAGCCGGAAATTCAAAAGCCGATCAACCTCAATTTCGACACCCAGGGGCGCCTCTGGGTCACGGGCTCGGAGCAGTATCCCTGGCCGGCTTCGGTGGATGCCGTCGGTACGCCGATCCCGAATTTCGAAAAATCCTATCAGGACATTGCCAACGCCTTTGCCGGGGGAAAACAGCCGCCGCCGATTTCAAATACGCCGAAGGACACGGTTCGCATCCTGTCCGATTTCGATGAGCACGGCCACGCGCGAAAGGTCGAGGTTTTTGCCGATGGCTTAAACATCCCCTCGGGCATCCAGCCGCTGCCGCGTAAGCCCGGCGCGAAAGGCGACACTGCCATCGTCTATTCGCTCCCGTACGTCTGGCGGATGGAAGACACCGATGGCGACGGCAAAGCCGACAAGCGCGAGATTCTTTACGGTCCCTTCGGGTTTCTCGATACGCATGGCGGCTGCTCCAGCTATATCCAGTGGATGGATGGCTGGATTTACGCCACGCTCGGTTTTCGTAATCATTCCGAAGTGAAGGATCGCAACGGTCAAGTAACGGTCTTTGACAGCGGCAATACCGTTCGGTTTCAACCCGACGGATCGAAGATCGAATACTATACTCACGGCCAGACGAATCCCTTTGGCCTGGCTTTCGATCCGCTCGGCAATCTCTACTCGGCGGATTCGCATTCCAAGCCGGTGTACCTGCTGCTTCACGGCGGATACTATGAAGGGATCAACAAGCAACACGACGGCCTCGGCTTCGCCCCGCGCGTTACCGATGATGATCACGGCTCCAGTGCCATCGGTGGGATGGTTTATTATGCGGATGACAAATGGCCGGAAGAATTTCGCGGCAATACTTTCAATGGCAACGTGGTCACGCGCCGCATCAATCGCGACAAGCTGGAATGGCACGGCGCCACGCCCAAAGCGATCCGCCAGCCGGATTTTCTGGTGAGCGATGACAAATGGTTTCGCCCGGTAAATATCAAGCTCGGCCCGGATGGCGCGATGTGGATCGCTGATTTTTATAACCCCATCATTGGCCACTACGAAGTCCCGCTCACGCATCCCAAGCGGGACCATGCACACGGCAGAATCTGGCGCGTAGTCTATGTGGGCGATCAGAAAGACGCAACGCCCCAGCCGCCGGCGCTGCCGGATTTATCGAAACTGGATGCGAAAGGGTTGGTCAACGTCATGGGGAGCGCCAATCTGGAAGTTCGGCGACTTGCCGTGAATGAGACGGTCGAGCGCGTTGGGCCGCCCGCTGTCCCCGCGTTGCAACGGATTCTCAGACGTGAACGGCCAGCAAAAGAGGAAGCGGAACTCGCTCCGATGACCGCACGGTTTGTCTCTTCTCTCTGGGCGATGGATCGCCTCGGCGGCGGACGAGAACTGAGCGTCAGTTGCGACCCCTTTAGTTCAGAAAACAGTTCGGTACTTTCTAGTGCGGTAAGGATCGCTTTCCGGAATGATGAAGCCACCGTCGATTCCGCTGCTATATTCGGAAGTCGCCTCGCTTCTCTGCCATCGAAAGCGAAATTCGCCTTTATAGACGAAATCGGCCAACACCCTTCTGCGATGAGTCTCGAGCCACTCCTAAAGGGGCTCAAAGACACTCCTCCAGAGGATTCAGAACTAGTTTATGCGTATCGGATGGCGTTGCGGAATAACCTGACGGCCCCCGGCGCATACAAAGTGGCGACTGAGATGAGCGGCCGTGATGCCAAAGACGGCGAGCGTTTCGCCGATGTCTCGCTTGGCTTGCCGACTCCGGAATCCGCCGAGTTTTTACTAGCTTATCTCAAAAGCACGCAATTGCAGTCAGCGCGCAGCGGTGACTTTTTGAAGCATGCCGCCCTGCATATCGCGACTGACCGAATCTCCGAAGTGCTTCAACTCGGGAAAGACTTTCCCGGCGCACCCCTGGAAAAGCGTCTTGGGCTTGCGGATGGACTTTTGCAAGCGGCTCGGGTGCGAGGGCTTAAACTATCAGATGAAGCCAATGCCTGGATTAAATCCGTTACTTTACAGTCTTTGGCCAGCCCGGATGAAGGTACGCTCAAACGCGCGATTGAAGCGGTGCGTAATGACAAAGACGCGGCCAAGCTGGAGCCGCTGGCCAAAATCGCCGCCGACAAGAAACAGAATAGTCCGCTGCGCACTGCGGCTCTTGATGCGCTGGCCAATGTGGATACGAACGGCGCAGTGCTCGCGAGTGCGCTCGCCGATCCTTCATCGCAGACGCTTCGCAAGCGCGCCGCGGAATTGCTGGGGCAAATGAATTCGCCCGCCGGAGTGAGCGCGCTGGCCAATGCTTTAGCCACCGCACCCACCGAACTCGCGACTAGCATCTCCGGCTCGCTGGCCAAAAGCGACAGCGGTGCCGAGGCCCTGCTTGTCACGATCGAAGCGGGCAAAGCCTCCGCAGGTCTGCTGCGCCAGAATGCCGTCTCGGGCCCGCTGAATATGCGCGGGCAGCCGCTGAAAGATCGCGCCGCCGCGCTGACCAAAGATCTTCCGCCGGAAGATGCGCGCCTCGATAAAGTGATTGCTGACCGGGCAAACGCCTACCGCACGGCCAAGCCCAATGCCGAGCACGGTGCGCAGGTCTTTCAGCAAAACTGCGTGATTTGCCATCGGTTGAAAGGCAATGGCGGCAACATCGGACCAAACCTCGACGGCATCGCTTCACGCGGGGTGCAACGGCTGGTGGAAGACATCCTGGATCCGAGTCGAAATGTCGATCCTGCCTTCCGCCAGACTATTTTGGAAACGACCGATGGCCGGATTCTGGCCGGCGTGGGCTTGCGCGAAAATGGCCAGTTGCTAGTCATGAGTGACGCCACCGGAAAGGAAGTCTCCGCTCCCAAAGACCAGGTGAAATCACAAACGTCTTCGCGTCTCTCGCTCATGCCACCCACCTTCGAGCAGGTGCTGGCGCCCGATGACCTCAACGATCTCATCGCTTTCCTGATGGCGCAGAGCGCTGCGGCGCAGTAGCGAATCTTTAAACTGCTTTACCTCCGCCGCGCCGCTATAAAGCTGCGGTCTGCCGCAGTTGCTTGATAGTCCAGCCAGTCAAAGCCCGTGCGCTCGAGGTAACTGCGCATTTCACCGATGGAATAGCATTTACCTTCGGTGGAATGCATGAGCAACACCGAGTACTGCGCTACCGGCAGCGGGCCATTCTTCTCGGAATTTACGTGGGCGTCGTGAACGATCAGCAAACCGCCGGGCTCGAGCGCCGCGTGTGATTTCTTCAACAGCGACAACACCACATCTTCGTCCCAATCGTGCAATACATTGGAAATGAGATGCACGTCGAAGCCACCCGGAAGAGGATCGGAAAACATGTCCCCGGCAATGACCTCCACCTTATCCGCGCCCCCCTGGCGCGCAATGGCTTCCCGTGCAATGCGATCCACGGGAGGCTTTTCAAAAACGGCGGCGCGCAGATGCTTGTGCCGCGCTGCCAGGGAGCACGCGTAAATCCCGGAGCCGCCCGCGATATCTAGCAATGCCTTGCTCTGCGCCAGATTCAATCTCGACGCCAGAGCCGGCCCGAGATAGACGCCCCGGCAATCCATTGCCGCGGTAAATTGTTCGGCAAAATCGGCGCGTTCCATGGCGCGTGCCCAGGCATCTGCATCATAGCTTCCCCAGTTTGCCGGTTTGCCGGTGCGGAGCACCTTCATCATATCGAGCGTTTGCGGGCGATCTTTCAGCGCGGCATAGTATGGCCCGAGATTCCAGGGAGAACCTTTGACCAGATGCTCGCGCGCCCGCAGCGTGAGATGATACACACCGCCTGCGGTAGTCACGAGGCCCATGGAAGCGCAGAGCGTGAGCAGCACATCCACCGGCCGCGCGTGCAGTTCATAGTACGCGCCGATCGCTCCGGCAGTTGAGGGATGATCGGCCAGCCACGTAAAAAGATCGAGATGAACCACCGCCGCCGCCAGCAGATCGACGGCATAGATTCCGTCCCGCGGACGATAGATGGGCGTTGGATCAGTGGCAGGCTGCGTGTTCAGGTGCTCGAGGGACATGGAAATGGGAAAGCTAAATCTGTGGTTAGTTATCTGAAAGCTGCGATCAGGAATCAATAGGTAATACCAATTCCAGGAATTATCCGGGTCAGCAGGGGGCAAAGGAGAGAGGACCAAATTACCAAATGCAGTGAACGCGTGGCGCCGCTTCGATGAAGGACGGCGCTGTAGGCCCAGGTCTGTGACCTGGGTGGCGCAAGATGCCGATGACAGACGGGCTCTGTCCCCTCAGCGAAGACCAGCCGCTCCGCACTTCGCGGGTCACAGACCCGCGCTACAGCAGCGCTGCGTGAGAAAGAAGCAAGGGTAAAGCCGAGGTGCGCCAATTTCAGCAGTCCAGATATCAACCTCAAATGATATAGTGGTTCCGCCGTTTGCATACGCACCGTGAGCGTCTTTGTTTTGAATGTTGCAGTTGGCAGATGGCAGATGAGAGTTTCCGAAAAGGTCGCCGCTATTTCTTTCCCGCCGCTACCTTGCGATACAGATCCACGTATTGATCGGTCATCTTTTCATGTCCAAACCTTGAGCGCGCGTGCTCTCGCACCTTGGCGCGGTCCAGTGCCAAAGCTTGCGGCACCAGCTCTGCCATGCCGTCGATCACGCTGCTGTGAAATCCAGTGATGCCGTTATCCACCACTTCCTCCACCGATCCGCGGCGATGCGCGACGACGGGACAACCGCAGGCCATTGCCTCGATCATGACTAATCCGAAGGGTTCATCCCACTGGATGGGGAAGAGGAGCGCCGCGGCCCGGCGCAACAGCTCATTTTTCTGCGGATGATTCACCGGGCCGATCCAGCGGATTTCCTTGCCATCGATGAGCGGTTTCACCTTCTCTGTAAAGTAACGCTCCTCATCGGCATTTTGCGGATTTCCGGCGAGGACCAGCGGCATGGAAGCGGCCCGCGCAATGTGGATGGCATCCAGCGGATTTTTGGCCGGCGACATGCGCCCGATGAAGGCTAGATACTCCCCAGGTTCGTAGCTCGGGTCGAAAGCGTCAAAATCGCAACCGTTATGCACCACGGAAAATTCGCGCCCGAGCCGCACCGTTGGCCCGTGCATTTGATCCTGACTGATTCCCACCACTGGCACCTCGGGATATCGCCGGAGCGCCCATTCATCATCGCGATGCATGAGCGTGTGCATCGTCCAGAGGAGCGGGGCAGGGGAAAGCGAGGCCAGCGGCAGCCACGCCGGGCTGAGATGCGAGTGGATGATGTCGAATTCGCCGGCCATGCGCAGCGCATCGGTCATCACCGCATTTGCATAGTATTCAAACATGTAGGCGTCCCCGCGCTCCAGCAGTTCACAAAGATTCACATCGCAAACGGCATGGAGTTTTGCCTTCGTCGCACAATCCCCGGTTCCAAATAAAGTAACCTCGTGGCCGCGATCCACCAGTCCATCGATGAGCAGCTTCATCAAAAGCTCCACCCCGCCGTAGGTGGCCGGCGGAATACGGGTCCAAAGCGGCGAAATCTGAGCGATGCGCAGCGGTGCAGCGGTGGTCATGGCAGCCCGATGGGGTAGGGGGAGGCAGGATAAAGATCAAGCATTGGGAAATTCCTGCGCGCTTTGCAATATAGGCCCCGGCGCTCAGTCGGCGCTCAGTCACTCTCGGATTTCAACTCTCAGCTCTCAACATCCAATGTTTGTCGTTATGCGAAAATCGGTGTCGGTTGCTCGGACCAGGGCCCTTGGATGTTGAGCGTTGAAAGTTGAAATCTGAGAGTTTTTTCCCCCTCGAAATACCTCTCGCCACGCATCCCCCTCCATGCGACTGTCCCCCCTTTTCCCATCATGAAACCTGTTTCGTATCTCGCTCTTGCCGTCGCTCTGGGTGTGGCCGTTGCCCCGGCCCTGAAAGGCGCAAATCCCCCAAAAAAGACCCCCGCCGACTCGAAAGCCGCTGACGCCAAAGGCGCAGACGCGAAGAAACCCGCCCCGGCTGCCGCCGAGGAAAAGCCCGCCACTCCCAGCGCTGCTCCCGCAGGGCCGGCTCTGCCCGACACCTTTGCCGTCGTCGAAGGCGCTCCCATCAAAAAAGACGAAGTGGAGAATCGCTTTGCCATGATGCTTTCGTCCCAGGGCATTCCCGCGGAAGCCGTACCGGAAGCGCAGAAAGTGATCGTTTATCACAAGATCCTCGATCAGCTCATCGTTGAAAAGCTGATCGACAAGCGTGCGGCGGGCGAAAAAGTGACGGACGAAGAAGTCGCCACTACTTTCGACCGTTTTAAAAAGAATTTCGGATCGGAAGAGGAAATGGCGAAGCAAGTCGCCGAGCACGGGCAGACGCTGGATCAGATCAAGACCGATATTAAGGCTTCATTGCGCGAGCAGCACTGGGTCGATTCTCAGATCAAAGACAAGGTGGACGTCTCCGACGCCGAGGCGGCTGATTACTATAAAAGCAATCCCGATAAATTCACTCACGGCGAACAGGTTCGCGCCAGCCATATCCTAGTTTCCGTGCCTCAAGATGCGAAGCCCGAAGTCGTGGCGGAAAAGCAAAAGCAGGCGCAGGAAATCGCCGACCGTGTGAAGAAGGGTGAAGATTTCGGCAAGCTCGCCGAGCAGCTTTCGGAAGACCCGAGCGCGAAAGAAAACAAGGGCGACCTGAATTTCTTCGACAAGGAACAGATGGTGCCGGAATTTTCCACCGCCGCGTTTGCCATGAAAAAGGACGAGATTTCAAATCCCGTCCGCAGTCAGTTCGGTTTTCACGTCATTAAAGTAACCGACCGCAAAGCCGCCGAAACCACGCCGCTGGACCAGGCCAAACCGCAGCTCCTGGCCATGCTGAAGCGCCAGAAGCAGCAATCCGAATTTAAGAAGCTTGTGGACGGGATTCGTGAGAAAGCGGACGTGAAGGTGAACCTCCCGAGTGAAGAGGCTCCCAGTGAAAAGCCGGCTCCTGCCGAGGCTGCGCCCGCTGCTGCCCCCGCTCCCGCTCCGGCGGAGAAGAAGTAAGGCTGGAGGGTGAGGGGGGCTGATGGCCCGCCCTTAATCCTTATCTTGATCTTTAACTTAATCTTCCGGATCGCGCTCGGCGAAGAAGATTAGGTTAGGTAGGCGTGCACAGCGCTTCCCTCCCGGGAACGCCAATCTCCCGATTGGCGAGTCTCTGAAATCGTTCATTTGGCTCCGGCACGTGAAGACCGGAGCACTGTATCTTCGCGGAAAACTCCTGCCACGGACCTACTCGCCAATCGGGAGATTGGCGTTCCCGGGGGAGGTGCGCTGCGCGATTTCCAGCCCATGCTTTGCGCGGCGATTAAGATTACGATTACGAGTAAGATTACGAGGCTGCCCCCTCCATCTGGCGTCCTGCATTCCGCATTTGCCCCCTTGCCACTCCCTGCGCATGCTAATCCTCCCATGCGCAATCTCCTTCTCCTGCTCCTCGCCGGCGCGCTCACCGTGCAAGCCGTGGCGGCCGATGCTCCACCCGCCGCGTCGGAAGCCCAATTTCTCAGCAACACCCGCCAGCTCACCTTCGAAGGCAAACGCAGCGGCGAAGGCTACTTCTCGCCGGATGGCAAGCAGCTCATCTTTCAAAGCGAGCGCGAAGCCGGAAATCCCTTTTACCAAATCTATATCCTCGATCTTTCCACCGGTGACACCACGCGCGTCTCGCCAGGAACGGGGAAAACGACTTGCGCTTTTTTTCAGGCCGGCACGGGCCGGGTGATGTTTGCTTCCACGCATCTCGATCCCGAATCGGCGGCCAAACAAAAGGCGGAGATCGATTTTCGGGCTTCGGGCCAGACGCGGCGTTACTCGTGGGACTACGATCCGGCGTTTGAAATCTTTAGCTGCAATCGCGACGGCTCGCAGATTACGCGCCTTACCGATTCGCCCGGCTACGATGCCGAAGGTTCATTTTCGCCCGATGGAAAGCAGATCGTTTTCTGCTCCACGCGCGCCGCCTATCCCGTGGAAAATTTGGGTGAAAGAGAGGTGAATCGTTTCGCCAAGGATCCTTCCTATTTCGGCGATATTTATCTCATGAACGCCGATGGCTCTAATGTCCGCCGGCTCACCGAAGCGCCGGGATACGATGGCGGCCCGTTCTTTTCCCCTGATGGAGCGCGCATCGTCTGGCGGCATTTCGACGAGAGCGGAATGATTGCCGATGTCTGGACCATGAAAATCGATGGCTCGGATAAACATCGCGTCACCGATTTTAAATCGATGTCGTGGGCGCCCTTCTATCATCCCAGCGGTAAATACCTGATCTTTACTTCCAACAAACTAGGTTTCGAAAACTTCGAGCTCTTTGTCGTTGATGCCGCGGGCGAGCACGAGCCGGTGCGTGTTACTTTTACCGATGGCTTCGATGGCTTGCCTACGTTCTCGCCGGATGGCCACAAGCTTTGCTGGACGACGAATCGCACCGCCGACAAAACGTCGCAGCTCTTCCTCGCCGATTGGAATGACGAGGCCGCGCTCAAGGCCATCGAGAGTGCACCGAAGCGCGCCGTGACTGCGCCGCAATCGACGGGCGTGGCGACGGAGGAGCATCCGGCAACGGAACATCCCGCGACGCCAGCGCCGGCCGCCGCATCAAATGATCTCACGCCGGAGATCACAGCGCAGGATTTGCAGCGCGAAGTCGAGTGGCTCGCCGATCCCAAACGCGAAGGCCGCATGACGGGCAGCGACGGCGCGCAAGCCGCTGCGAAATGGCTCGAAACCTATTTCAAAAGCGCTGGGCTCCAGCCGGTGGGCGGCAGTTACTTGGAAGATTTCCAGTTCAATGCGGGCGAATTCCTGGTGCCGGAAAAGAATCACCTGGATCTGACCGTTGCCGACGATGCCGGCAAAGCGGGTGCCGCGCAGAAATTCACGGTGCAGCATGATTTTTGCCCACTCTCCTTTAGCGAAAGCGGTGACGCGGAAGGCGAAGTGGTCTTTGCCGGGTACGGCCTTTCCGTGCCGGAAAGTAACACGGAGCCGCGCTATAATTCCTACGATGGGCTGGATGTGAAGGATAAGATCGTGCTCCTGCTTCGCTATGTGCCCGAAGGCGTGGATGCGCCGCGCCGCGCGCAGCTCAATCGCTATGCCGGACTTCGCTATAAGGCGATGCTGGCGCGCGAGCGCGGGGCCAAGGCGGTGTTGATCGTGGCCGGACCGAATTCACCCGAGGCTGGCAAGCTGCTCGATCTCACGAGCGATCACTCGATCGCCAATTTCTCCGGGATTATCTCGGTCTCGATCACCGGCGAAGTCGCGGATAATCTGCTCAAATCCTCGGGCAAAAGTCTCAAGGATTTGCAAAGCGCCATCGATGTGGAAAATCCGCATGCATCCGGCGGCCTGCTGCTGCCGAAGGTGCGCGTGAAAGTTCAGGCCGGTGTGCAGCATCTCAAATACACGGACCACAACGTACTGGCCGCAATTCCGCCGGGTGGAGATGCGTCAAGTAACGGAGGCGCGGCTGCGGAGTGGATCGTCGTCGGTGCGCATTACGATCACTTGGGGCGCGGCATCGCCAGCAGTTCGCTGGCGCGTTCCGGTGAGGAAAACAAGATCCATCCGGGTGCGGATGACAATGCTTCCGGAGACGCCGTGATCATGGAACTGGCGGCCTCACTCGCCAAAGAGCGAAACGAGCATCCGGAGGAATTCCGCCGGGGCATTGTTTTCGCGGAGTGGTCGGGCGAAGAGATCGGGCTCATTGGTTCGGCGGCGTTTTGCGAACATCCTCCCATGGATCTTTCACGGGTCGCGGCTTACGTGAATTTCGACATGGTCGGGCGTCTGCGCGAAAATAAGCTGACGCTGCAAGGTGTCGGCTCTTCCCAGCTCTGGCCGCGGGAAATCGAAAAGCGCAACGTGGCTGCCGGCTTCAGCCTGGTGATGCAGCAGGATCCCTATCTACCCACCGACACGACTTCCTTTTATCCCAAGCGCATCCCGGTGCTCAATTTCTTCACCGGCGCACACGAAGACTATCATCGCCCGACCGACACTCCGGAAAAGTTGAACTACGAAGGCATGGAGCGCATCGCCAAATTCGCGCGCCAGATCGTGCTCGATCTCGCCGGTGCGCCCGAGCGGCCGGATTACGCCCACGTGAAGCCGAGCGAGCAGGAAAAAGGTTCGCGCGAAACGCTCCGCGCCTATCTAGGCACGATCCCGGATTATTCCACCGAGGTGAAAGGCGTGAAGCTCACGGGCGTGCGCGGTGACAGCCCGGCGGAGAAAGCCGGTCTCAAAGGCGGTGACGTAATCGTGGAATTCGCCGGGCAAAAGATCACGAATATTTACGACTATACCTACGCGCTTGACGCGGTGAAAATCGGCCAGCCGGTGCCGGTGATCGTGGAGCGGGATGCGCAGCAGGTTACGCTTTCCGTGACGCCGGAAGCGCGAAAGTGACAGTCAAGTAACGATTGTGTTGTATGCCGCCATCGAGGTGATTTGGAAAAACTTTCAACTTTCAACGTGGAACGATTGCATTCCTCACTACGAGGAAGGTCATCATCCACCGCGTGAAATGGTTATCGTAAAAGCGCTCGGCCTTTGAACGTTGAAAGTTGAAAGCTGGACGGTGAACGTTCTTCCATTTCCCCCCGGCTTGTTCTTCCCCGCGCATCCGTGTACACAGGCGCTTCCCATGCCTGCCCATTCTCCGCTTCGCCGCACGAAAATCGTGGCCACTATCGGCCCTGCCAGCACTTCGCCTGAGGTCCTCCGCCAGCTCATCCTCGCGGGCATGGACGTGGCGCGGCTCAATTTCTCGCACGGCAGCTACGACGATCACGCCGGCACGGTTTCCCGGCTGCGCTCCATCTCGCGCGAGCTCGATATGCCGGTCACGATCCTGCAGGATTTGCAGGGCCCGAAGGTGCGCGTGGCTGCATTGCCCGACAAGCAACTCATCCTCAAAGCCGGCGAGCACGTCGATATATTGCCCGAGAGCCAGTTCACCGGCCAGCCCGCCACCATCCCGATCGACTACCCCGACGCCGCCGATGAAGCCAAACCCGGGATGCACATCCTCCTGGCAGACGGCCTTTTTGAACTGGAGATCGAACAAGTAACCGGAAAAACCATGCACTGCCGCGTGATCGAAGGCGGCACGCTGGAAAGCCGCAAAGGGGTCAATTTCCCCAATCTCAATTTGCGCCTTCCCTCCATGACGGAAAAGGACCAGCGCGACGTGGAGTTTGGCATTTCGCAGGGCGTCGATTGGATTTCGCTGAGCTTTGTCCGCAGCGCCGAGGATGTGCGCGCGCTCAAGGATTTCCTCGCGCAACGCAACGCCGCGATCCCCGTGATGGCCAAGATCGAAAAACCGCAGGCCCTCGAGCGGGTGAAGGAAATCCTCGACGAAGTGCAGGGCATCATGGTGGCGCGCGGCGATCTCGGCGTGGAGATGTATCCGGAAAAAGTGCCGATGGCGCAAAAGCGAATCATCGAGCTGTGCAACCGCAAAGGCGTGCCTGTGATCACCGCCACGCAGATGCTGGAGAGCATGGTGAATGAACCGCGCCCCACCCGCGCCGAAGCCAGCGACGTGGCCAACGCCATCGTCGATGGCACCGATGCCGTCATGCTTTCCGCGGAATCGGCCATCGGCAAATACCCCGTCCGCGCCGTGGAAATGATGCGGCGCATCGCCTGCGAAGTGGAAGCGCAGATTCCCTTTCGCAGCTATCCGCCGGAAGCCTGCAGCGACTCCCACGCCCTCACCGCGGCGGCCAACGTGATCGCGCGTGAACTCGAGCCGCGCTGCATCGTCGTCCTCACTACCACCGGCTACACGGCGCGCTTCGCCGCGGCGGAGCGGCCCAAGGCCCTGGTCGTAGCCGTGACTACCAATGCCAATGTCTATCATTCGCTGAATCTTTTCTGGGGCATCCGCCCGATTCTCCACAGCGAAGCGCCGCCGAGTTTCGACGGCCTCGTTGAGCAGGCGGAGCAGGTGGCCCTTCAGCGAAAATTTGCCGTTCCGGGTGAGAAAATCCTCGTCATCGGCGGTGTCCCCTCCGGCCGGCCGCAGGGCTCAAATTTTCTCAAGATCCATACAATCGGCGCTGGCGGCTGAAAGTATTGACATTCCCGGGATGGCTCGCTAGGAAACCCGCGCGCCCCACCTCCAAGGCTTGCTGTGATCGCCCCAGCGGTAGGGTCGATTTGAGTCATGAGAAGCCCCATGCATTGTGAAGGTGTAGTTCCATAGATGAAAGCCACGTGCGCTGATTCCATGGACGACGACGGCGACGACGGTGAGCCGATCACGATCGAGGATTTGCAGAATCTCATCGGAGATCTCCGCCGCATGGCGCGGATTCTCCTCAGCTCGGAATCGAATCCGCAGTCGCTCACTCCCACGGCTCTGGCCAGCACGGCGCTGCGCCGCGCGAAGCTGAGCCACCAGAGCTGGGACGACATCCGCTGGGAAAACCGCGCTCACTTCTTTTTTATCCTGCGGCTCACGATGCGGCGTGCTCTCATCGACCACGCACGGCGCCGCCGCGCGCAGGGAGGAGATATCACCATTCAGGTGCCTGGGGATGATGGGATATTCACCAATCTACCCGAGCTTGTTGACAAGCGGCCCGACGCTTACATCGCTTTGGATGAAGCGCTCGCCCAGCTCAGAAATACCGATGCGGAACTCGCTGATATCATCGATCAATTCTATTTTCTCGGTTACGACATTAAGGATATTGCCTTCTACTTTGAGGTAGATGAAAAGACGGTGGATCGCCGTCTGAAAAAGGCGCGAGTGATTTTAAAGAGATTGATGAAGGATTGGGGAGGGAAGCGGTGATTTATGACCCTACCGGAAGAGTGCCAGTGGCAACGAGTGGAGGAGATCGCATCGGAACTGGAAAAGCTGGCACCCTCCGAAGCCGCCCGGCGCATGGCGCAGCTCGAGGAGCAGGGTGAAACACGAACGATCCTCAGCTTGGTAGGCAACTGGCTCTCGCTGCCTGCGCCCCCGACTCCGCTCCGCGCCGGCGATCCGATCGGTCGAAGCTATGTTCTGTGCGAGAAAATCGGCGAGGGTGGGATGGGTGAAGTCTGGCGCGCGACGCAAACCATGATCAAGCGCGATGATGCGTTGAAGATGATCCATCCCGCTTTGATTGCGCCCGCGCTGTGCGCGCGATTTGCCGGCGAAACGGAAGTGCTCGGGCGGCTGCAGCATCCCGGCATCGTCGGGATTCATTCCGCGGAAATCCATGTGCGCGAGGATGGCGTGGCCATTCCTTTCTACGCCATGGAATTAATCGATGGGGAGCCGTTGAATCGCTGGGCCGAGGTGCATCGCGAAGATCATGTAGGGCTGCTGCGCATTATGGCGGAAGTATGCGCCGCGGTGCAGCATGCGCACGACCGGCAGATCATTCATCGCGATCTGAAGCCGGCCAATATCCTCGTGCGCAAAGACGGGCATCCCGTGGTGCTCGATTTCGGGATTTCGCGCATTGCTGGCCAGACCGGCGATGCGCCGGGAGAGTTTTCCGGCACGCCGCACTATTCCGCGCCTGAGCAACACGAGGGGCGCGATCGCGATTTTCGCAGTGGGGAAAGCGTGGATGTCTATGCCATCGGCGCGATCCTTTTCGAAATCCTCACCGGGCGCAGGCTGCATCACTTCCCGCGTGGCACACCGATCGCGGAAATGCGCCGGCAGATCATCGAAGGCCGGCCGCGCCGAATCGCAGAGGAATGGCCGGACTGCCCGCCGCCGCTGGACGAAATCGCCGCGCGCGCCGTGCGGCGCAATCCGGCGGATCGCTATTACTCCGTGGCGGCGCTGGGCCGGGCGCTGTCGCGCGTGGCCGCGACGTTAACCCCATCGCCGGCGGTAAATCCCGAGCCGTGGTTTCCAGCGGCGGGAGCGGTCATTCCAGGAACGGAGTGGCGGCTTGCGGAAAAGCTCGGAGAAGGCGGCGCCGGTGAAGTGTGGGCCGGAAAAAATGAAACGCTCGGGGAAACGCGCGTCTTTAAATTTTGCGACACGGAAGAAAAAGCGCGCACGCTGAAGCGCGAACTCACGCTTTACCGCCTGCTCAAGGAACGTGTCGGGCGCAATCCGCATTTCATCCCGCTGCACGACGTCTCCCTCGACGAGCCGCCGTGGTATCTCATGATGGAGCACGTGGATGCGCGCGACCTGGAAAACTGGTGCGCCGCGCAACCCGGCGGCCTCGCGCAGTTCAGCGTCGAGACGCGCGTGGAAATCGTCGCCCAAGTGGCCGAAGCGCTGCAAGCCGCGCATGAAGCCGGCATCCTGCACCGCGACATCAAGCCGGAAAATATCCTGGTCAGGGAAACAAGTAACTCAACAAGTAACGATAATGCCGCCCCGAGCGGGCCACAGCCGATCCATGTCTATATCGCCGATTTCGGCATCGGCCAGCTCACCGTCGAAGAGCTGTCGCAAAGCGGCACGCTCGGCGGCTTTACCTTCACGGTGAGCGACCTGCGCCGTTCCACTCTCGCCGGCACGATGATGTATCTGGCGCCCGAGGTGATGGAAGGCAACCCCGCCACCGCCCGCTCCGACATCTACGGCCTCGGCGTCATCCTCTGGCAGCTCCTTATCGGCAATCTCCGCGCCGCCCTCGACCCCGCCGATTGGCCCAGCCGCATCAGCGACCCTCTTTTGCGCGAAGACCTTCAGCGCTGCCTCGCTGGCTCTCCGGAAAAACGATGGACCAGCGCAGGGGATCTGGCGGCGAGTTTGCGGGCTTTGCCGGGGCGTCGCGTTCAGGAAGTGCGCCGTCAAGAAGAAATCGTGGAGCGGGAGCGCGCGGCCTACCGGCGCGGTGTGTTCCGGACCGCGGCGATTGCGGCATTGCTGGTGATGAGCGTATCGGCTCTGGCGTTGGTGGCATGGTCAAAGACCAAAGAGGCGCGCCTCACTCGGGCTCACGGCGCCTTGGAGCAGGCAGAGGGAATTACACAGTTAACGGCCATGGGCCGGCGGCCAAAGGGACTCGCTTTAGTGGAAGAAGCATGTGCCTTTCCCGACGCTCCCGCGCGCATTAGGACCGTTGCCGCCAGTTTACTGGCCTTGACGGATTTTCAAGCCGTCGACGAGCCGGTCGCTCAAGATTCTGCGTCCCAGGTTAATCAAGGAACGGAAGCGGTATCCCTGATCTCGCCGAGTGGAAAACTTGCGGCACAAGGGAGAGCACTCGATGATGTGCAGGGTGTCGTGGATATTGTGGAAACGAAGGAAGGAAAAGCGCGTGTTACTTTTCGTAGAAAGGATTTCCCGTGGGTGCCGATTCCGGAGGCAGGGTTCCTCCAATTCAGCCCGAAGGAAGATTTTCTGGCCGTGGCGGGCCCGGAAACAAGCCGGCACATCCTGCTATGTGACACAGAACAAGGGCGTTTGCAGTCGTATATATTTGCGCCGGAAGGCTTGAGATCCCTCGCCTGGCATCCGGGAAACCGTTTGCTCGCAACGGGTGGTGAAAACAGATCCGTGCAAATTTGGGATATCTGCTCAGCGCGTGCTCCGCAATCCGCGGGAGCACCAGAGAAGGATTTTAGTTTGCCGCCAGCGCTTTCCGATCCGGCGATCGATCAACCCTTGGTCGAACTCCCCGGCTGGCGGGACTCCGTGCGCTCCCTGAGCTTTGAT
>OUNM010213269.1_pt1 | contig 16168 bp, 10 predicted proteins | sample 1769961 | NCBI WGS metagenome assembly OUNM01 (sample SAMEA3914820, study PRJEB12502) | metagenome | biome: forest; material: soil | place: USA | collected 2012-03-12 | depth 0.3 m | reverse complement strand
GTAGACGGTAGCTGCGAACCCATCGAACGTTTTCTTCTCGAATGAGCGAAATCGTAATGTTAATTTGAGGAAGAAGCTTCCATTCATTTGCCCTCCACGCAAAATAAAATCCTAGTCGAACGGTGAAACTTTCCTAAAAGAGCGATAAATAGAAGGCCAAACAAGAGTGTCGTATAAATGCACAAGTGGTGTATTCGTACAAGGCAGTCCCCGTAATCCAAAAAGAACAAGCATGGATCTGCAAATACAGCAATTAATCAAAAAAGCGTACGCAGCGTTTAATTCGAGGGATATCGATAGCGCACTTTCCACCTTTCATCCGGAAGTGCAATGGCCAAAAGCATTTGAAGGGGGCTATGTAAGCGGGCACGAAGAAATACGAAACTATTGGACTAGGCAATGGACGGAGATAGACCCCCATGTAGAACCTGTCGGAGTGAACGAAAGGCAGGACGGAACTATCGAAGTAACGGTTCATCAACTGGTCAAGGACTTGGAAGACCACCTAATGTTCGACGGAACAGTAAAGCACATTTACACGGTCCAAGATGGCTTGCTACGAAGAATGGACATTGAACTTCCGTCTTAGCCGCATCTCAGAGAGATACGTATCATTGCTTCTACATCGACAGCGGTTGCAAACCCTATAGAACGTTTATATGAGAAGAATTCGGCTTAAGGACGCAACTCCTTCTCCATTCGGCAATGCAAGATGCCTACTTCCATGAACATCTCTCCTTTTCGATAATATCCTGATTTTTCATAAAATTCCAACGCGGTTTGCCGGGCATGCATGACCAGCTTTGCGTATCCTTTTTCCAGTGCGGTCTTTTCTGCAAAATCAAGGAGTGATGTGCCGATTCCTTGGCCTTGGGCGTCTTCCCGCACCGCCATTTGCCTCAGTTTGACTATCTTGTCATCCACTCGGCTCAGAAGACAGCATCCAAGCAGTACGTTTTCTTCAAAGGCCCCTAGAAATAGGTACTCCTTTTCCGCTGCCAATTCTGCAGGCCCGAAAGACAATCCCAACGGTTTTCGCAATATGTGATTGCGCAACTCTACCAGTTGGTGGTAGGATTCACTTCCGTAAGTTATCACCTGGATGGTCGTATGTTCGGGTCTTTTTAGCACATCTAGTGAATAAGCCTTTCTTTATTGTGTTTTAGTAGGTTTTTCCACATCGGCAGCGGTCGCAAACCCTGTTGAACGTTACATTAAGACAATTCCGTCCTAGCAGGGTCTCCGAAGGGACCCTGCGTCAGTTCATCCAAACAGCACATACGCCACGCCCAATGTCAACAAGATATTGAATACTTGGGCCACGACAAAGGCGAGGGCGGGCCGGCCGTTGCCCGTTTTCATAAGCATGGAAAAATCGGTTTCCAGGCCCGTACACACAAAGGCCAAGGCAAAAAAAGTAGTTTGGGCGGCCTTGAGGAAATCTTTTCCTTGGGCCAAGGTTTCTTTCGGCACAATGAACGAACAAAGTAGGGAAGCAGCAAGAAAACCCAATACGAATTTGGGAAAGCGCTCCCAGATCGTGCCTAGGCCCACGGCGTTTTTCTGTTCTCCTTTTTTATGCTGAAAAGTCCAATAGACCGAAATGGCGATGGCTGCAAATCCCAAGAGTACATTTTGCGAAAATTTGACGATGGTACTGTATTTGAGTGCCTGTTCTCCCAACAGCGTTCCCGATGCCACGACCGCTCCCGTGGTGTCGATAGTGCCACCCAGCCAGGCTCCAGCCACTTCTGCACTCAGTCCCAATTCTTTGGCTACATACGGCATGAAGAGCATCATGGGCAGGGCCACGATAAGTACTAAACTGACGACGTACGACAGTTTCTTGCTGTCGCCTTGGATGGCCCCTGCTGTCGCGATAGCTGCCGAGACACCGCAAATAGATACGGCACTGGAAAGCATCAGGCTCATTTCCTGGTCGATTTTCAGCCATTTGGCCACCCAAAAGGCAAAATACCATACTGCCACTACCACTACCAGTGCTTGAACAAGACCTAGAGCGCCTGCCTTCACGATATCTTGGAAAATGATGCTAGTTCCTAGTACGACCAGCCCATTTTTGATAAAAAATTCGGTAGGCAGGGGCTGAGGCAACCAAGCCGGCAAACCTATCACATTCCGTACCGCAATGCCCAACAAAAGAGCAAAGATCACGTACTCAATGCCCAGGTCTTTGATCGGTTTGTACCCTGCGATCCATTGGCTTACAAGTGTCAAGAAGAATAGAAAAGCCAATCCTTTCCAAATGGTCCAGTTTTTCTTGCCTAATCCTGCCTGTGTAGACAGTCCGATCAAGACGGTCAAGACAAGGAAAATGTCGATGCTCAGCCAATTTCCCAAGTCGCTCCAGCGGGCAAGAAGTCCTTCCCCGTCTTTCCAAGCAAAGGAAGGGACGAAGGGAACATGGCCAAACAAGGCAAGGGCAATGATCAAAAAGCCCGTAAACGTGGCCAGCCAATCTTCGTTTCGCAGGAGGTTGTTCATGGTCAATGAAAGGTGTAATGTGCTAAATTGAATTTAAAAACAGAATTATATTTTTAAAAATAATAAAATAAAACAATTTAAAAGAATATTATTCTGTTTTGGTCTTGTTTAAAAATTATCAAGCTGTGTTTCCTTTTTCCTTTCTTGTCGTATAGATACATATATCGGATTGCCGCATGAAAAAAAGTCTCCTGTTTTTCTTTCTCCACTTGGGTAGTTATTTGTCTTTACTGGCGGCGCCTGCCACTACCAGCACGTTCATTAAAATAGACCAATTTGGCTATTTCTGTGGTTCCAAAAAGGTAGCGGTCATTGCTGACCCTCAAACGGGATACAATGCCAACGATGCTTTTACCCCCAGTACCGGCAGCAATCAATACGAAATACGCCGCTGGGACAACGACCAAACAGTATTCTCCGGGACCATCGTGAGTTGGAAAGCTGGCCAAACCCATACCCAATCAGGCGATAAATGCTGGTGGTTCGATTTTTCTTCGCTTACCACTTCGGGAAGTTATTACGTGTTCGACAAAGGGAATAACGTAGGCTCATATCGGTTCGAGATAGGAACCAACGTGTACGACGATGTCTTGAAAGCGGCGGTACGCATGTATTTTTATCAACGGAGCAATTTTGCCAAGACAGCCACTTATGCAGGCACCAAATGGACCGATGGGGCTGCACATCGGCAAGACACCAGCGTCTTGGACCTGAGCAATAAAAATTCCAAAAACCTGAGCGGGGGGTGGTTTGATGCAGGGGATTATAACAAATACACCACTTTTACAGCAGAAGTGATCCCTATCCTAATGGAAGCCTACCGCGCCAATCCAGCTGTTTTTAAGGACAATACCACTATTCCCGAATCGGGCAACGGCGTGCCTGACCTGTTGGACGAAGTGAAGTGGGAGCTCGACTGGCTGGTCAGAATGCAAAATGCGACAGGAAACGGAGGCCTGTACCTCAAGGTGGGATCCATCGATTACAACGAAGTGTCCCCTCCGAGCAGCGATACCCGCCAACGGCATTATTACGGGGAGTGCACGTCTGCCACCCTCACAGGAGCCTTGGATTTTGCCGCGGCGGCGTTGGTGTACAAAACAGTTTCGGCATATGCTTCGTTTGGAAATGATTTACAGACCCGCGCTGAACAAGCATGGAACAGGGCCGTTGTCTCCACATCCAGTTTTACTAGTTTTCAAACCAATTGCGATGATGGTACCATCAAATCGGGAGATGCAGATGTGGCTCAGGACGCAAACAATTTTGACCAAATGGAGTTGGGGGTCTCTGCCGCGGTTTATTTGTTTGAGCTCACGGGAAAGTCTACATACCGGGATTTTGTGGATGCCCACTATCAAGGCATCCGACCCTATGTGGAAACCTATTGGCACCCCTACCGCTCCACTACGGCCAAAGCGCTACTCCATTATACGGAACTGAGCGGAGCGACCACTACGGTCAAGAACAACATTTTGGCAAGTTTCAAGACGGATTATGCGGCAGGAACCTATTCGCTGGGAGCTTGGGCGTCACAGAATGATCCCTATCGGGCACCTCTTGCCGACGATGCCTACCGCTGGGGGAGCAACGCCATCAAAGGGGGAAATGGAATGGTCAACTTAGACAAAGCAAAGTACCTCAACGACACCGATAAGCAAACCTATTTGGACATTGCCGAAGGCATGGTGCATTACATCCATGGGGTCAATCCGCAGACGATGGTGTACTTGAGCAATATGTATGGAATAGGGGCAGAAAACACGGCAAACGAGATATACCATACCTGGTTTGCTGATGGCACCGTTTGGGACAATGCCAAAACGTCTACAAATGGTCCTGCGCCAGGGTACATGACCGGTGGTCCCAATTATTGGTATGTGCAAGAAGGAGGAGGCTTTTCGGATATTAGCCCGCCGGCCGGTCAACCGCACCAAAAGGCATACAAAGATTGGAACACTGGTTGGGATGGCACACGAAATGTCGCTTCATATGCCATTACGGAGCCAGGTATTTATTATCAGGCCAAATATATCAATACCTTGGCAAGGGTCATGGCAACAGGGGCCTGTACAGTGACAGAAATCGAGGAGTTGGCACCAATTGGCGAGCCTGTTTCAGGTGGTCCCAATCCATTTTATAATACACTTGACGTCACTAATTTGGAAAGTGTAAAGATCTCCACCCTGTCAGGAACCCTCCTTTACGAAGGAAACGGCAAAGTGCTGGATACTTCTACTTGGCCAAAAGGACTGTACCTCTTGGAAATGAAGACGGCACGAGGGATAAAGAGAGAGAAGAAACTGAAGGAATGAAGGCCGGTGGCTAAACAATGGAAGAGCACTATATTCACCAGCCAAAGAGGAGGAGGCATTTTGGGACTTGGGATAAAAAGGTGAGTCGAAAGCAAATCCGGTTGTTCTGAGCCTTTCAACTAGTTCCCTTTCCTGTGGATGATCTTTCCTATCTTGCTAAAGGAGAACTAGTACGTGAAAAACTTTTTCGTCCTTTTACCCTTGGAATCTTCCCACAGGAGAAAATAAACTCCCTTGTTTAAATTGCTCACGTCTATTTCTGTTTGGTCGGTTCCCGACGCAAGAGGATTTCGTTGGAGGATTCTCCCCTCCATGCTCAGGATACTGACCCAAGAGGCTTCGGAAACAACCGGATGACTCAAAAAGAATCGGTCTTTTGCTGGGTTAGGATAAAGGAGCAAAGAGGGAAGCGTTTCTTCTTGGTCAAACAACCCCGTTGTCAAGCCATGATACGCCACCGTATCGGTAGGGCTCCAAGCTGTATCGGATTTGGCGAGTGCTCCTATTTTATAAAATAGTAAGGAAGCCAGCGGAAGCACATTGTCCGTGTACTGCAGGGAGCTGGCATTCGTGCCTGTTACCTGGCCTATTTTGATGAAGTTTATTCCGTCGACAGAACGGAAAATCCCATAGGTGAGGGGCTGCACACAGGCGAGTGACCAGTTCAATAGGACCGAAGAAGGGGACTTTAAACTGGCTTCTAAGGCAAGGACAGTGGTTTTTAATGTGCTGTATTGCACATCGGAGGTCGTAATCGTCGAAGGCGTCAGGTTTACATTACAGAGCGTCACATTTTGAGCATGGGTAATGCTGAGGCCTTTGGTGCCCGAAATAGTGACATTGCTGAGCGAAACATCGTTTAAAACGCTGTTGCTCAATCCTGCCAAGCTTCCAATCGTACCAGCTCCCGTGGCCGTCAAACTGTCGATGTAAAAGCCGTTGAGAGAGGGTGTATCCGGATAGGTGCCGCTACTGCTGGTATAATCGAAGGTAATGATGAGAGGATTGCTTACGTTTTTCATCGTGATCTTCGAATAGCGTAAGTTTTGAAGAACTCCTCCCAGCCCGACTGCCGATTTAATTCGGATCCCATTGGTCGTTCCTGTAAACGAACAATCGTGAACAGTCAGATTCCGTACCCCACAATCGATCTCGCTTCCGATGCTGAGGCCATGCCCAGATAAAAATGTACATCCGCTGATGAAAATGTCCTCACAGATTCCCTCCTCGGTGATGATGCCGCCTGCAGGGGTTCCGAGCAAGACCTCCCCGGAAGCAAATACCCGGCCTGATTTGAGGGCAATATTATCATCTCCCGTGCCGATGGTGCAATTGAAGATATGTACGTGTTTGCTGTTGGCTGGATCTATTCCGTCTGTATTGGGGGAATTGCTGGGTGCCGTTACTGTAATATTGCTCACCGTCACATACTTGCATTGGTTGAATTTGATATGGAACATGGGGGAATTCTTCAAGGTCACTCCATCTACTGTGAAATTCACGATCCGATTCACGTAAATCATTTTCGGTCGTTTCAGGTTGCCGTTGTTTTGGAAGAGTGTCCACCATGTAGCACCACTTCCGTCGATGGTTCCTTTTCCTAAAATGGCCACATTGTGCAAGGAATCGCCATTGATCAAATGATTCACCACTACGTTGTTTTTCAGGTACAACGAAGAATCGGTCGTGAACTGCAAGACGGCCTGAGCATCCAGAGAAAGATATACATTGCTCTTCAACGTGATCGGATTGATCAAAAATGTCCCTTTGGGAATTACCAAGGTGCCTCCGCCTGCCGCCCCGCACGAATCGATCGCTTTTTGTAGACGTGCGGTCTGATTGGTCTTTCCATCTCCCACGAGGTAATGCAACGTCACTTGATTGCCTACTGGATGCAAGGTAGCTTGAGAATACGATTTCCCGACTTGAAATAAGAAGAGGAAGGCGAAGAATGTGCGCTTGTACATAAAAGGTGGGAGAGTTTAAATGGAATTAAAACCACCTTTGGTATTTATCTCAAAAAAGATGGTACTATTTCTAGTACAGGAAAGGGAGGGAAATGTAATCAGCGATCAAATTAAAATTTGGGAACCTCCTGATGGCCAAAGCTAGATTCGTCATTGTAATTATTGCCTACGTGAAGGCGATGGCTCACATCCTGCCTTTTGACAAAATGCGTATGTTACCTGCAATTCGAATTCAAAAGAGAAGATGCCTCAGGGTCTCCCAACTGAAAAGCACGGTAGAAATCTGCGCATGCTCCCACGGAATCTTTCAATCCCAATTTTGCCATTCCCCTGTTCTTAAACGCCTTTACATAATTGGGTTTGTACTGGATAGCGGCGTCGAAATAGGGGAGCGAACCGGACAAATCCCCTCTCATCATTTTGAGGGCGGCAGAGTTGAACAGCGCATCTGTATTTGAAGGCATGATGTCGATGACCTTCTGATAGCATTGTAAAGCAGCTTCCGTATTGTTCATGCCCGCCAGCACATTCCCAAGGTTGTAATACGCTTCCAAATAATCGGGTTTTAGTTCGATGGCTCTAGCATAGTCATCCAAAGCCATAGCTTGGTCCCCTAGGATGCTGGTGACCAGGCCATGGTTATAATAGGCTTGGGCATAGGTAGAGTCTAGAGCGATCGCTTGGCTAAAATCTAGAAAAGCATTTTTATATTCCTTCTCCTGTAAAAAGGCTTCCCCTCTGTTCAAATACGCCACTTTGGTAGTGGGATCTTTTTCGATCATGTCCGTGAACAGTGTGATGCTGTTTTTCCACACTTTTGTGCGTTCCGCAGTCGCGAAACAAAAATAGACCGTGTACGCAAAGGCAAGGCAACCGAGGTAGAGTTTCCAATTTGGGAACGGCGGGGGGTCCTGACGTTCGAAATGGGCATAGATTCCCCATGCGACGAAAGAAAGCCCAATGTAGGGAAGATACGAATAGCGTTCCGATACGATGGCTTGTCCTACCGTAACCAATTGCAATACCAAGAGGACAGTGAAAAAATAAAAAAGCGAGCCAAAAAGGAGCTCTTTTTTCATAAAACGGGCTTTGAAAAGCAGCCCTACGAGAAGCGCTACTCCTAGAGGTGCCGCATAATATTCATAAGGCAGCATCCCGTTTTCCTTTCCAGGAAATAGGTGAAGGGCGGTAAGATGGAAGGGGAAAAAGAATTTTCCGATGTAGAATAGGAAGGCATAGGAAGCCAGAAAAAGGTGTTCGAACCACTGGAAGGTGGCTGTTTTGTCTGCCGTAGTGACATTGATGGCATTCGCTTGGGAAATGAATGCGATGCATCCAAAGAAGAGAGAAAGGCCGATAAAAGGGATTTTTTCCACCCACATGCGAAGATCTGTCTTCCTTTCCTGAAAATAATCCACAGACAATAGGACCAAGGGCAACACGACGGCGGCAGATTTGGACAACAAGGAACAAACAAAAAGGGCCAAGCATTGGAGTAGGTAAGAAGGTTTCCTGTCGTTTTGAAGGTAATTGAGGTAACAGAACAAGGCAGACAGAAAGAAGAAAGCATGGAGGACGTCTTTCCGTTCAGAGACCCAGGCTACCGATTCGACGTGCATAGGGTGGATGGCAAAAACCAGTGCGGTTCCTAAGGCAAAGGCTACTTTTCGGGTCAATTTGGAAACAAAAAGGAAGACGAGGAGCGTGTTTGCCAAATGCAACAAAAGATTGATCACATGGTAAGGAGTGGGTTTTAGCTTAAAGAAAGCAAATTCAATTCCATTGGTTAACGTGACCAATGGGTGATAATTTCCGGCATAAAACGAGAAAAAGATGTTCTTTATCCCTGACCATGACAAGTCCCGGATCAAGGAGTTTTCTGTGATGTATTTGGTATCGTCCCAATTGGTAAATCCATTTTTCAATGAATTGGCATAGAGCACAAAGGTCAAAAAGAGGATTCCTCCCAATAAAGAAAATTGATTTTTTGAAATCCAATCCGGTTGCGTGGATTCTTCCAAAGACGGTGCGGATTTTTTTGGGGCGGGCGATAAGGTACTCTTCATAGTGCGGACAGAGCTGCAAAATTAGGGAAACGAGTCCCTTTGGATTTTATCGCAGTGTTACGTTTTGGCTATCAAAAGTCACTGGTTGGTATTCGCTGTTCGACATTTGCACGATCGAACAGCAAATGAAAAGGATTTGTAATCCGTAAAATTGAAAACGTTAATACTCCGATGGCTTCGCGCTCATTTCTTTATAAATGGCCTTATAAAGAAGCGCTTGGCTGGTATCGCCAACTGTATCGTACGCCTTGGCTAGCAAGTGGTAGCCCTCTGCATAATCCGGGCATTCTTTGATCACTTTTTGGAGACAAGCGATCGCCTCTTCCGATTTTTTTTGATAGATGCAGATCTCAGCATAGTAGTACAAAAATTCTACGTTATTGGGAGTGATCTCGATGGCTTTCTGAATGTATTTCGACCCTTCCTCTACGTTTCCTTGATTGGCCAATCCTATTCCCAAGAAGAAAATAGCCAATTCGTTCTGGGGATTTTCTTTGATCACTTGTGTAAGCAGTTCGATCCCTTTTGTGTTTTCCCTATCCAAAACAGCATTGATGCCTTCCACGTCCCATTTGTTCGTTCTTTTTAAGATGACGCACAAGGGCACATTGTCGGCCTTTACAGTATGGACGAGGCCATATTGGGGAGTAAAATAGCCGTTCTTCAACATTTGGGGATCCACAGATGTCTGAAAAAGAATGGCATAGTCCCAATCGTGCTGGTACCTTTCCCGATACCGCATATAGCGGGTATGTAGAGAAGGAGAGATCTTTTTCGCGTAATAGTTGACTTGGAACAGGTGGTTGGAGGCGATGATGGCCGGTTTGCTCAAATCTTCATTTTTTGCCAGCCAATCCATGGCCTGTTTCGCGCTGTTTGCAAAATAATCCGGTTCGTATTCACCCAAAGTGCCATTGATCCCACCCACAAACTCGTTGTAATAGGTATACTCATTGGGGTGGTTGGACAACATAAACCTCATGGGTGAAAAAAGACCCATCGCCACGATTCCTCCCACAACATATTGGAACGATTTCTTTCCGACTTTTCTCAATATTCCTTCACTGGCAATTCCGGCAAAAGAAACCAAAGGGACGTACGTGAAATAGGTATGTCTCCATCCTGTGTAGAAATATGATTCTTTGTAAATGACGTAGCAAATGGGAAAGAGGCCAAAAAAGAGGAGCATAATGAGGTGTCGCAATGTGAAATAGCGACGGAGGATGGGTAAGAAGAGCATCCCTAAAAGGATCAAAGCTAGGACTACGATGGGCGTCGTCATCCAAATGTATTTGGGAACATAATACCAAGGCACATGGGCAGAGAGGATAGAAGTGCCCTCGAATAACGTATAAGGAAGGACGGGAGTGTTGGTCAAAGATGCTAACGCTTCAAACACTTGGGTGAACGGCCTCGTAAGCGCATAAGGCCAGAAGAGAATTCCCACGAAATATCCTATCACGAACATTGCCAAAAGCTTAACCCCTGTATGCTGGAGGAATGTCCAAGGAGAAGAGAAAACTGTTTCTCTAAGCTCTTTTCTTGACAAGATTTCCAACGTACAATAGAGAAGTATATAGGGAACAAGGATCAAACCTCCCGCCCGTACGCCTATGCACAGGCCGATCCCTATGGCCAACCACAGCACGTTTTTCCAGGAAGGATTGGGAAGTCCTTTTACAAAAAGAAGCAAGCGGTAGAGCGCAAAAATATAGGCAGCAGCAAAAGGGGGATCTTTGGGATTGTTCATGGCCTCCCCGAATATCCGCGGACTGAGCGTGATAAGGACCAATGCGAAGAATGCGGCTCGCCATCCTCCGATCTCTTTTGCGACCAACCCGCATCCTACAAAAAGAAGGGAACAGAACAAAGTGATAAACAAATGCCGGCCCTCGAAATCATCCATCCCCAATGTCCTATAGGTGAAGGTGCCAAAGAGATCGATCACGGGCCCGTAATTTATGAGCACTCCGTCCGGATTGTAACGCAAGATAGAATCCTGTTTCCCAAAACTCATGAAATAGTCATACGTCAGATCCCCGAGCGGTTTTTGAAATTTTTCGTCCGACGTGATCCCATAATCAAAGCTCAGCACGCACCTGAAAAGGGTAAAAACAAACGCACTTGCCCAAAAGATTTTTTTCCATAGAAGGGATTCGGAAGAAGAAAGGGGAATACCTTCCGCCGATTTGGCATTTTCCGGTGCGTTTGTCCTACTTGTTTCTTTCAAAGAAGGAGAGGAAGATCCTTGTGGTAATATGCCCATAACTTGGAAACATAAAAGTAAGCCAAATATTTAATCCGGAGCATTGCACAACAATTTCATAACAAATCAACGGAGAGAAGAGTGATCACTTTGGAAATAGAAAGAAACATAATCTTTAAAAAGATCATCAAATGGGAATGATTCATAAGATATAGCATCCTGATACATAAATACATATGATTTTTTTATTTATGAATAATGAAAGGGTATCATTGGACACTTTCAGCTTTGGGTAGTGGGTTGGATTTTGCTTTCGTATTACCTAAGTTCGATGTCCAAAACGGAATAGCGATGCCCAGATGGAGAAAATGGTTTATATGTACTGTACTTATCTGTACCGGAATGCACCTCTTGGCACAGGAAGCTTTCAAGCCGCGGTATTTGTTGGTCAAAACCAATGTGACCCAAATGGTGGATTTATTCACCTTTCCAAGTGTAGGCCTTTGTGTAGAGGCCATGGTCTCCCCTCGTTTCAGCGTGTCAGCTGAAGCTTCTTATCAGATATATTCGCTTAGGAAAGAAGATTCCACATTTTTTCCTCAGAAAGGGTACAAAGCAAGTGCGGAAGTGAGAATGTATTTCAAAAGACTTCAAAAGAGAGAAGGGGCTCCTGAAGGATTGTATGTGGGCATTCAACCTTTTTTCCGTCAAAACCAATACTCGGCCTCCATTTCGTATGTCCATGCACCCCATGATACGCTGACGGATGGCTTGGGCGTTCGGAAAACCTGCTATGGAGTGAATCTTTTGGGAGGTTACCAACTACGTTTTCTTTCCAGATGCGTGTTGGATGCGTATTTGGGAATTGGAGCCATGAACAGAAACGTGGAAAATGTGCACAAGGAATTCGACGCGTCGGCAGGGGATAAGCTCTTTGGGTACGATTTGGTTCCTTTTTTTGCCCAGCGCCATTTGAGTGACTATGCTGGGCCAAGCCTCAATCTTCAGTTGGGAGTTAGAATCGGAGTGTACTTGGTGAAAGAATAGCTTCTTTTTAGTGTCCCTGCCTTGGTTTAAGCAAGCCCCAACGGTACCTTTGCAATTATTTAATTGCTCTGCCACTCATGAGAATCCTCCATACCGCCGATTGGCACCTTGGCAAGAAACTGGATCAATTTGAGCGTACGGACGAGCACCAAGACTTTTTAGACTGGCTCATTGGTACGCTCGATACAGAGAAGATCGATGTGCTGATCGTGGCCGGCGATATTTTTGATACGGGTTCTCCTTCCAATACCGCCTTGGAACAGTATTATGGCTTTTTGGTACAGGTAAAAAATACCTATTGCCGCGAGGTAATCATCATTGGCGGCAATCATGACTCGATCAGTACTTTAAATGCTCCTAAGGAATTGCTCAAATATTTGAATGTGCATGTAATAGGAGGGGTGCCGGAAGTGTTTGCCGATCAAATCATCCCTATCCGAGATAGAAATGGGAAAATAGAACTGATAGTGTGTGCCGTGCCTTTCCTTCGCGATCGGGACATCCGGCTGTCGATCTCCGGCGAGACGAGCGAAGAAAGAGAAATCCGAATCAAAGAGGGCATTCAGGCCCACTACCATCGTTTCAAGGAGCATCTTCATCCTTATACGTTGGAAAAAATTCCTATCATTGCTACCGGTCACCTGTTTGCCGCCGGATCAAGTACTTCCGAGAGTGAAAAAGAAATCCATGTGGGCAATCTGGGACAAGTGCGTGGTGACCAATTTCCCGAAGAATTCAACTATGTCGCTTTAGGCCACATCCACCGGCCACAGGTAGTCAACAAGATGGAACACGTCCGCTATTCGGGATCGCCCATTTCCTTGAGTTTTTCGGAGCACGAAGACAAAAAGCTGGTCGTGATCGTAGAATTTGGGGCAAATGAGAACATGGCCGTGCGCCTGTTGCAGGTTCCGTCAAATCGGGAGTTGGTTCGGATAAAAGGGACGTGGGAAAAAGTACGGGACAAGATCCTGCTCTTAGAAGACCGCCAAATGAAATATCCCGCTTGGGTAGAAGTGCAAGTGGAAACGGATAGCTATCTCCCTGATTTGGAAGAACAATTGACACGATTGAAACACGGGAAGAAACACATCGAACATTTTTTCCCGAGGCAAGTCCGGACAAGGGTGCTTCCCGCTTTAGACCAGCTTTCAGAAGAAGTAGATACATTGACGGATCTCGATCCTAAGACAGTTTTCTTGAAAAAATGCCAGTCTGAATTGGGTGAGGCAGATATTACAGAGCTGGTGCAGACATTTGACGAGGCCTTGGAACAATTAAGGCAAAGAGAAGGATAGCATGCGGATACTCGGCCTGAGGTTTTTAAATCTGAATTCGCTGAGAGGGGAACACGAAATCCGCTTCGACCGTCCTCCTTTTTCAGAAAGTGGTTTGTTTGCCATTACCGGCCCGACAGGAGCCGGAAAAACCACCATTTTGGATGCGATCACGGTGGCTTTGTACGGGAAAGTCCATCGCCACGACAAAGAAGTAGAAGAAATGATGTCGCGCCATACGGCAGAATGCTATGCCGAAGTGGAGTTTGAAGTAAATAGCGTCCACTACCGGTCGAAATGGTCCTTGAAAAGAGGAAGAGGCAAAATAGAAGGGGCGATCCAATCCGAAAAAATGGAATTTTGCGAAGTGGCCACCGGCAAATTCTTGGGAGGACACACTGCCACTTCCATTAAGCAGGCTGTTATAGAATGTTGCGGCTTAGATTATAGCCAATTTCTCCGTTCAGTGATGCTTTCGCAAGGCGACTTTACTCGCTTCCTAAAAGCCAAAGACGACGAACGCAGCGAATTGCTGGAAAAAATTACCGACACGGGCATCTATTCCGACATTTCCCGTTTCGTGTACGACAAGCAAAAGGAAGAAAAGGAAAAACTCAACACGCTTCAACTGCAATTGGAAGGCGTGGAGATTTTATCGTTGGAGGAGCGGGAGGCATTTGTGAGGAGCCAAACAGAGTTGCTTCACGAAAAAGAAACGGCCAAAACACAGCAAACAGTTTTTGTAGCCAAACTGAATTGGGTAAATGGACTTGCCAAGCTAAGGGAACGACAGGCTACGGAAACGGTAGCGTTGGCAGAGGATCAACGGCGATGGAAAGAGAATGTCCTACATTTCGAACAACTTGCGCAACATCAAAAAGCGGTCGTTTTTCAACCTTCTCTTTTAGATGTAGAGCGGTTGCAAAACCAAGTAGAAAAGACAGTCCAGCTTCTCGAAGAATGGAATGACAAGCTTCCCGAAGAACAAAAAGCCATGGAAGAGGCTTTCCAAGAGGCAGAAGTGGCCAAAATGACCGTCGAAAAGGCCCAAGTTGCCATTGTAGAAGCGGAACCTTTATTGGGAAAAATACAACAAATGGATGCGGCACTCCACCATGCGAACGAACAGGTAGAGAAGCATCGTATCCAACTCCAACACATTGCCCAAGAATTGGACTTGGCGCGGATAGCTAAAGAAGAAAAGGCCGGACAGCTCCAGATCCTTCAGAAAAAAATCGACCAATTAGATACCTGGGTACATGACCATGAAGGGGAAAAAGAACTGGAGAAACTGATCGTAGTCGTTACCCAATCCTACAAACAACAGGAAGAAATCCGCCATGCCTTGGAATTGGCGGAACAGGAATTAAGCCTTCTTCAAATGCAGAAAGCGGAGGGAAAAAGGGAATGGGAAACGAGCGAGAAGCGGAAAGCCGATTTGCAGCAGGAATGGGAAAACGGAAAAGAAAGCGTACGGCTCCTTTTTGAAAAGTGGGAGGCAACTAAAGAGGGGAGAACATTGGAAGACTTGGAGTCTGAACAAGGCATGTTGCCCTCTTTAATCAGCGATTGCGAACAGCAATACAAGTTGGCGATGGCCTATAGAAAGAAAAAAGAAGACCATGATTTAGGGTCAGAAGAACAGCAGCAGAAGGCGCTTGCCTATGAGCAATCAATCAAAGCATTTCAGCTAGTGGAAAAAGAAAAGGAGCAGGCAGATTTGGCCCTTTTGGATTACCGCAAACTGCTCGAATTGGAGCAGCGCATCCAAAAATACGAAGGAGACCGGCAGTTGCTCCGACCAGAAGAACCCTGTCCCTTGTGTGGATCTGTGCATCACCCTTATGCCGAAAGCCATAAAGAAATCAATCTGAGCGGTACAGCACGCAAAAAGGAGGAACAAGAAGCCTATGTCAATCGGCTTATCAAACAGGTTTCGGAAAAAAATGCAGAAGTGGCTACCCTGAAGCTCGCCTTGGAAACGGGAGCAAAACAGCTTGCTCAAGGAACCATGGAATTGGAAGCCGTACTCCATGAATTCGGGGAAATAAATGCACGTTTGCCAAAACCTTTGGACATAGAAAGACCAGAGATTGTATTGGCTATCATTCACAAGAAAAAGCAGCAACTTGCCCTCATTCAAAAGGAAATAGCCGAGTGGAGAAACACAAAAGAAAAATGGACAAAGACCCAGCAGGAAGTAGCTGCAAAGGAAGTCGATGTCATGGAAGCACAAGGCAAATCGGAAACTTTGTCCCTTAAAATAAAGGGATGGGAAGAAGCCCATGCAAAAACTTCTTCCACGTACAAAGAAACAAAAGAAAAGTGGGCGAGGATAGTGGAAGAAATTTCGGAGACACTTTCCCCTTATCACCTTGTGTTCGAGGCGAGCAATCCCGCAGCCCTTGTGTCAAAAATTGAATCGCGCTGGCAAAAATATGCCCAAACCGTACGCGATCTTGGACAGTTTAAATTAGAGGAAACCCAGTCAAAAGCAGAACTAGAAGGATTGGTAAAAGCATGGGAAGAAAAATCCGGGCGTCACCACCAGTTGACCTTCGACTTACAGGGGCTGCAAACCGAGTTGAACGCACAGAAAGCCAATCGCATCCATTTATTCGGAGACAAGCTTCCTTCTCAGGAAAGGGAGCGGTTACAGGCGGAAGCAAAGGCAGGTCAACAGGAAAAGGACAAAAGATTGGAAGCACTGAGAGAAAAGCAAGAGCACGTCCGTACGACACAAGCGCACTTGGCACAAGGGCGACAGACCCTCCAAGCACTGCGC
>OUNM010130803.1_pt1 | contig 16175 bp, 11 predicted proteins | sample 1769961 | NCBI WGS metagenome assembly OUNM01 (sample SAMEA3914820, study PRJEB12502) | metagenome | biome: forest; material: soil | place: USA | collected 2012-03-12 | depth 0.3 m | reverse complement strand
CTGCACCAGCGCGCGGGCGCGGTGGCCGGGCACCTGCGGCTGACGGCGTTCTCGACCGCCATGCGCGGCCTGGTCGCGCCGGTGGTCCGTGACCTTCGCGACGCCCACCCGGACCTGACCCTCTCCCTCACCGAGCGCGAGCCGTGGGACACCGTCGACCTGGTCGGCTCCGGCCAGACCGACCTCGGGGTCGTGCACCGCTGGGGCGACGTGCCGATCGCGATCCCCGACCACCTCGCCGCGACGGTCGTCGCGCACGACGTCGCGGAGGTGATCGTGCACCGCGACCACCCCCTCGCCGCCCGGGCGCGGGTGACGCCGCGCGACCTGGTCGACGAGGGCTGGATCGCCACGCCCGAGGGGACGATCTGCCGCCAGTGGCTGACCCGGATGTACGCCGGGACCGGGCGACTCCCCCGCATCGCGCACACGTCGATGGAGTTCGACTCCCACCTCGCCCTGGTGCGCGCCGGCCTCGGGATCGCGCTCGTGCCCCGGCTCGGCCGTCAGCCGCTGGGCGACGAGCTGGTCGCCGTACCCGCTGACGACCCCGAGCCGACCCGCGACGTCATCGCGGTGCACCGGCGGAGCATGGCGGACTCCCCCGCGGTGCGGGCCGTGCTGGACGGTCTCAGAACAGGGCAGAAGCCAGGTTCTGCCGGCCCCTGAGCACCCGCGGGTCGTCGTTGCCGACCGCTCCGAACAGCCCGATCAGGTGCTCGCGGGCCTTGTCGCGGTCGTCGCCGGCGGTACGGCGAACCACGTCGACGAGCCGGTTGAACGCGTCGTCCACGTGGCCGCCGAGCATGTCGAGGTCGGCGACCATCGTCTGCGCGTCGACGTCGTCGGGGTTCGCGGCCGCGGCGGCGCGGGCCGCGTTGAGGTCCACGCCCTGCGTGCGCTGCAGCACCTTCGCCATCGCCAGGCCGGCGGCGGCCTCGGCGTCGGCCGGGTTGGCGTCGACGAGCTTCTGGTACTCCGCGACCGCTCGGTCGATGTCCCCGTCGCCCAGCGCGTCCTGCGCGGCGGCGTACCGCGGGTCGACGAGCTCCTCGCCGTCCTCGGTCTCGCCGGCGACCATCCGCGGCTGGTGGCGCCCGGCGACACCGTTCGCGGTCAGCTGCTGCATGACCTGGGTGAGCTGGGCGCGCAGCTGGTCGAGCGGCAGCACGTCCTGGAACAGCGGGGCCGGCCGACCGTCGAGCACCGCGACGACCAGCGGGATCGACGGGATCTGCATGGCCTGCGCGATCTGCGGCGCGGCGTCGATGTCGACGAGGCCGACGAGGAAGCGGCCCTCGAACTCCCCGGACAGCGTCTCCATGTCGCGCGCGAGGTCGGCGCTCTCGGGCATCCGGGTCGGCGAGTAGAACACCAGGAACACCGGCGCGGTCGTGGATGCCTCGACCGTCGACTGGAAGTTCTGCTCGGTCACCTGGAGGGCGTACGACGAGCCCGCCGACCCGCCCGCGGGTGCGCCTGCCGGAGCGGCGCCCGCGAGGCCGGACAGGTCGACGGCGCCGGGACGGGAGAACGGCTGCTGGCTCATGGCGTCAATCCTAGGGAGGTCGCGCGAGGCCGCTACACCAGGCCCAGCGCCACGGCCTCCTCGCGCAGCTCCTCCCGGACGCTCGGGTGGGCGGCGTTCTCGATCAGCTCGTGTGCCTGCTCGCGCTGGTCGCGCCCGTACAGCTCGGCGATGCCCTGCTCGGTGACGACCGCGGTCATCTGGAACGACGTCACGGGCTCGTCGACCAGCGGCACGATCGTCGAGCTGTCCGCCTTCGGGTGCCACGAGCGCATCGCGATGAACGCCTGACCGCCCTCGGCGTGCATCGCGCCGACGAAGAAGTCGGTCTGGCCGCCGAACCCGGAGTGGATCCGGGCGTTGATCCGCGACGCGTTGGCCTGGCCGAACAGGTCGACCTGGAGGGCGGTGTTCACGCTGACCATCCGCTGGTTCCGCGCGATCCGGGCGGGGCTGTTGGTGACCTCGGTGCGCCGCATCAGCACCCGCTCGTTGTCGTCCACCCACGCGAGCAGCTCAGGTGACCCGAACAGGAAGGACGCGGTGATCGGCACCGTGCGGTCCAGCGCGCCGACCTTCTCGAGCGCGTAGATGCTGTCGGAGAACATCTCGGTCCAGACCCGCAGGCCGCTGCGGCTGGTCAGCCCGCGCAGGGTCGCGTCGGGTACGGCGCCGATGCCGGCCTGCAGCGTCGAGCCGTCGCCCACCCGGTCGGCGACGAGCGCGCCGATCCGCGCCGAGTCCTCGTCGATCACGCTGACCGGTGCGCCCGGCAGCGGCGCGTCGGCCTCCACGAGGACGTCGACCAGGTCGAGGTCGAGGAGCGCGTCGCCGTACGTCCACGGCATCCGGTCGTTGACCTGCGCGATCACGATCCCGCCGCGTCGCTTCGCGGCCTCGACGGCCGCGGGCAGCACGTTCACCTCGACGCCGAGCGACACCTGGCCGTTGCGTGGCCGAGTCGTGTGCAGCACCACGACGTCCGGCGGGAGCGCCGTGCCGAACAGCGTGGGCACCATCGAGAGCCGCGCGGGCAGGTACGCCAGCCGCGGGCTGCGCCGCTGGCCGGGCCCGACGAACGACGTCTCCAGCGTGACGCCGTCGCGGTCGGGCAGGCCGGGCTGGCCGTTGAGCGCCCAGAGCCGGTAGCCGTCGAGCGCCTCGTCGACCAGCGCCAGCACCTGCCACGGAGTGGCGTGGTTGCCGGTGACGACGACGCGGGGGTCCGCGGGGAGCGCGGCGAGGGCGGAGGCGAGGTCCACGTCCCGATTCCAGCAGACCGCCGCGTCGCGGTCACGAGGTCGAAGGACCCTGGTCGTCAGAAGCGCGCAGGCTGCCGGTACTCGTCCCACTCCGCACGGTCTCCACCGTGCCGGCCCGCGTCGGTCCACGGGCCACGGACCGTCCCCAATGTGGGGCCAAGGTCCATCGGCTTCTGTATCGAACTGGTCGACGGGACCGCGTCGACGTCCGCACCACCCAACCCCAAGGGGGCACCGATGAACCTGTCAATCCTCCCCGCACGGGAACGGCCACCGCGCCGGACCGGTCGGCGAACGCTCCGCGCCGCGACCTGCGTGCTGGCAGCCGTCCTCATGCCGATCTCGGGCCTGATGGTGCTGACCGCGGCACCGGCCTCCGCCGTGCTCCCCAACGTCGGGGCCACCGACCCGGACACCGGCTTCCCGACGTGGTACGCCGACGACACCGGTCTGTCCCTGCAGCTGTGTCTCGACGGCCTCCCGAACTGCCTGGCCAGCCGGGCCGACCTGCTCGACGCCGGTGCCGGGGGCGAGGCGTTCTGGTACGCCGCCGACGCCGAGCTCGGGCCGATGACGGTCGCCAACCACCTCGAGGCTGCGTACCTCGACGTCGACCAGCCCATCGCGTTCATGCGCACCCAGGCCTCCGCACCCAAGGGCGGGCTGGCCCCGGAGGCGACGTACACGATCCAGGACCCGTACGGCACCTACACCTGCACCTCGGACATCAACGGGACCATCCGGAACAACGCCTGCCGGATCGAGACCGGGGGCACCGTGCCCTTCGACTTCACGGCCGCGCAGGCCGGGAGGATCGGCCCGTTCCTGACCTGGGACACCTATGGCACCGCGGGACCCGACGCGCCGCCGGCCGGCTACATCGGTGACAGTGCCACGCCGCACCGGGTGATCGGATCGGACTTCAACATGGTCCGGGTCATCGGTCCAGGCATCAACGCCGACCGGACGCTCTCCTGCGACCCGGCGGCCTTCAGCGGCCCGGTCGAGAACTGCGCCGAGACCGACCTCTTCCTCATCCAGGGCAAGGTGCAGCCGAGCGCCTCGGCGTCACTGACCCCGCGGTCGGTGGACTTCGGCAACTCCGCGACCACGGAGACCAGGAGCATCACCTACACCTCGACCGGGGCGGAGAACGTCGTCGTCAGCAATGTCGCGGTGTCGGGCTCGACGGACTTCAGCACGACGGAGGACTGCACGGCGGCCACCACCGGCATCGCCCCGGGCTCGAGCTGCACGATCGACGTGACCTACACGCCACGACCGGGCACGACCGCGAGCGGGACGGTCACCGTCACCGACTCCGTCGGCACGAGGACGGTCAGCCTGGCTGGACGATCCCAGGGCGTCGTGACCACCGACGCCAGCAGCATGGCCTTCGGCGACGTCAAGGTCGGCACCGTGTCGGCTCCGGACGTCGTGACCGTTCTCAACGATGGTCCCGCGCCCTTGACGGTGACCGGAACGAGCCTGTCCGGCACCGGCGCGTCGCACTACCAGCGCGCCACCGACTGTGCGGTCCTCGACCCCGGGGCCTCCTGTGAGGTGTCGGTGACGTTCCGGCCGCTCAGCACGGGCACCAAGAACGCAACGCTCACGATCGCGACCAACGGCGGCAACTCGTCGCTGAGCCTGACCGGACGGGGCACCGCCCCCGCGGTGAACCTCTCGCCGACCTCGCTCGCCTTCGGCGACCAGGCGACCGGCACCACGTCGGCGTCCCGGTCGGTGCTGCTCACCAACAGCGGGACGGCCCCGCTGTTCATCGACGGGGTGAGCACGACGGACGCGGCAACGTTCCCGGTGACGGGTGGCTCCTGCTTCGCCGGGCTGAACCTGGCTCCCGGCAGCTCGTGCAACGTGACGCTCGCGTTCCGGCCGGGCTCGGGCGGCGCGAAGTCCGGATCACTCCGGATCGGCGGTGACGGCAACACCTTCAGCGTCGCGCTCAGCGGCAACGGCGTGGCGCCGCCTGCCACCGTGCCCAACGCGCCGACCGGCGTCTCGGCCACGGGCGGCAACGCCCAGGCGACCGTCTCGTGGACGGCACCGGCCGACGGCGGCTCACCGCTCACGGAGTATCGCGTCGACGTGCGCACCGGGACGACCGTGGTCCGGACCGTCACCGGCGTCACCGGCACCAGCACGACGATCGGCACGCTGACCAACGGCACGGCGTACAACTTCCAGGTGCGCGCGGTGAACGCCGTCGGTGCCGGTCCGTTGTCCGCCTCGTCGAACACGGTGACGCCGACCGCCCCCGCCGCAACCCCCGCCGCCCCGACGGGAGTGACCGCCACCCCCGGCAACACCCAGGCGACGGTCCGATGGACGGCCGGCGCGACCGGTGGTTCGGCGATCACGTCGTGGCAGGTGGAGGTCCGCACCGGCACGACGGTGGTCCGCACGATCACCGGCATCGCGGCCGCGGCGCGGAGCACCACGGTGACCGGGCTGACCAACGGCACGGCGTACAACTTCCGGGTCCGCGCGGTCAACGCCGTCGGTGCCGGGACGTTCTCCGCGGCGTCGAACACCGTCACCCCGGCGACCACACCGGGCGCGCCGGTGATCGGGACGGCCGTCGCAGGCGTCGCTGGCGGTGCCATCACCGCGACGGCGAACTGGACGCCACCGGCCAGCAACGGTGGCTCGCCGGTCACCGGGTACGTCGTCCGCGCGCTGCGGATCGTGAACGGGGCCGTCGCCAGCACGACCACCTCGGCGGTGCAGCCGGCCACGGCGCGGAGCCTGCAGATGACGCTCCCGCAGACCGGCAACTACCGGTTCACCGCCCAAGCGGTCAACGCCATCGGGTCCGGCCCCCAGTCGGCCCGGTCCAACCTGGTCGCGGGGAGGTGACGGCACCGGCGTGAGCTGACCGCGACGGAGACACCGCGGGTCCGGGCACTCCTTCCCCACGGGGTGGCCGGACCCGCGGTCCGCAGCTCGGGAGCCGGGCCACCGCCCGTCTCCGGCGAGGCTAGAACCGGGCGGGCTCCCGGTACTCCCCCCACTCCGCGCGCAGCGCGTCGCAGATCTCGCCCAGCGTCGCCTCGGCGCGGCACGCGTCGAGCATCGGCTCGATCATGTTCTCGTCGGCCCGGGCTGCCTCGACCATCCGCTCGAGGGCGGCCTTGACCGCCGCGTCGTCGCGGCCGAGCCGGCGGCCGTTCAGGACCCGCACCTGCTCGACCTCGACCTCGTGCGAGACCCGCAGGATCTCCAGCTCGTGCGTGACCGACTCCTCGTGGCAGTTGACGCCGACGATCCTCTTGTCGCCCTTCTCGAGGGAGACCTGGTACTGGAACGCAGCCTCGGCGATCTCGGACATGAACCAGCCCTCCTCGATGCCGTGCAGCAGGCCGCGGGTCACGAGCCACTCGCCGTTGCGGACCGCCTCGGCGATCCTCTCCGGCTGGCGGGACGTGAGCGTGGAGCCGCCCATCGCGAGGATCTTGTCGAAGATCGCCTCGGCCTCGGCCTCGATCCGGTCGGTCAGCTCCTCGAGGTACCACGAGCCGCCGAGCGGATCGGCGACGTTCACGACGCCGGTCTCCTCCATGATCACCTGCTGCGTGCGCAGCGCGATCTCCGCGGCCTGCTCCGACGGGAGCGCCAGGGTCTCGTCGAGGGCGTTGGTGTGCAGCGAGTTGGTGCCGCCGAGCACCGCCGAGAGCGCCTCGATGCCGGTGCGGACGACGTTGTTGTACGGCTGCTGGGCGGTGAGCGAGACGCCGGCGGTCTGGGTGTGGAACCGGAGCCACTGCGCCTTCTCGGACTGCGCTCCGTAGACGTCGCGCATCCACCTCGCCCAGATCCGGCGGGCGGCGCGGAACTTCGCGATCTCCTCGAAGAAGTCCACGTGCGCGTCGAAGAAGAACGACAGGCCCGGCCCGAACACGTCCACGTCGAGGCCGCGCGAGAGGCCCAGCTCGACGTACCCGAAGCCGTCGGCGAGTGTGAAGGCCAGCTCCTGCGCGGCCGTCGAGCCGGCTTCGCGGATGTGGTAGCCCGACACCGAGAGCGGCTTGTACGCCGGGATGTTCTCGGCGCAGTACTCCATCAGGTCACCGATGAGCTTCAGGTGCGGCTCGGGCCCGAAGAGCCACTCCTTCTGCGCGATGTACTCCTTGAAGATGTCGGTCTGGAGCGTGCCGTTGAGCGTCCGGGTGTCGACGCCGGCGCGCTCCGCGGCGACCAGCATCATGCAGAACACCGGGACCGCCGGGCCGCTGATCGTCATCGAGGTCGTGACGTCGCCGAGGTCGATGCCGTCGAACAGGATCTCCATGTCCGCGACCGAGTCGATCGCGACGCCGCAGTGGCCGACCTCGCCGAGCGACTTCGGGTCGTCGGAGTCACGGCCCATCAGGGTCGGCATGTCGAACGCGACCGAGAGACCGCCGCCCCCGCGGCCGAGGATCATCCGGTAGCGCTCGTTGGTCTGCTGGGCGTTGCCGAAGCCGGCGAACTGGCGGATCGTCCAGGTCCGACCGCGGTAGCCGGTCGGGTAGAGACCGCGGGTGTACGGGAACTCGCCGGGCCACTCCGAGTCCTCGGTGCCGTAGGCCGGCTCGACCTCGAGGCCGCTCAGCGTGGTGAAGTCGGCCTCGCGGACCCGGGACTTCTCGTAGCGGGCCTGCCAGCGGTCGCGTGCGCTCATGAAAGAAATACTAGGACATCCAACTATCTGGCCCAAGTATCGGGGACCGACGTACTGTGCTCGCGGTCACATGTGTTGGCCATGACGTGAACGGGAGGCTCACTTAGATGAGAACACGTAGATCCCTGGCGGTGGCGGCCTCGGTGGCCGTCGTCTGCGGACTCACGCAGCTGGCCCCGGCAGAGGGCTCGACGCCGCAGGCGTCGAAGCCCACACCGAAGGGCTTCAGCAAGTCGATCGACCGCTCGCTCGGCAACGGGCTGGGGCGAATGGTCGCAACCAAGGGCTCGGGCACGGCGCGCGTAGGAAGCAGCGGGCTCGTAGTCAACCAGGGATCGCTGGCGATCCGTGACGACCGGGGCAGGGTCCTCATCGACCTCACCCCACAGGCGGACGCGGACCGCGCGGCGTTCCGGACGCAGGCGGAGAAGCTCGGCCTCGTCGTGACGGCCACGGACAGCGGGTCGGGCACGCTCGAGGGCTACGCACCGCTGGACGCGATGAAGTCGCTGGCGGGGCTGGACGAGACCGGCACCATCGCGCAGGAGCTGCGGCCGATCACCCGGGCCGGCTCGACGACGTCGCAGGGTGTCAACTTCCAGCGCATCGACAAGGTCCTGGCCAAGGGCATCAAGGGCCAGGGCATGACGATCGGCGTGCTGTCGGACTCCTACGACACCGCGAAGAACGATGTCTTCGGCGAGCCCCTGACCATCCACGCCAGGGACGACATCAAGTCGGGTGACCTGCCCGGCCGCGCCAACCCGCGGAACCGGAAGCCGGTCGTCGTCATCGAGGACGGCAGCGACCCGGACACCGACACGGACGAGGGTCGCGGCATGCTGCAGATCGTCCACGACATCGCCCCCCAGGCGAAGCTGTGCTTCGCGACGGCGTTCGGCGGTGACGTCGGGTTCGCGAACAACATCCGCAGGCTCGCCAACAAGAACGGGCGCTGCGGCGCGGACGTGATCGTGGACGACGTCGGCTACTTCGACGAGCCGTTCTTCTCCGACGGCATCATCGGCGACGCGGTCGACGACGTCGCCAAGAAGGGTGTCGCCTACTTCTCCAGCGCCGGCAACGCGGGCGACCACGGCGCCTGGGACGGCGCCGTCCACCTCGTGGACGTGACGCGAGGCACCGCAGGCACGAACCTCGACTTCAGCGGCGTCGACCCGGCCCTGTACGCCGGCGGCCTGCAGGACATGAAGCCCGGACGGGGCGTCGACGTCGGCCAGACCTACACGCTCGACCCGGCGACCGGCGGCCTGTACGACCTGCAGTGGAACGACCCGGTCGACCGGGACGGTGCCACGCTCGGGCCGGCGTTCCTCGACACGACCGGTGAGATCACCGCCGCCGACCCGGCGCCGTCGTTCGAGTTCACCCCGACCGCGGACCAGCTCGGCAAGCAGGTGCTGTTCACCGTCGACGGCATCCCGAGCGGCACGACCGACCTGATCCTCGACGTCGTCAAGCCGGACGGCACCGAGCTCGGGCCGATCGACACCGGCTCGTCGCCGGAGAAGCTGGCCACCAGGCTGGACCAGCCCGGCACCTACACGATCACGGTCTCGGGCTTCAACGGCGACACCGGTGACTTCACCCTCAAGATCGAGCCGGTCCTCGCCCCGTCCAAGGTGACGACCGACTTCAACATCCTGGCCTTCGACAAGGACGGCAACTTCCTCGCCCCCCTCGGGGACGACAACACGCTGACCGGCAAGCCCGCCGAGGTGCAGGGGCTCGGTGGCATCGACGAGCTCCAGCTCGTCATCGCCAAGACGACGCCCGACCCGACCCCGGTGACGCACCTGCGGGTCATCCTGAACGGCGACCTGTACGTGTCGGAGTACTTCGACCCGTCGGCTCCGGCGACCTTCGGCCACCCCACGGCCGCGGGCGCGATCGGCGTGGCGGCGTACGACCCGTTCAAGGCGTTCCTCCCGGAGCCGTACACGTCCCCGGGCGGCAAGCTGAAGTTCTACTTCGACTCCGCCGGCAAGCGGTTCAAGACCCCGAAGGTCCGTCAGAAGCCGGAGGTCGCGGCGACCGACCGTGGCAACACGACGTTCTTCGTGGCCGACGACGCGCGGGATGCCGACGACTTCCCGAACTTCGGCGGCACGAGCGCGTCGGCCCCGCACGCGGCGGCCATCGCGGCGCTGATGCTCCAGGCCCACAAGAAGAACCTGAGTCCTGCCCAGGTCCGCACCCGGCTCGAGCGGAGCACGTTCGGCCACGACCTCGACCCGTTCCGATCGGTCGGGACGGCGCAGGGCCTGCGGATCAGCGCGACCGGCAGCTCGAGCGACGAGCGCAACACCACGCCGGGCTCACTGGCCGACCCGAACTTCTTCCGGGTCAGCTACAGCGGTGGCCAGCCGATCACGTCGATCAGGTTCTTCGGCGGGACGGCCAGCCCGACCTCGCTCAGGGGCATCGTGTTCGACCCGCGTCCGCTCGCCGCTCCGGCGAGCTTCCGGGACGGCGGCTTCCCGTTCACGGTCGGCACGACCAAGGGAGTGGACCCGAGCAGCATCTCGGCGTCGTTCTCCAGGCGGTTCGCCGCACTGCCCGCGGGCGTCTTCCAGAACATGAAGGTGACGTTCGCCGACGGCCTGCAGCCCGGACAGTCGTTCGGCTTCGGCATCGACCGTGATGCCGCGCTGTGGGCTCCGGACCTGCCGGCGATCGAGGGCAACAACGCCGACGAGCTCGGCGGCGCGTTCTCGTTGCCGAGCGGGAAGAAGCTGACCCAGGGCATGCGGTTCAGCGCGACCCTGGCCAACGGAAAGACCATCACCGGTCGATTCGTGAACCGGCTCGGTCAGGGCTGGACGGCGGTCGACGGCTTCGGGGTGATCAACGCCCAGCAGGCCGTCCTCGGTCGCTGACCCGAGCTGCGGAACTCGCCTGTCCCTCCCGGACCTCGGTCCGGGAGGGACAGGCGCGAAACGGGGTGCTCGCGCGACCGCGCGGGCACCCCGTACCCAATGCTGACGATTCCCCGAGTGCCCTGAGCAAGTAGGACAAGACAAGGCGTCGCCGCCTCATGGCGGGTCAGCAACCGGCCGGCGCCGAGCTCGGGAGGAAACATGAAGAAGTTCGTGCCAGCCGGAATCGCCATCGCCACCTGCGTGGCCACGTGCGTTGCCGGAGTCCTCATCCCCGCCGGAGCCGCGTCGTCGGCTCCGACGGCGGCCAAGCCGGGCCGACCGGCACCGTCCGACGTCCGCGAGGTCGCCCCGGACGCCAAGTACAAGACCGGGCGACTCGGCATCAGCAAGCGTGAGCTCCGGAAGGCCACGCCGCAGCACGTAGCGGCGGCGGCAACGCCACCCGTCGGGACGGTTCGGCAGTGGATCGCCCTCGACGACTTCAACGGCATCCTGTACCGCAAGGACTACACGCTCCGCGGCGTCGGCGACAAGATCGAGGTCTGGGTCGCCAACGACACCAGCTTCCCCGCCGGGGACTGCCGCACGCAGGTGCCCGGGACGACCGACATCACCGATGCCCAGGTCGACCGGTTGATCACCGAGTTCGACGGCAACATCTACAAGAAGGAGACGGCGGCCTTCAGCACGCCTCCCGACCACGACGGCACCAACGCCCTCCTCGGCCCGGACGCCAACGGCAATGGTGGGGTCTACACCGGCGACGGCGACAAGACCGTCGCCTTGATCGACAACGTCCGCGACGACAACTTCTTCGACTTCCCGGCCGCTCCGACGTACATCGCCGGCTTCTTCTCCACGCAGTTCAACGTGCTCCTCGACCGCAACGTGATGACGATCGATGCCTTCGACTGGGAGCACCGCACGACGGCCGACCCGCCCGACGAGCCGACCGACGACCTGTGCACGAGCCGCCCGGCGCGACCGAACCTCTACGAGGGCGTGTTCGCCCACGAGTGGCAGCACCTGCTGCACTCCTACACCGACCCGTTCGAGACGACGTGGATGAACGAGGGCCTCTCCGACTTCGCCCAGACGCTGACCGGGTACGTCGACTCGACCGCGACGGTCTTCGACAAGGGTGCCGACAGCCACCTGTACTGCTTCCAGGGCTTCGGCATCGTGGAGACGCCGTTCAACCCCAACCCGAGGGACTGCGGCGGACCGCAGAACTCGCTGACCCTCTGGGGAGAGGAGGCGGAGAACCCGAACGCGATCCTCGCCGACTACGGCAACGCGTACTCGATGATGCTCTACCTGAACGACCGGTTCGGGACCGACCTCATCTCCGCCCTGCACCGCGACGGCGCCAACCAGGGACTCGCGAGCCTGGCCGTCCAGCTCGCCAACGAAGGCATCTCCGACCCGTTCAAGGTGATCCACCAGTTCCAGTCGATGGTCCTGCTCGACAAGCTGCTCGGCAGGTCACCGAACGCCCGCGTCATCGGGACCTCCAAGAAGCTGGTCTCGACCCCGAGCCTGCGCTCGACGGTCAACCTGACCAACCCGGAGGCTTTCAACACGCCCGGTGCCGCACCGAACGGCGCCGACTACGTCGTCCTGCGCAACGGCGCGGGACAGATGCTCGCCGGCCGGCAGATCCACTCGGTCCGGTTCGACGGCGCCTCGACACTGCCGTCGTTGCCGCTGCTGTGGACCGTCGTGTCCGACGACCCCGACAGCCCCGGTGACCCGGTGCTGTGGTCCGGCAACGAGAGCAACCTGGACTCCGCCGCCGTGACCGAGGTGACCGTACCCACCGCCGACCCGACCCTGACCTTCGACGCGAAGTACGGCGCCGAGCTCGGCTTCGACTACGCCTACGTCCAGGTCTCGACCGACGGCGGCAAGACGTACACGTCGATCGCGGGCGACAAGACGGTGGACGCCCCGCTCGGGCCGGGGCTCAACGGCACCACGGACGGGTTCGAGCCGCACAGCTACGACCTCTCGGCGTACGCCGGCCAGGACGTGCTGCTGAGCTTCCGCTACGTCAGCGACGGCGGGGTCAACGAGGGAGGGCTGCTGGTCGACGACATCGCCGTCGGTGGCACCACGATCAGCGACGGCTCGAGCCTCGACCCGTTCGACTCCCCGACCGAGATCCGGCCGCTGGACGTTGCGAACTGGAACCTGAAGCTGGTCGGGATCCGCTACGGCCACAGGCCGGTGGTCCTCCAGGCCGAGTTCAACGGTCGCAACCACGTCCGGCTCGGGCACCGAGCCCTGCGCGCGGCGAAGCCGTTCAACCAGGTGATCGCGATCGTCGCGACCGACGACCCGACCGAGCTCGTGCAGCAGTACGCGCCGTACACGCTGCGGGTCAACGGAGCGCTGCAGCCGGGAGGCGCGGAGAGCTAGCGCGTCCAGCGGTAGACCTGGCCGTCCCGGACCTCGGTCCGGGACGGCGGTCGCGGAACGGGGTGCTCGCGCAGGTGCGCGAGCACCCTCGTCCGGCCGCGCAGCGCGACGTCGCCGTCGGTGAAGTGCAGGTACGGGTGCAGCAGGTCGCGTAGGCCGTCCCAGTCGCCGGAGTCCATCGCGTTCCACGCGGCCGCCGTGGGCGGGGGCATCTCGGGCAGGTCGTGGAGCATCTTCGGCGTGCACATCCGCCACGCGTCGGTCACCAGCTCGCGCATCTCGTCGGCGTCGAGCCGGTCCAGGTGGGCGCACACCCACTGGTAGCGCAGGTCCCGCGGCGGCGGCAGGAAGAACGTTTCCGGATCCGACTCGATCAGCCCGTCGCGCGCGTCCATCGGGTAGCCGAACCCCACGTCGAGCTCGTCCCGCGAGAACCCGACGAACACGATCTGGCGGACCTTGAGCTTGTAGCGTCCGCCCGTGAAGAACTCGTAGGCCCGCGGCAGCGCGAGGCCGACTCGTCGTACGTCGTCAGCGGTGACCACGGCGGGGCCTAGAAGTCTCCGGCGGCCTTGCGGATCGGTCGGAGCAGCTCCGAGAGCTCCGTCAGGTCGGCCTCGGTGAGCGAGCCGAGGGCGAAGTCGGCGGCGACCAGGTCCTGCGTCGCCACCTCGACGAGGGCCCTGCCCTTCGGCGTGATCTCGGCCAGGACCGCGCGGCCGTCGTCCGGGTGCGCCCGCCGGACGACGAGGCCGGCCGACTCGAGCCGCCGGATGATCGAGGTGATCGAGGTCGGGTGCACCTGCAACCGCTCCCCCATCTTCCCGAGCGGCAACGAGCCGCGGGAGGAGAAGACCAGCAGCACCAGCGCCTCGTAGCGCGCGAAGGTCAGGCCGTGCGGCTTGAGGATCGCGTCGAGCCGGCCGATGACGAGCTGCTGGACGCGCATCAGCGAGGTGACGGCGTGCATCGCAGGGACGCGGTCCCAGTGATCGCCCCACTGGCGCGCGGCTTCGTCGATCGGGTCGAACGGAAGGGTCACGCGCAGACCCTAGTTGACCTGCCTGCCGCGGAGGCCGGCCCGCTGGACGACCCGCTGGATGGCGAGGTCGCGCTGGTAGGGATGCCCGACGTACCGGATGTCCCGGATCCCCTGCTCCTGGGCTGCGGACTCGAAGCAGAAGTGGCCGAAGCCGAGCAGTCGGCCGTGCAGCGGCCGGCGCACCGTGATGTCGAGAATCCGGCTCAGCGGCATGGTCGCCAGGCTCTGGCTGAGCACGCCGTGGACCCGGAACACCCGCATGTTGGTGATCACGAACCGGTCCCGGTGCTCGCGGAGCGCCAGCCAGCCGGCGTGCCCCAGCACGCCGAACGCGAGCAGGATCGGCCCCCACGCCAGGTCCACCGGCGCCACCCCGCTCAGCAGGAGCAGCGCGATCCCGGCGATCGCCTCGACGGCCGGGCGGACGTACGCCGCCCAGTGGTGCCGCACCTCGTCGACGATGACCTCGCCCTCGTCGCGCAGGAGGTGCTTCGCGATCCGCGGGTCGGCCCAGAGCCCGATGCCCACGTGGGGCTACTCGAGCTCGCGGATGAAGGTGATCACCGCGGCGAAGAAGTCGCCGGTCAGCTCCGCGCCGTTGGCGCCGGCCTTGTGGGCGGACTGGGCGAGACCGTGCGGATCGGTCACCATCCAGAACACACCGAACACGACGAGCAGCACGACGACTGCCTTTTTCATGGGGAAGGCTCCATCCTCAGACACCCGGAGTCAGGACAGGGATCGATGAGGTGTCTACCGAAGCGGCGACCCGGGGTCCACCGGACACGCCGGTCTAGACCGGATTTCGGAGTCCGAACGTCCGGGACGGTCAGCGCACCGGCCAGCAGACCTCGGTGACGTGGTGGATCAGGTCGTCCTCGTCGCCGAGCGGCAGGTACCGCTCGACGACCGGACCGTCGGCGGCCAGCGCCTGCTCGGTGACGGTGCGGCCGACGGCGGAGTAGGCACCGTCGAGGTCGACCATGGGGCCGTCGTACGTCGCCACGGCGTACCGGGTGGCGGGACGCCGGATCGCCTCCACGCGGCCGGGCAGCGGCGGCACCGAGGCGACCGGGACGAACGCGACGACCTCGGAGCCGCCCTCGGTGAAGTACGCGGTCGGGAAGTCCGCTCCGTCCGGTCCGGTGCGCTCGACGCCGGACGTGCGCAGCAGCCGGTGGAGCTCGGTGAACGCCTCCATCCACCAGGTCACGACCGTCTCGCCGTCGACGACGCCGCGGATCGCGAGTGCCAGCGTCGCCGGCTCGTCCCGCTCCTCCACCCGGATCTCCGCCGGGTCGCCGGCGAGCATCCGGCGCAGTGAGTCGACGGTCTCCTGGGTCTCCCGGAGCTGGCGGCTCATCCGGTCCAGGTGGGCGACGATCACCGCGTTGCGCGACACCTCGTCGGGCGCCGCGAGCACGGTCCGCACGTCGTCCACGGGGAGGTCGAGGTCGCGCAGCCGCCGGATCAGGCGGGCCTGGGCGACCTGCTCGGCCCGGTAGAACCGGTAGCCGCTGTGCGAGTCGATCCGGGCCGGCTCCAGCAGCCCCACGTCGTGGTAGTGCCGCAGCGCCTTCACCGTCAGGAACGTCATCCGGGAGAAGTCACCGATGCTCAGCAGCCCGTCCATGGCGCACAGCCTGCACCCTCCCCCTGCGGGAGAGTCCATGATTTTCCGGCGGGCTTGACCCTCCCCCAACAGGAGGTCGGAGAACTCGGGGCATGACCACTGTCGACACCTTCCGGCGCGGGCCACTCGCGGTCCTGCTGACCGGCACCTTCCTGATCGTCCTCGACTTCTTCGTCGTGAACGTCGCGCTGCCGTCGGTGCAGCGCGACCTGCATGCCGACAACACCGCTCTGGAGTGGCTGGTCGCCGGCTACGGGCTGACCTTCGGCGGCCTCCTGCTGCTCGCCAGCCGGGTCGCCGACCGCTGGGGCCGGCGCCGGGTGTTCGTCCTCGGCGTGGCGCTGTTCGTCGCGAGCTCCGCGGCGTGTGGCATCGCCCCCGACGTCACCACCCTCGAGATCGCCCGGCTCCTGCAGGGTGCGGCCGCCGCCGCGATCGGTCCGACGGTCCTCGCGCTGATCGGCGACGTGTACGCCGGCCCGCACCGCGTCCGCGCGCTCGGCGCCTACGCGACCGCGATGGGCGTGGCCGCCGCGTCCGGCCAGCTCGTCGGCGGGCTGCTGATCCACCTCGACGTCGCCGGCACCGGCTGGCGCTCGATCTTCCTCGTCAACGTGCCGGTCGGCGTGGGCGTCGTCGGACTGGCGCTGCTCTTCACCGGCATGGCGGCGTACTTCCTGGTGCTCGCGCTCTACCTCCAGG
>OUNM010538089.1_pt1 | contig 16190 bp, 7 predicted proteins | sample 1769961 | NCBI WGS metagenome assembly OUNM01 (sample SAMEA3914820, study PRJEB12502) | metagenome | biome: forest; material: soil | place: USA | collected 2012-03-12 | depth 0.3 m | reverse complement strand
GGCCAGCCGCAGCGCGAGCTCGTAGGACTTGAGCTGCGCCTCGCAGATCGCCTCGGCGCGCAGGTTCTGCGAGCCGGCGAACAGGTGGAAGCCCTCGAAATCGAGGCCGGATTCGGCGATCGCATCGAGCATCGCCGGAACGTGCTCGACGTCGACGCCGAACTGCTTGGGCCCGCCGCCCATCTTCATGCCCGACCCCTTCAGCTCGAAGTCCGGATTGACGCGCACGGCCACGCGAGCCGCGATGCCCAACTGCGCGGCGATGTCCTTCAGCAGCCGCACCTCGCGCATCGACTCGAGGTTGATCAGCACTCGCGACGCGACGGCCTGGCGCAGCTCCGCCTCGCGCTTGCCGGGCCCGGCGAAGCTGATCTCGCGCGGGTCGGCGCCGGCGTCCAGCGCCACCTTCAGCTCGCCGGCCGAGGCCACGTCGATGCCGTCGACCAGTTGCGCCATCAGGCCCACCACCGCGGCCATCGGATTGGCCTTCATCGCGTAGTGCAGGCGAATGCCCGCGGGCAGCGCCGCGCGCAGCTCGTCGACGCGCCGGCGCAGCAGGCCGCGGTCGTAGGCGAAGAACGGCGTCTGGCCGACGCGCTCCGCGAGTGTCGACAGCGTCTCTCCGCCGACCAGCAACTGGCCGCCCGCGGAGGCGAACTGCGTCATCGGGGCGTGGCGCGGCGCGCCGGGCGCGATCTCCTGGGGATCCATCAACGACTCCGTCATGTCGGCTCGGCGGCATTGCCGGCCTGGGCGATCCATTCGGTCGACAACAGCTTGCGGTCGATCTTGCCGTTCGGATTGCGCGGCAGCGGTCCGACGCGGATATCGAAGCCGGCCGGCAGCATGTAGGCGGGCATGCGGGCGCGGCACTGCGCCTGCAGGGCCGCGAGGTCGACGTCGTCCTGGCCCGCCGGGGCGGTGGCGATGACCTGGATCGCCTGGCCCAGCACGGGGTGCTCGACGCCGAACGCCACGCACTCGCCCACGTGCCGCGTGGCGTACAGGATCTCCTCGACCTCGGCGGGGCTCACGCGGTAGCCCGAGGTCTTGATCATCTCGTCGCGGCGTCCGATGAAGTACAGGAAGCCCTCCGCGTCGCGACGCACCGTGTCGCCGGAGTAGACGGCGAACTCCGGCAACTGCAGGCCGCTGGCGCGCCACGGGCCGCCGGCGGGCAGCAGCCTGTAGCGCTCGGCGGTCTTGGCGGCGTCGTTCCAGTAGCCCATGCCGACCAGGCCGCCGCGATGCACCAGCTCGCCGGGCTCGTCGGCATCGCAGCTCGTGCCGTCCTCGCGCAGCACCAGGATCTCGGCGTTCGGGATCGCCTTGCCGATCGAGTCGGGCCGGCGATCGACCTCCTCGGGTGGCAGATAGGTGGAGCGGAACGCCTCGGTCAGGCCGTACATCAGGAACGGCCGGCTTTGCGGCAGGTGCCGGCGCAGCAGCGTGAGCGTCTCGAGCGGCATACGGCCGCCCGTGTTGGCGAAGTAGCGCAGGTTCTGTGCGATGGATTCCGGCCACTTGAGGGCCGCGAGCTGGATGTACAGCGGCGGCACCGCGGTCAGCCCGGTGACCTTCTCGCGCTCCATCGTCCTGAGCACGTCGCGCGGCAGCACGTAATTGAGCAGGACCACGCGGGCGCCGCTGTGGAAGGCCGTCGTCAGCTGGCTGAAGCCGGCGTCGAAGGACAGCGGCAGCGCCGCCAGCAGCGTGTCGCCCGCATGGTTGCCGAGGTAGGACGCGACGCTCTTCGCGCCCAGCACCATGTTGCGATGCGACAGCACGACGCCCTTGGGCTTGCCGGTACTGCCCGAGGTATAGAGGATCGCCAGCATGTCGGTGTCGATCACGCGGTGGCGCGGGCCGGGTGGCGTGTCGAGGAAGGCGTCCCAGGCCGTCGCGCGCAGCCGTGGCGGCGAGCCGGCGGACGCGCCCGGCTCCGCGCCGGTGGTCACCACGTGCTCCAGGCTGGCGCAGCGATCGAGCACGTCGGTGAGGGTGGCGAGCCGCTCGGGCGACGTGACCAGCAGGCGCACGTCGCAGTCCGCCAGGATGAAGCCCACCTGCTCCGCCTTGAGCACCGGATTGACCGGGACGAAGACCGCGCCGGCCGCGGCCGCGCCGAAGCTCGCCACCACCGTCTCGACGCGCTTCTCGAGGTAGATGCCGACGCGCTCGCCGCGCGCGATGCCGGCCTGCAGCAGTCCGGCCGCGAAGCGCTCGATGGCCTCCAGCAGGCTCGCGTACGAGACGTGGCGGTCGCCGTCGGTCAACGCGATGGCCGACGGCGTGCGCAGCGCCGCGTTGGCAACCAGTTCATGCAGAAGGGTCGAATCGTTCACGGGCACGGCGATGGCTGTCACGTCGATGAGGAAAAAGTATCTCACGCCGCTCGACGGGAAACCTGCCGATCGCCCGATCAGGCGCGCGCAAACCGGCCCTGGCAAGCGATCGACATCGCCGGCTTCCCCCTAGTTCAAGGTACCGGGTTCAGCGCGGGCGCCGTCGCCCCTGCGCACCCCGTGGCCGAGTGCGTGACATGCGTCAACATCGGGGCCAGGCCCGATCTCCCGGGCGATCGAAGTCAGATACCATTCGTAAAAATAGGAGGGATCCATTCGAGATGGACACGACAAAAGAAATCGTCCACCTGCTGGACGATGTGCTCAGCCTCGGGGGTCGCACGGCGTCTTTCACTCGCGCCACGCCATTGCTGGGCGCGGTTCCGGAGCTGGATTCCATGGCAGTCGTCTCGCTGATCACGGCCATCGAGGAACGTTTCGGGTTTGTCATCGAGGATGACGACATCGACGGTCATACTTTCGAGACCGTCGGCAGCCTGACCGACTTCGTCTCGGGCAAGCTCCACGAGTGAGCTGCAATGGCCAATGGCGCGACTCCCCTGTTCCTCGAGTCCCGCGGCAACGCCGGCGGGCAGCGATTCTGCATGCTGCATCGTCCACAGCATGCGCGGGGCGCCGTCCTCTACGTGCATCCGTTCGCCGAGGAGATGAACAAGTCGCGCCGCATGGCCACACTGCAATCGCGCGCCTTCGCTGACGCGGGCTATGCGGTGCTGCAGGTCGACCTGTTCGGCTGCGGCGACAGCGCCGGCGATTTCGGCGACGCCACCTGGAACGACTGGATCGACGACGTGGCCGACGCCGCCCACTGGCTGCGCGGCCAGTTCGACGTTCCGCTCACGCTGTGGGGCCTGCGCGCGGGCTGCCTGATCGCTTCGGAAGCAGCCCGCCGCCAATCGTTGGCCTGCGATTTCCTGTTCTGGCAGCCGGCGACCAGCGGCAAGCTGGCGTTGCAGCAGCATCTCCGGCTCCAACTCGCCAAGGACATGCTCGATGGCCAGGCACGCGGCACGACGGACCGGCTGCGCGCGCGCCTGGCCGCTGGCGAATCCGTGGAGATCGCCGGCTACACGTTGAACCCCGGCCTGGCGCAGGGCCTGGACAGCGCGACGCTGGTTCCGGCAGGCCGGGGCCGGTCGGCGTGGGTGGAAGTCTCGACGCGCGACGAGGCCAGCCTGCTGCCGGCAACGGCCGCCGCCATCGACCGCTGGAAGGCCGCCGGACACGCCGTGGTGCAGCGAGTCGTCCAGGGCCCGTCCTTCTGGACCACCACCGAGATCGAAGAGGCGCCGGCGCTCATCGACGCGACGCTGGACGTGGTCCGCGCAGAGGTCGAAGCGACATGCACCGCGTGAGCGCACGCCCGGCCGCTCCGAAGGGAGCTCGCACCGCAGCCGTCAGGCGGAGGGTAGCCTTATGCGCACGCCCGGCCGCTCCGAAGGGAGCTCGCACCGCAGCCGTCGGGCGGAGGGTAGCCTTATGCTTACGCCCGGCCGCTCCGAAAGGAGCTCGCACCGCAGCCGTCAGGTGGAGGGTAGCCCGATGACCGAACGCGCGCTGACCTTCGACTGCGAAGGAGCTTCGCTGGTCGGCATCCTCAGCGAGCCGTCCGTGCCGTCTCGCATCGGGGTGGTGATCGTCGTGGGCGGCCCGCAATACCGGGCCGGCAGCCATCGTCAATTCGTGCTGCTGGCGCGCGCGCTCGCGCAACAGGGCTTTGCCGTGCTGCGCTTCGACATGCGCGGCATGGGCGACAGCCAGGGGACGTCAGGGGGCTTCGAGGCCGCGACGGCCGACATCGGCGCCGCCGTCGACGCCCTGTGCGCGCAGGCGCCCGGCGTCACACAGGTCGCCCTGTGGGGCCTGTGCGATGGCGCATCGGCCGCCCTGCTCTATCTCGACGCCGTGCAGGATGCTCGCGTCCGCGGGGTGTGCCTGCTCAACCCGTGGGTTCGATCGCCCGAGAGCCTGGCCCGCGTCCAGTTGCGCCACTACTACTGGCGCCGGCTCGGCGAGCGCGCGTTCTGGCACAAGCTGGCGAGCGGCCGCGTGGGCGTCCAGGCCTGGCGCGACCTGAGAGCCAACCTGCGCGCCCGTCGCCCCGCCGAGCGGGCCGCGGCGCTGCCCTTCCAGCACCGGATGGCGCGCGCCTGGAAGGCCTTCGACGGCGACATCCTGCTCGTGCTGAGCGGCGACGATTTCACGGCCAGGGAATTCGTCGATGCCACGGGCAGCGAACCCGCCTGGGCGCGCGCCCTGGAGCATCGCGGGCTGCAACGACACGACCTGCCGGACGCGGATCACACCTTCACGGCCTCACCGTGGCGCCAGCAGGTCGACGAGATCACTGCCGCCTGGCTCAAGGCGCTGCCGGCGCACGGGGCCGGGGCCACGTCGGAGCGCACATGAACGGATGGCGCATTCTCGTGCTGGCAGTCCTGCTGCAGCTCTCCGCGCATGCCGGCGCGCAGGGCGGCAGTGTCTGCGGCAGCCTCGAGAACCACTACGGGCCGTACGACTACAGGGTGGAGCGCAACGGACGCCTGCGCATCGTCGAACGCTTCCACTTCACGCCCGAAGTGGAGGCGCTGATCCGCGGCGAGTCCGGCTCCATCGGCGGCGACCTCGACTACACCTTGCACACCTCGCCCAACCACCATCGCGCGTTGATTGCGCTGGTCCGGTACGGCGAGCGCCTGAAGACCACGCAGCCCCCCGCGATGCAATATTCGATCGACTGCTACTTCGACCGCGCCGTCCGCTACCAGCAGGACGACACCGTCGTGCGCGAGCTGTTCGCGCAATACCTCGCCAAGGGCGGCCATCTGAAGGAAGCGAAGGACCAGCTCCAGGCCGCGACCGTCTACGCCAAGGACAACGCGATCTCGCACTACAACATCGGCCTGATCTATTTCGAGTTGAAGGACTACGACCACGCGCTCGAACAGGCGCAGGTCGCCAGCGAGGAAGGCTTCGCCCGTCCCGAGCTTCGCGACATGCTCAAGGGCGTGGGCAAATGGCAGGATCCGCCCGCGGCAGCGAGCGCCCCCGCCGCCTCGTCGGCGCCGGCGGCATCGACCGCGGCGGCCCAGCCGTGATCGCCGGCCCGCCTTCGCGCCTCACGGCCGCAGCGAGCCATGCGGCCCGGGAGTCCGCATGACCGTCCGACGCGCGCTGGCGTTCTCCTACATCGAGAAATATGGCTCCTTCCTGCTGAGCCTGGTATCGACCGCGATCATCTCGCGCCTGCTCAAGCCGGCCGACATCGGCGTGTTCGCGATCGGCATGTCGCTGGTCGGGGTCGTGGCCGTCATTCGCGAGCTTGGCGTCAGTACCTACCTGGTGCAGGAGGCCGAGCTCAACGAGACCCGCATCCGCGCGGCGTTCACCCTGTCGGTGATGATGGGCGCGGCACTGTGCCTGCTGCTGCTGATCGTGAGCGTGCCCGCCGGAAGGTTCTACAAGGATCCGACGGTCACGACCATCGTCGCCATCCTGGCCTTGAATTTCGCACTGACCCCGCTTGGCAGCGTATCGCAGTCGCTGCTCATGCGCGAGCTCCGTTTCAGTACGCTGACGTGGGTCCGGCTCGCCCAGTCGGCGATCCTCGCGGGCGGATCGATCGCGCTGGCGGAGCTGGGATGGGGGCCCTTGAGCCTGGCCTGGGGGGCGACGGTGTCGGGCGCGGCCAACTCGATCATCTCGCTCTGGATCCGCCCCCACCCGATGCGCCTGACCTTCGACAAGCACGAGCTGCGGCGCGTGTTCTCCGTCGGCGGACCGGCCACGGCGGTGAACGTCGTCGACGAGGTCGTCAACTCGTTGCCGGAACTCGTGCTGGGTCGCACGCAGACGCTCGCCGCAGCGGGCCTGTTCAGCCGCGGGCGCGGCATGTCGCAGATGGCGCATCAGTTGCTGGCGCGCGCGGCCGGGCCGGTGTTCCTGGCGGTCTTCGCCGAACGCCAGCGCGAAGGCGCGCCGCTGGCGCCCCTCTACGCCAAGGCGACGGCCTGCGTCCTGGGCCTGGGCTGGGTGGCGCTGGCCATGCTGGTGGTGCTGGCCGAACCCGTCGTGCGGGGGCTGTTCGGGCCGAACTGGCTGGCGGTCGTGCCGATCATGCGATGGCTCAGCCTGGCGGCCGCCGTGGCGCTCCTGACGTCCGGCGCGCACCACCTGTTGCTGGCCAGCGGCGGCGTCCGCGACGTGCTCCACGCCAAGGTGGCCACGCTGCCCGCACAGGCGGTGCCGCTGGTCGTCGGCGCCTTCTTCGGCGTGAACTGGATGGCCACGGCGATGATCCTGAGCAGCGGCGTCGCCAGCCTCATGCTCGCCCTGGCGGTGCGCGCGCGCTCGGGCATCGCCCTGCGCCACCAGCTCGCGCCGGCGTTCGCGAGCTTCCCAATCGCATTGGCAGGTGCTGCCGGTGCATCCGTGGGCCTGATGATCTCGACCCCCTACTCCACGCTGGGTGCGTTCGAGCAACTGTTGGTCGGTGGTTCTGTCGGCGTCGTATTCGCAGCAGGCGCGCTGATGGCGGGCAAGCATCCCTTGCGGGGCGAGATCGCGCTGCTGCTGATGCGCTTTCGCCATGCCGCCTAGCGCACTGCGACCAGGCGCCCGCGACAGCCGCCTCGTCTCGCCCGACGGCGCGACATGGCGGCGACGGAGTCGCGCATGACCGACCACTCGGGCAACGCTTTCGACAAGATCCGGTGGGCCGCCGCCACGGCTGTCCTGCTGAGCCACAGCTTTCCGCTGATCGGCCTGCCCGAGCCGATGGTCTGCGGCGACTCGCTCGGGAAGCTGGCCGTGATGGTGTTCTTCGCGGTGAGCGGCTACCTCGTCTGCCAGAGCTGGGATCGCGATCCCGACGTGCTGCGCTTCGGCCAGCGGCGCGCGCTGCGGATCCTGCCGGGACTGGTGGTCGCCACGCTGGTGACCACGTTCGGGATCGGCGCGATCGTCACCACGCTGCCCCTCGGCGCCTTCGTGGCCGATCGGGCGACCTGGGGCTACGTCGCCAACAACGCCTTGCTGGTCGCGGGCATCGATCGCGTGCCGGGCGCGTTCGAGCATTCACCGCAACCCATCTTCAACGGATCGCTCTGGACGCTGCGCTACGAGGTGACGATGTACGCGATCCTGGCGCTGGGAGCGCTTGCCGTGCGCCTGCGCGCCGCCTGCCTGGCGCTGTTCCTCGTGGGGCTCGCGATCCTGGCCGGCCTCTCCTGGCGCGGCGTCGGTCACTACTCGCTGCCGATTCCGGGCTTGTGGAAGATCGGCATGGAATTCGACGCCGTGCGGCTCGTCAAGCTGGGCACGGCCTTTTTCTGCGCGGCCTCGCTGTACGTGATGCGCGATCGCGTTGCATTGCGCTGGCGCTACGCGCTGGCAATGATGGTCGCACTGGCATTCGCCACGGGCGGCCCGCTGGGTCCCGTGCTGCTCGCGCTCACCGTGCCCTACGTGACGCTGGTCGCGGCCTTCAGGTCGCCGGCCGCGCTGCGCACCGCGTGGGCCAACGACTTGTCCTATGGCATCTACGTCTATGCCTACCCGGTCCAGCAGATGGTGACGCAATACGCGCTGGCCCACGGCCATCGCTGGCTGTGGGCGTTTGGCGTTTCGCTGCTGGTGACGCTGGTGCTCGCGGCGCTGTCCTGGAAGCTGGTCGAACAGCCGGCACTGCAGCACAAGCCACGCCGCCGCAAGGAACCCGCGCCGGCGCCGGCGCCGGCGCGGGTTCCTTGCGGCGGCGTGGCTTGTGCTGCAGTGCCGGCTGTTCGACCAGCTTCCAGGACAGCGCCGCGAGCACCAGCGTCACCAGCAGCGAAACGCCAAACGCCCACAGCCAGCGATGGCCGTGGGCCAGCGCGTATTGCGTCACCATCTGCTGGACCGGGTAGGCATAGACGTAGATGCCATAGGACAAGTCGTTGGCCCACGCGGTGCGCAGCGCGGCCGGCGACCTGAAGGCCGCGACCAGCGTCACGTAGGGCACGGTGAGCGCGAGCAGCACGGGACCCAGCGGGCCGCCCGTGGCGAATGCCAGTGCGACCATCATTGCCAGCGCGTAGCGCCAGCGCAATGCAACGCGATCGCGCATCACGTACAGCGAGGCCGCGCAGAAAAAGGCCGTGCCCAGCTTGACGAGCCGCACGGCGTCGAATTCCATGCCGATCTTCCACAAGCCCGGAATCGGCAGCGAGTAGTGACCGACGCCGCGCCAGGAGAGGCCGGCCAGGATCGCGAGCCCCACGAGGAACAGCGCCAGGCAGGCGGCGCGCAGGCGCACGGCAAGCGCTCCCAGCGCCAGGATCGCGTACATCGTCACCTCGTAGCGCAGCGTCCAGAGCGATCCGTTGAAGATGGGTTGCGGTGAATGCTCGAACGCGCCCGGCACGCGATCGATGCCCGCGACCAGCAAGGCGTTGTTGGCGACGTAGCCCCAGGTCGCCCGATCGGCCACGAAGGCGCCGAGGGGCAGCGTGGTGACGATCGCGCCGATCCCGAACGTGGTCACCAGCGTGGCGACCACCAGTCCCGGCAGGATCCGCAGCGCGCGCCGCTGGCCGAAGCGCAGCACGTCGGGATCGCGATCCCAGCTCTGGCAGACGAGGTAGCCGCTCACCGCGAAGAACACCATCACGGCCAGCTTCCCGAGCGAGTCGCCGCAGACCATCGGCTCGGGCAGGCCGATCAGCGGAAAGCTGTGGCTCAGCAGGACAGCCGTGGCGGCGGCCCACCGGATCTTGTCGAAAGCGTTGCCCGAGTGGTCGGTCATGCGCGACTCCGTCGCCGCCATGTCGCGCCGTCGGGCGAGACGAGGCGGCTGTCGCGGGCGCCTGGTCGCAGTGCGCTAGGCGGCATGGCGAAAGCGCATCAGCAGCAGCGCGATCTCGCCCCGCAAGGGATGCTTGCCCGCCATCAGCGCGCCTGCTGCGAATACGACGCCGACAGAACCACCGACCAACAGTTGCTCGAACGCACCCAGCGTGGAGTAGGGGGTCGAGATCATCAGGCCCACGGATGCACCGGCAGCACCTGCCAATGCGATTGGGAAGCTCGCGAACGCCGGCGCGAGCTGGTGGCGCAGGGCGATGCCCGAGCGCGCGCGCACCGCCAGGGCGAGCATGAGGCTGGCGACGCCGCTGCTCAGGATCATCGCCGTGGCCATCCAGTTCACGCCGAAGAAGGCGCCGACGACCAGCGGCACCGCCTGTGCGGGCAGCGTGGCCACCTTGGCGTGGAGCACGTCGCGGACGCCGCCGCTGGCCAGCAACAGGTGGTGCGCGCCGGACGTCAGGAGCGCCACGGCGGCCGCCAGGCTGAGCCATCGCATGATCGGCACGACCGCCAGCCAGTTCGGCCCGAACAGCCCCCGCACGACGGGTTCGGCCAGCACCACCAGCATGGCCAGCGCCACCCAGCCCAGGCCCAGGACGCAGGCCGTCGCCTTGGCGTAGAGGGGCGCCAGCGGCGCGCCTTCGCGCTGGCGTTCGGCGAAGACCGCCAGGAACACCGGCCCGGCCGCGCGCGCCAGCAACTGATGCGCCATCTGCGACATGCCGCGCCCGCGGCTGAACAGGCCCGCTGCGGCGAGCGTCTGCGTGCGACCCAGCACGAGTTCCGGCAACGAGTTGACGACCTCGTCGACGACGTTCACCGCCGTGGCCGGTCCGCCGACGGAGAACACGCGCCGCAGCTCGTGCTTGTCGAAGGTCAGGCGCATCGGGTGGGGGCGGATCCAGAGCGAGATGATCGAGTTGGCCGCGCCCGACACCGTCGCCCCCCAGGCCAGGCTCAAGGGCCCCCATCCCAGCTCCGCCAGCGCGATCGATCCGCCCGCGAGGATCGCCGACTGGGCGAGCCGGACCCACGTCAGCGTACTGAAACGGAGCTCGCGCATGAGCAGCGACTGCGATACGCTGCCAAGCGGGGTCAGTGCGAAATTCAAGGCCAGGATGGCGACGATGGTCGTGACCGTCGGATCCTTGTAGAACCTTCCGGCGGGCACGCTCACGATCAGCAGCAGCAGGCACAGTGCCGCGCCCATCATCACCGACAGGGTGAACGCCGCGCGGATGCGGGTCTCGTTGAGCTCGGCCTCCTGCACCAGGTAGGTACTGACGCCAAGCTCGCGAATGACGGCCACGACCCCGACCAGCGACATGCCGATCGCGAACACGCCGATGTCGGCCGGCTTGAGCAGGCGCGAGATGATCGCGGTCGATACCAGGCTCAGCAGGAAGGAGCCATATTTCTCGATGTAGGAGAACGCCAGCGCGCGTCGGACGGTCATGCGGACTCCCGGGCCGCATGGCTCGCTGCGGCCGTGAGGCGCGAAGGCGGGCCGGCGATCACGGCTGGGCCGCCGCGGTCGATGCCGCCGGCGCCGACGAGGCGGCGGGGGCGCTCGCTGCCGCGGGCGGATCCTGCCATTTGCCCACGCCCTTGAGCATGTCGCGAAGCTCGGGACGGGCGAAGCCTTCCTCGCTGGCGACCTGCGCCTGTTCGAGCGCGTGGTCGTAGTCCTTCAACTCGAAATAGATCAGGCCGATGTTGTAGTGCGAGATCGCGTTGTCCTTGGCGTAGACGGTCGCGGCCTGGAGCTGGTCCTTCGCTTCCTTCAGATGGCCGCCCTTGGCGAGGTATTGCGCGAACAGCTCGCGCACGACGGTGTCGTCCTGCTGGTAGCGGACGGCGCGGTCGAAGTAGCAGTCGATCGAATATTGCATCGCGGGGGGCTGCGTGGTCTTCAGGCGCTCGCCGTACCGGACCAGCGCAATCAACGCGCGATGGTGGTTGGGCGAGGTGTGCAAGGTGTAGTCGAGGTCGCCGCCGATGGAGCCGGACTCGCCGCGGATCAGCGCCTCCACTTCGGGCGTGAAGTGGAAGCGTTCGACGATGCGCAGGCGTCCGTTGCGCTCCACCCTGTAGTCGTACGGCCCGTAGTGGTTCTCGAGGCTGCCGCAGACACTGCCGCCCTGCGCGCCGGCATGCGCGGAGAGCTGCAGCAGGACTGCCAGCACGAGAATGCGCCATCCGTTCATGTGCGCTCCGACGTGGCCCCGGCCCCGTGCGCCGGCAGCGCCTTGAGCCAGGCGGCAGTGATCTCGTCGACCTGCTGGCGCCACGGTGAGGCCGTGAAGGTGTGATCCGCGTCCGGCAGGTCGTGTCGTTGCAGCCCGCGATGCTCCAGGGCGCGCGCCCAGGCGGGTTCGCTGCCCGTGGCATCGACGAATTCCCTGGCCGTGAAATCGTCGCCGCTCAGCACGAGCAGGATGTCGCCGTCGAAGGCCTTCCAGGCGCGCGCCATCCGGTGCTGGAAGGGCAGCGCCGCGGCCCGCTCGGCGGGGCGACGGGCGCGCAGGTTGGCTCTCAGGTCGCGCCAGGCCTGGACGCCCACGCGGCCGCTCGCCAGCTTGTGCCAGAACGCGCGCTCGCCGAGCCGGCGCCAGTAGTAGTGGCGCAACTGGACGCGGGCCAGGCTCTCGGGCGATCGAACCCACGGGTTGAGCAGGCACACCCCGCGGACGCGAGCATCCTGCACGGCGTCGAGATAGAGCAGGGCGGCCGATGCGCCATCGCACAGGCCCCACAGGGCGACCTGTGTGACGCCGGGCGCCTGCGCGCACAGGGCGTCGACGGCGGCGCCGATGTCGGCCGTCGCGGCCTCGAAGCCCCCTGACGTCCCCTGGCTGTCGCCCATGCCGCGCATGTCGAAGCGCAGCACGGCAAAGCCCTGTTGCGCGAGCGCGCGCGCCAGCAGCACGAATTGACGATGGCTGCCGGCCCGGTATTGCGGGCCGCCCACGACGATCACCACCCCGATGCGAGACGGCACGGACGGCTCGCTGAGGATGCCGACCAGCGAAGCTCCTTCGCAGTCGAAGGTCAGCGCGCGTTCGGTCATCGGGCTACCCTCCACCTGACGGCTGCGGTGCGAGCTCCTTTCGGAGCGGCCGGGCGTAAGCATAAGGCTACCCTCCGCCCGACGGCTGCGGTGCGAGCTCCCTTCGGAGCGGCCGGGCGTGCGCATAAGGCTACCCTCCGCCTGACGGCTGCGGTGCGAGCTCCCTTCGGAGCGGCCGGGCGTGCGCTCACGCGGTGCATGTCGCTTCGACCTCTGCGCGGACCACGTCCAGCGTCGCGTCGATGAGCGCCGGCGCCTCTTCGATCTCGGTGGTGGTCCAGAAGGACGGGCCCTGGACGACTCGCTGCACCACGGCGTGTCCGGCGGCCTTCCAGCGGTCGATGGCGGCGGCCGTTGCCGGCAGCAGGCTGGCCTCGTCGCGCGTCGAGACTTCCACCCACGCCGACCGGCCCCGGCCTGCCGGAACCAGCGTCGCGCTGTCCAGGCCCTGCGCCAGGCCGGGGTTCAACGTGTAGCCGGCGATCTCCACGGATTCGCCAGCGGCCAGGCGCGCGCGCAGCCGGTCCGTCGTGCCGCGTGCCTGGCCATCGAGCATGTCCTTGGCGAGTTGGAGCCGGAGATGCTGCTGCAACGCCAGCTTGCCGCTGGTCGCCGGCTGCCAGAACAGGAAATCGCAGGCCAACGATTGGCGGCGGGCTGCTTCCGAAGCGATCAGGCAGCCCGCGCGCAGGCCCCACAGCGTGAGCGGAACGTCGAACTGGCCGCGCAGCCAGTGGGCGGCGTCGGCCACGTCGTCGATCCAGTCGTTCCAGGTGGCGTCGCCGAAATCGCCGGCGCTGTCGCCGCAGCCGAACAGGTCGACCTGCAGCACCGCATAGCCCGCGTCAGCGAAGGCGCGCGATTGCAGTGTGGCCATGCGGCGCGACTTGTTCATCTCCTCGGCGAACGGATGCACGTAGAGGACGGCGCCCCGCGCATGCTGTGGACGATGCAGCATGCAGAATCGCTGCCCGCCGGCGTTGCCGCGGGACTCGAGGAACAGGGGAGTCGCGCCATTGGCCATTGCAGCTCACTCGTGGAGCTTGCCCGAGACGAAGTCGGTCAGGCTGCCGACGGTCTCGAAAGTATGACCGTCGATGTCGTCATCCTCGATGACAAACCCGAAACGTTCCTCGATGGCCGTGATCAGCGAGACGACTGCCATGGAATCCAGCTCCGGAACCGCGCCCAGCAATGGCGTGGCGCGAGTGAAAGACGCCGTGCGACCCCCGAGGCTGAGCACATCGTCCAGCAGGTGGACGATTTCTTTTGTCGTGTCCATCTCGAATGGATCCCTCCTATTTTTACGAATGGTATCTGACTTCGATCGCCCGGGAGATCGGGCCTGGCCCCGATGTTGACGCATGTCACGCACTCGGCCACGGGGTGCGCAGGGGCGACGGCGCCCGCGCTGAACCCGGTACCTTGAACTAGGGGGAAGCCGGCGATGTCGATCGCTTGCCAGGGCCGGTTTGCGCGCGCCTGATCGGGCGATCGGCAGGTTTCCCGTCGAGCGGCGTGAGATACTTTTTCCTCATCGACGTGACAGCCATCGCCGTGCCCGTGAACGATTCGACCCTTCTGCATGAACTGGTTGCCAACGCGGCGCTGCGCACGCCGTCGGCCATCGCGTTGACCGACGGCGACCGCCACGTCTCGTACGCGAGCCTGCTGGAGGCCATCGAGCGCTTCGCGGCCGGACTGCTGCAGGCCGGCATCGCGCGCGGCGAGCGCGTCGGCATCTACCTCGAGAAGCGCGTCGAGACGGTGGTGGCGAGCTTCGGCGCGGCCGCGGCCGGCGCGGTCTTCGTCCCGGTCAATCCGGTGCTCAAGGCGGAGCAGGTGGGCTTCATCCTGGCGGACTGCGACGTGCGCCTGCTGGTCACGTCGCCCGAGCGGCTCGCCACCCTCACCGACGTGCTCGATCGCTGCGCCAGCCTGGAGCACGTGGTGACCACCGGCGCGGAGCCGGGCGCGTCCGCCGGCTCGCCGCCACGGCTGCGCGCGACGGCCTGGGACGCCTTCCTCGACACGCCACCCGGCCCGCGCCACCGCGTGATCGACACCGACATGCTGGCGATCCTCTATACCTCGGGCAGTACCGGCAAGCCCAAGGGCGTCGTGCTGTCGCATCGCAACATGGTGCTGGGCGCGAAGAGCGTCGCGTCCTACCTCGGCAACCATGCGGGCGACACGCTGCTGGCGGCGCTGCCGCTGTCCTTCGACGCCGGCTTCAGCCAGCTGACGACGGCCTTCCACAGCGGCGCCCGCGTGGTCCTGCTCAATTACGTGCTGCCGCGCGACGTGCTCAGGACGATGGAGCGCGAGAAGGTCACCGGGCTGACCGCGGTGCCGCCGCTGTACATCCAGCTCGCGGCCCTCAAGTGGCCGGAATCCATCGCACAGAACCTGCGCTACTTCGCCAACACGGGCGGCCGTATGCCGCTCGAGACGCTCACGCTGCTGCGCCGGCACCTGCCGCAAAGCCGGCCGTTCCTGATGTACGGCCTGACCGAGGCGTTCCGCTCCACCTATCTGCCACCCGAGGAGGTCGATCGCCGGCCCGACTCGATCGGCAAGGCGATCCCGAACGCCGAGATCCTGGTGCTGCGCGAGGACGGCACGAGCTGCGATGCCGACGAGCCCGGCGAGCTGGTGCATCGCGGCGGCCTGGTCGGCATGGGCTACTGGAACGACGCCGCCAAGACCGCCGAGCGCTACAGGCTGCTGCCCGCCGGCGGCCCGTGGCGCGCCAGCGGCCTGCAGTTGCCGGAGTTCGCCGTCTACTCCGGCGACACGGTGCGTCGCGACGCGGAGGGCTTCCTGTACTTCATCGGACGCCGCGACGAGATGATCAAGACCTCGGGCTACCGCGTGAGCCCCGCCGAGGTCGAGGAGATCCTGTACGCCACGCGGCACGTGGGCGAGTGCGTGGCGTTCGGCGTCGAGCACCCCGTGCTGGGCCAGGCGATCCAGGTCATCGCCACCGCCCCGGCGGGCCAGGACGACGTCGACCTCGCGGCCCTGCAGGCGCAGTGCCGCGCCCGCATGCCCGCCTACATGCTGCCGGCCGGCTTCGATATCCGCGTCGGACCGCTGCCGCGCAATCCGAACGGCAAGATCGACCGCAAGCTGTTGTCGACCGAATGGATCGCCCAGGCCGGCAATGCCGCCGAGCCGACATGACGGAGTCGTTGATGGATCCCCAGGAGATCGCGCCCGGCGCGCCGCGCCACGCCCCGATGACGCAGTTCGCCTCCGCGGGCGGCCAGTTGCTGGTCGGCGGAGAGACGCTGTCGACACTCGCGGAGCGCGTCGGCCAGACGCCGTTCTTCGCCTACGACCGCGGCCTGCTGCGCCGGCGCGTCGACGAGCTGCGCGCGGCGCTGCCCGCGGGCATTCGCCTGCACTACGCGATGAAGGCCAATCCGATGGCCGCGGTGGTGGGCCTGATGGCGCAACTGGTCGACGGCATCGACGTGGCCTCGGCCGGCGAGCTGAAGGTGGCGCTGGACGCCGGCGCCGACCCGCGCGAGATCAGCTTCGCCGGGCCCGGCAAGCGCGAGGCGGAGCTGCGCCAGGCCGTCGCGTCGCGAGTGCTGATCAACCTCGAGTCGATGCGCGAGGTGCGGCTGCTGAAGGACATCGCCGCGCAGTTGGGCATCGCGGCTCGCGTGGCCGTGCGCGTCAATCCGGACTTCGAGCTGAAGGGGTCGGGCATGAAGATGGGCGGCGGGCCCAAGCAGTTCGGCGTCGACGTCGAGCACGTTCCGGCGATGCTCGATGCGATCGCCGAATCCGGCCTCGATTTCGAGGGCTTCCACCTGTTCGCCGGCTCGCAGAACCTGCGCGCCGAGGCGATCTGCGAGGCGCAGCTCAAGTCCTACGAGCTCGCGCTGCGGCTGGCC
>OUNM010099863.1_pt1 | contig 16190 bp, 13 predicted proteins | sample 1769961 | NCBI WGS metagenome assembly OUNM01 (sample SAMEA3914820, study PRJEB12502) | metagenome | biome: forest; material: soil | place: USA | collected 2012-03-12 | depth 0.3 m | reverse complement strand
CGCCGCGCGCCGTGCTTGGCGCGCTCGACGGACCGCCGCTCGTCATCGAGGACGCGTCCGCTTTGCTTGCGGATACGGAGGCCGAAGCTCAGCGCATCGTGGCGATGTACCCCGAGCTCGACGACTGGCGTCGCGCCGTCGCGTTGACGGCGCTTCGTCATGCAGTTGCTGGGGTGAAGCAATCATGAGCCGCCTTACCATCTCCCTGACGGTCAACGGCGAGACGAAGGACATCGAGACCGAGGCGCGCGAGCATCTGGCCGACCTGTTGCGCGGCCGGCTGATGCTGACCGGCACCCACATCGGCTGCGAGCACGGCGTGTGCGGCGCCTGCACGATCGAGATCGACGGCGCGCCGGCGCGCTCCTGCATCACCCATGCCGGCAGCTGCGACGGCGCCAAGATCCGGACCATCGAAGGCTTCGACGACGACGAGGTGATGGCAGCGCTGCGCGAGGCCTTCACCCGAGAGCACGCCTTGCAGTGTGGCTATTGCACGCCCGGCATGCTGGTCGCGAGCCGCGACATCGTCCTGCGGCTGCCCGAGGCCGACGAGGCGCGGGTGCGCGAGGAACTGGCCGGCAATCTCTGCCGCTGCACCGGCTATCGCGGCATCGTGCGCGCCGTGCTGGGTGTGCTGGCGGCGCGCAGGCAAAGCCGGTAGCCTTCATCCCGTCGACTGTGCGTGTACGCGAGGGTTGGGCGATGCCGGACCAGACGATCTACCAGAATCCGCGGGGCCGGGCCCGCGACGGCGAGACCATCGTCACCACGACCTGCGGCCACAACTGTGGCGGCCGCTGCGTGGTCAATGCCCATGTCGAGAACGACCGCATCGTCAAGATCTCCACCGATCCCGCGCGCTGGACGCCCGAGATGCCACCGCTGCACGCCTGCGCGCGCGGCGTGGGACAGATCGAGCGACTCTATCACAAGGATCGCCTGAAATATCCGATGCGCCGGGTCGGGCCGCGCGGTTCGGGCCGGTACGAGCGCATCTCGTGGGACGAGGCGATGAGCCAGGTCTCGTCGGAGATGCTGCGCATCCGCGCCAAGTACGGCAACGCTTCGTTCCTCGACGCCTCGCGCTCGGGCAACACCGCGATGCTGTCGGGCTTCGGCGTCTCCAAGCGCTTCTTCTACAAGTTCGGCGGCTGCACCGAGCTGTGGTCGAACATGTCGGCCGAGGCCGAGGTCTTCGCCGTGCGCATGACCTTCGGCGCCAAGGCCGACTACAAGACCTCGGGCCGCGAGCCGACCGACTATGTGAACTCGAAGCTGATCCTGATGTGGGGCTGGAGCCCGGCGGACGGCACCTTCGGCACCGGCACGCCGCAATATCTCAAGGAGGCCAAGAAGAAGGGCGTGCGCATCGTCTCGGTCGATCCGCGCCGCACCCGCACCAGCGTCCAGCTGGCCGACGAGCACATCTTCATCAAGCCCTCGACCGATGCCGCCGCCCTGATCGCGATGGCCTATGTCGCCGTGACCGAAGGGCTGCACGACCAGGCCTACTGTGACCGCCACGTGCTGGGCTTCGACGAGGCGCATCTGCCGGAAGGCGCGCCGGCCGGCGGATCCTACAAGTCCTACCTGCTGGGCGAGAGTGACGGGATCCCGAAGACGCCGGAGTGGGCGGCCGAGCGCTGCGGCATTCCCGCCGAGACCATCCGCCGGCTGGCTATCGAGTTCGCCAGCACCAAGCCTGCCGCGCTCCATTGCGGCTATGCGCCGGGGCGCACCGCGTTCGGCGAGCAGTTCCATCGCGCGGCCTATGCGCTGGCAGCCATCACCGGCAACATCGGCATCGCCGGCGGCAATTCCGGCGTCAGCAACGGCGTCACCGGCCGCAGCGGCATCAAGAGCCTGCCGGCCGGCACCAACCCGATCGACTCCAAGGTCTCGACGCCGCTGCTCGCCGATCTCCTGGCCAAGGGCAAGGCGGGCGGTTATCCCGCCGACATCAGGATGATCTATTCGGCGTGCGGCGATCTCTTCAACCAGTGCCCCAACGCCAACAAGATGGCGCAGTCGCTCGACGGCGTGGAGTTCATCGTCGTGCAGGACCACTTCCTGACGCCGACCGCGCGCCATGCCGACATCGTGCTGCCGGCGACCACGTTCTGGGAGCGCAACGATGTGCACACGCCGTGGGCCGGCGCGGGGCACTATGCGATCTACATGAAGCAGGCGATCCAGCCGATGCACGAGTGCCGCAACGACCTCGACATCTTCGCCGATCTCGCCGCCCGCGTGGGCATCAACGACTACAACGACAAGAGCGACGAGCAGTGGCTGCGCGAGCTGACGGCCGATGCGATCGGCGACTTCGAGGCGTTTCGCGAGAGCGGCGTCGCGCGCTTTGCCGCGCCCAACGATGCGGTGGCTTTTGCCGCGCAAATCCGCGATCCGGAGAACCACAAGTTCACCACGCCCTCGGGCAAGATCGAGATCTATTCGATGCCGCTGGCGGCCAAGCCGGACTACTACGGGCTGGGCGTCATCCCGCCGATCCCGACCTGGTTCGATCCGGTTAAGCCGGAGGCCAAATATCCGCTGATGCTGTGCAGTCCGAAGTCGCGGGCGCGCACCCATTCGATCCACGGCAACCAGCCGCAACTCGCCCGCGTCGATCCCGACGACGTCTGGATGAGCGTCGAGGACGCGAGCGCGCGCGGCCTCAGGAACGGCCAGAAGGTGCGCGTGTTCAATCAGCGCGGCTCGACCGTGCTGCCGCTCAAGGTCACCGAGCGGATCGCGCCGGGCGTGGTGTCGATCAAGGAAGGCGCCTGGTTCACGCCGGACGGCGAGGGCGGGGACACCACCGGCTGCGCCAATGCGCTGACCGACGACCGCTCGGCGCCGTGCGGCGCCACGACCTACAACACCAATCTAGTGGAAGTCGAAGCGGTTACCGCCGCGTAACGCTTTTAAATACGGACGAAAAAGGGAACCGTCATTTCCTCCCCCGACTTCGGGGGAGGGAGGAAGAGGGGCAGCGCACTAGCGCTAACTGCGCTAACCGACTGCCTCCCCCCGAAGACGGAGGGTTACCGAGCAGCGCACTAGCGCTAATTCGGCCGTTCCACGCCCTGCTCGATCCAGCCCACCGTCTGGCGTCTCCCAAGGCCCCCGCGCTTATGCGTTTGGCCGCGCCAGCGGCCAAATCGCTTGTAGCGAGGGTCCGGGTCCCCTCGCGGGGCATATTGCATATTTGGCTTGAACAATCAAGCGGAAATAGCAATATCGACTATGCCGCCTTCTTCGTCTGGCCGCGCAGCGCCGTGCGCAGAGCGTTCTGCAGGATATCCATGCCGCGGTCGATCTCGGCATCGGTCGAGACCATCGGCGGCACCAGGCGGATGACGTTCATGCGGCCGTGGCTGCCGCGCGACTGGACCAGCAGCCCGTCGTTCTGGCACTGCGCGACGACGGCGCGGCAGAGGTCGCTCGCGGGCGCCTTGGTGCCGCGATCCTCGACCAGCTCGATGCCGTAGAGCACGCCGCGGCCGCGGATGTCGCCGATCGCCTCGATGTCCTTGGCCATGTTCTCGATCGCGGCCTGCATGCGCCGACCGATGGCAGCGGCGCGCTCGACCAGGTTTTCCTTCTCGATGATGTCGATGCTGGCCACGCCCGCGGCGCAGACGATCGGATCACAGGCGTGGCTGCGGGTGGCGAAGTAGCCGTTGTCGACCGCCTGCTGGGCGATCGCCGAGGTCGTGCACACGGCGCTCACCGGCAGGCCCGCGCCGAAGTGCTTCGACACGGTCATGATGTCGGGCACCACGTCTTCGTGCAGGTGGCCCCACATCTTGCCGGTCTTGCCAAGGCCGGTCTGCGATTCGTCCATGATCACCAGCATGCCGCGCTCGTGCGCCATCTTCATCAGCGCCTTCACGTAGCCCGGCGGCGGCACGATGATGCCGCCCGCGCTCAGCACCGGCTCCAGGATCACTGCGGCAGGCTTGGACGTGAAGTTGGCGTCGGCGATCTCGAAGCTGGTCTGCAGCACCTTCTCGACGAAGTCGTTGCCGCCGGCGAGCGGCGAGCGATAGGCGTAGGGTGTCAGGATCGCCGAGGTGCCGGGCGCGGCGAGTTTGTGCTTGGCGCGGCCCCAGCCGAAGGTGAGCGAGCGCGTGACGAACGAGGTCGAGCCGTGCAGCGCCATGTCGAGCGCCAGCACGTCGACGCCGCCGGTCGCCTTGCGCGCGAGATCGATCGCGGCCTCGATGGCGTCGCTGCCGCTCACCAGGAACAGCGTCTTCTGCAGCGGCGGCGTCAGGATCTTGCCCAGCCGCTCGTGCAGCTCGAGCCGGTCGACGTTGAGGAACGTCTTGGTCGAGTGGCTGATGGTCTTGAGGTTGCGCATCACTGCTTCGACGTAGAGCGGGTGGTTGTGGCCCAGCGCAGCAGCCATCTGGCCCGAGCCGAAGTCGAGGTAGCGCTTGCCGGTGATGTCGATCATCTCGATGCCTTCGGCACGTTCCATGATCGGGCGGTTCTCCAGCCCCGCCATGTAGGCGCCCGCCGGCGTCGGGATCATCCACTGTTCCGCGATCGCCTTGGCCTGCTTGGCGTCCATCTTTTCCTCCACCGACTGTCTGGACAGGATGCGAAATCCTCCGCAATATAGTCAAGTGTAAATTGTAGACAATCTAACGGTCGACCGGATGGCAATTGCAAACCGTGTGCAGTCGGGGGCGGGCGAAGCGGGCAACGTCGTGTCGTTGCCTGAGACAATTCCCTATTTCCTCGCGGACCGGATCAAGGCGGGCATCATCCGCTGGCGCTATCCGCCGGGCAGCTCGTTGCGCGAGACCGACCTCGCCGCGGAGTATGGCGCGAGCCGTGGCCCGGTGCGCGAGGCGCTGCGCATCCTCGAGCTTCAAGGCCTGGTACTGCATGCGCCGCGGCGCGGCTTCAAGGTCAAGCACTACACCGCCGACGATCTGCGCCATCTCTATCGCCTGCGCGCCCAGCTCGAGGGCGAGGTGATCGATGCCCTGTCGCACAAGGACGTCGGTCCGCTGACCGATGCGCTCGACCGCACCAATGCCGCCATGCGCGCCTTCGCCCGCAAGCGCGACCTCGAAGGCTATTTCTCGACCAACATCGAGTTCCACCAGATGATGATCGACAGCACCGAGAGCTCGGTGCTGCGCACGATCATGCACCAGGTCAACGCGATGTCGCTGCCGATCCGCTTCCTGCTGCTGTCGGACGAATTCTCCGGCCGCGCCGACTACGAGTATCACCAGGAAATCACGGCTGCGATCCGGGCCGGCGACTTCGGGCTCGCGCGCAAGATGACGGTCGGGCACATCACCGCCAATCTCGCGCGCGTTGTCGACGTCTATGCCGAGGCGCTCCAGAAGCAGCAGGAGCGCTGAGCCTTGGCCGCGCTGCTCGAGATCGCGAACCTCGACAAGAGCTTCGGGTCCCTGCGCGTCCTGAATTCCGTCGGCCTGACGGTCGAGGCCGGCGAGGTCGTGACGGTCTGCGGCGCCAGCGGCTCGGGCAAGAGCACGCTGCTGCGCTGCATCAACGGCCTGGAGACGCCCGACGGCGGCAGCATCCGCTTCCGTGGCGCCGAGGTGCCGCGCACCCGAAGCGCGCTGCGCGAGCTGCGCCGGCATGTCGGCATGGTGTTCCAGTCGTTCAATCTCTTCCCGCATCTGACGGCGCTGCAGAACATCTCGCTCGGACCGCGGAAGATCCTGGGCAAGAGCGCGGCCGAGGCGCGCCAGATCGCAGGGACCCTGCTCGAGCGGGTCGGTCTCAGCGACAAGGCCGATGCCTTTCCCGATTTCCTTTCGGGTGGCCAGCAGCAGCGGGTGGCGATCGCCCGGGCCCTGGCCATGGAGCCCGCGCTGATGCTGTTCGACGAGCCCACCTCGGCGCTCGATCCCGAGATGGTGTCGGAAGTGCTCGACGTCATGCGGCGGCTGGCCGAGCAGGGCATGACGATGGTCGTCGTCAGCCACGAGATGAACTTCGCTCGCGAGGTCGCCGACAGGGTGGCCTTCATGCACGCCGGTGCGATCGTCGAGGCAGCACCACCGCGCGAGTTCTTCGGGGCACCGAAGAGCGAGGAAGCACGCCGTTTCGTGCGCACCGTGTTGGGGCAGCAGATTACCGCCGAAGGGAGAGTGGGATGAACAGACGCCAATTCGTTGCCGTATCGGGACTCGTTCTGGCCGCGGGCCCGGCGCTTGCGCAGGCGCCGGCGGGAACGGCACTCGACGAGGTCAAGAAGCGCGGCGTGGTCAAAGTCGGCGTCCGCCAGGACGTGCCGGGCTTCGGCATCGTCGACGAGAAGGGCAACACGGTGGGCTTCGACATCGATGTCGCGACCGAGCTCGCCAACCGTCTCGGGGTGAAGGTCGAGCTGGTGCCGGTGACGGCCGCGACGCGCATCCCGCTGCTGCAGCAGGGCCGCATCGACATGCTCGTGTCGACGCTGACGCACTATCGCGACCGCGACAAGGTGATCGACTTCACCATCGGCTACTTCTGGACCGGCCAGAAATTGATGGTGAAGAAGGCGGGCAACATCAAGACGGTGGCAGACATGGCCGGCAAGCGGGCCGGCACGACGGTGGGCGCGCTCGCGCTCAAGAACCTCTCGGCCGCCCAGCCCAAGGCGATCGGCCAGACCTTCGAGGGCTATCCCGAGGCGTTCCTGGCCATGCAGCAGGGGCTGATCGATGCGGTGGTGGCCGACATCATCATCCTCGCCGGTTTGCGCGCCAATGCACCCAAGCCCGACGACTACGTGATCATCGGCGATTCGCTGGGCGGCGGCGACTATGCGATCGGCGTGCGCGAGAACGATTCGAAGTGGCGCGATGCGCTGAACTTCAGCCTGCAGGACATGTGGAAGGACGGTACCTGGGACAAGATCTACGCCAAGTGGATCGGACCCGGCACCAAGCTCAATCTCGACAAGTCGGAGATCGGCTTCAAGATGGAGGTCTGGGAGTAGCGCCGCATGTACCAGCCCGACTGGAGCATCCTGCTGGGCGAGGGCGGCCGTCTTCTTCTTGACGGAGCCCTGGTCACGCTCGAACTGTCGGGCTTCGCGCTGGTGCTCGCCCTGGTGCTGGGCTTCCTGTTCGGCGTGCTGCGCTGGTCGGAGATCGGGCCGCTGCGGCCGGTCTGCTGGGTCTATGTCGAGTTCCTGCGCAACACGCCGCCGCTGGTCCAGCTGCTGTTCTGGTACTTCTCGGCCAGCGTCATCCTGCCGGCCGGCATGCTGATGGTGTTGCGCGACTACGGCTTCCAGTTCGTCGCCGCCGTCTTTGCGCTCGGCCTCTATCACTCGGGCTTCATCGCCGAGATCGTGCGCGGCGGGCTCAACGCAATCCCGCGCGGCCAGTATGAGGCGGCCGAAGCGGTCGGCTTCAGCTTTCCCCAGTCGGTGCGCTACATCCTGCTGCCGCAGCTGCTGCGCATCATCGCGCCCAGCCTGGTGAACGAGACGGTCAGCCTGGTGAAGAACACCTCGCTGGCGCTGGCGATCGGCGTCGCCGACATCACCTACCAGGCGCGCTATATCGATTACGCCACCTTCCGCGGCGTCGAGGCGCTGACGGCGGTGACGGTGTTCTACCTCGTGCTCTGCACCTCGATCGCCACGCTGGGCCATTTCCTGCAGCGCCGCCTGTCGCGCAACCGCCGGTCAGCCACATGAACTGGGATCTCGTCTTCACCGAGAACAACCTGCGGCGCCTGCTGATCGGCGACTATCCCGCGTCGCTGGGCGGCGTGGCGCTGACCGTCGAGCTGTCGCTGATCGGCATGGTGTTCGCCACGCTGCTGGGTTTCCTCGTCGGCTACCTCCGCTTCGCGGGCCCGCGGCCGGTGCGCTGGCTGGCCGGCGGCTATGTCGAGCTGCTGCGCAACATCCCGCTGCTGGTGCTGGTCTTCTGGGCCTATTTCGCGCCGCCGTATTTCGGCTTCAGGCCGACCAAGTTCTCCAGCGTGCTGGTGGCGATCGTGCTGTTCAACGCAGCCTATATCGCAGAGGTCGTGCGCAGCGGATTGCTCTCGGTGCCGGTGGGCCAGCTCGAGGCGGCGCGCGCGATCGGCCTGTCGCCGCTGCAGCAGGCGCTCTACGTCATGCTGCCGGTCGCGGCCTTCAACACCATCCCAACCATGACCGGCCGCTACATCACCTTGCTCAAGGGAACGTCGCTCGCCTTCCTGATCGGCCTCTCGGAAGTGACGGAGATCGGACGGCAGATCAACAACCGGCTGCTGACGGCGCCGATCGAGGTCTATGCGACGCTTCTGGTCATCTATTTCTGCCTGAACCGTTCGCTTAGCGGCTTGATGCGCCTGCTCGAGGACCGGCGGCGCTTCAACCGGGTTTTTTGCCTGTTCGCCCGCTGATTTTACGCCGATCCTTGGCAGGTCTTTTGCAAGAGGGCCTGGGTCCATGACTAAGCGGCTATTCCATCTCGCCTGGTTTCTCTCCCAGGGCTACGGCCCCAAGAGCTGGCGCTCCCAGTGGTCGGGCAGCGCCGGCGACACCGCGCGCTGGATGATGCCCGACCTGTTCGTCGACCTTGCCCAGGGCATGGATCGCGCGTGCATGGACTACATGATCATCGAGGATTCCTCGAACGTGCCCTACACCTACAAGGGATCGCACGATACCTACCTGAAATACGCGGCCAGCACGCCGAAGCTCGATCCGGCCGTGCTCGTGCCCTATCTCGCTCAGGCCACGAAGACGGTCGGGCTGGTGCCGACGCTCTCGGTCAGCGAGTACCCGCCGTACCTGCTGGCGCGCCTGGTCAACTCGCTCGATCACGTCACCGAGGGCCGGATCGGCTGGAACTGCGTCACTGGCAGCAACGACGGGGCGGCGCAAAACTACGGCCACGAGAAGCATCGCCCGCACGACGAGCGCTACGACGTGGCCGACGAATTCGCCGACGTCGTGACCCGGCTCTGGGAGGCGTGGGAGCCCGACGCCATGGTGATCGATCCCACGATCCCGATGTTCGCCGACGGCTCGAAGGTCCACCCCATCAATCACCAGGGAAAGTACTTCAAGGTGCGCGGGCCGATCAACGCGCCGCGCTCGCCGCAGGGCCGCGTGCCGATCTGCCAGGCGGGCGGCTCGCCGCGCGGCCAGGAATTCGCGTCGCGCTGGGCCGACACGATCATCACCGAGGGCGGCGGCAGCGTCGCCTCGATGAAGGCCTACCGCGAGAGCGTGCGCAGGCGCGCCCGAGAGATCGGGCGCAATCCCGACGATATCAAGGTGCTGTTCCTGGCCCATCCGATCGTCGACACGACGATGGAGGCGGCGCGCGAACGCCAGCGACAGGAGGCGGCGGCGGCCGAGGAGCATATCGACATGCAGCTCTCGAGCATGTCGCGCCTGACCGGCATCGATTTCGGCAAGTATCCGCTCGACGAGCCGATCCCCGACAACCTCACCACCAACGGCCATCAGTCGGCGCTCGCCAAGTGGATCGGCAAGACCCCGCGCACGGTGGTGCAGAGCTACGCCCGCAAGGGCGGCATCGACTTCACGGGCACGCCGGATCATGTCGCGGGTCTCATGCAGGAGATCATGGAAGAGGTGGGCGGCGACGGCTTCCTGATCTTCAACAGCTATTTCGACCGCCGCTACGTCATGGAGGTGTGCGACGGACTGGTGCCCGAGCTGCAGCGCCGCGGCGTCACAAGAAAGGCCTATGCGCACAAGCACCTGCGCGACAACCTGATGGAGTTCTGAGTTCCCGATGGCCAAGGATCATTTTCACCTCGCCTGGTTCCTGTCGCAGGGCTACGGCCCCAAGAGCTGGCGCTCGATGTGGCCGGGCAGCGACACCGCGCGCTGGATGATGCCCGACATCTTCGTCGATCTCGCCAAGGGCCTCGAGCGCGGCTGCTTCGACTACATGATCATCGAGGACTCCTCGATGGTGCCCTACACCTACAAGGGCAGCCACGACACCTACCTGAAGTACGGCGCCAGCTCGCCCAAGCTCGATCCCGCGGTGCTGGTGCCGTGGCTGGCGATGGCGACCAAGCATCTCGGCCTGGTGCCGACGCTGTCGATCTCGGAGTATCCGCCATACCTGATGGCGCGCCTGGTCAATTCGCTCGACCACGTCACCGAGGGCCGCATCGGCTGGAACTGCGTGACCGGCAGCAACGACGGCGCCGCCGAGAACTACGGCCACGTCGGCCAGCGGCCGCACGACGAGCGCTATGACGTGGCCGACGAGTTCGCCGACGTCGTCACGCGCCTGTGGGAGTCGTGGGACGCCGACGCGATGGTGCTCGATCCCACGATCCCGATGTTTGCCGACGGCAGCAAGGTCCGGCCGATCAATCACGCGGGCAAGTACTTCAAGGTGCGCGGGCCGATCAACGCGCCGCGCTCGCCTCAAGGAAGAGTGCCGATCTGCCAGGCCGGCGGCTCGCCGCGCGGCCAGCAGTTCGCCTCGCGCTGGGCCGACACGATCATCACCAACGCCGTCAGCGTCGAGGGCATGAAGACCTTCCGCGAGGACGTGCGTCGCCGGGCCGTGGCGTGGGGCCGCGATCCCGACAGCATAAAGGTGCTGTTCCTCGCCTATCCGATCATCGACACGACGATGGAAGCGGCCCAGGAACGCCGCAGGCGCGAGCAGGAGGAGTCCAACAAGCACATCGACATGCAGCTCTCCGGCATGTCGCGCCTGACGAACATCGACTTTGCCCAGTTCGACCCCGACGAGCCGCTGCCCGCGCACCTCACCACCAACGGCCACCAGTCGTCGCTCGCCAAGTGGATCGGCAAGACGCCGCGGTCGCTGGTGATGGGCACCAACAGCCGGCAGGGCATCGACATGGTGGGCACGCCCGACCATGTGGCGGGGCTGATGCAGGAGATCATGCAGGAGGTGGGCGGCGACGGCTTCCTGCTGTTCAACGCCTATTTCGACCGGCGCTACGTCATGGAAGTCTGCGACGGGCTGGTGCCCGAGCTGCAGCGCCGCGGGCTGACGCGCAAGGCGTACGCCCACAAGCACTTGCGCGACAACCTGCTGGAGTTCTAGAGCACATTCCGGCCGGCCGGAATCGGCCGGTCGGAATGTGCCTGCTGCAACAAGCATTGCGGTCGCGCGCATTTCCGATTTGATGGAACCGCGAGCGGTTCCATCAAATCGGAAATCGCTCTCGCGCTAACCGCACGGACGCGGACATACGGTCGCAGGAACCAAAAGCCTGCATCGACTGTTGGTCGACATGGCCCACAAGCGCCTGGCCTTTGGCGTCGTCTATGGATTGCTCCTCGCCATCGCGACCCTGGCAGGCATCGAATTCCTGTCGAGCTTTTATGTGCCGCCATGGCCCGCACGGGCCCTGCGATCGATCCCGGCCGGGCACGCCCCGTCGCTGAACAGCTGGGGCATGCGCGACACCGAACACACGATCGCCAAGCCGCGAGATGCAGCGAGCCGCATCGTCTTTGTCGGAGACAGCTTCGTGGAATCCGCCGTCACCTCCTTGTCGCTGCCCAAGGCGGTGGAGCGGCGGGTGGCCGAAAAAGGCGGCTCGATCGAAGCCATAGACCTCGGGGTTTCCGGCACGAACCCGCGCAGTTATTACTATCGCAGCCGCGACGTCGCCCTTGAGCTGTCGCCGGACGCGCTCCTGCTGTTCATCTATGCCGGCAATGACTTCGTCGCGCCCGACGGAGGCTATTCGCCATGGCCGTCCTTGATCGACGAATCCGCCGGGGGTTCGTTGCTCGGTGACGTGATGCCGCGCACCGATTGGCTCCTGGTGAATCGTCTGCACCTTTCGGAGTTTCTGCGCGGCCAGCGCGGGTCGAGCGACGACGCCAAGTCACTGGCCACCGACCTCCGGTCTCCGTCCGCCGACCGCGTCGATCGCGTTGCCGCCGACGTACACAAAGTCTACCACCCGGAATTTCCGGAGCCGAAAATTCGCGAAGTCCTCAAGCGGGGCGATGGGCGGCTGCTGCGCAGGGAAGCTTCACCCGAAGGCATTCCGGATCACGCCGCGGGCTGGTTGCTCGACATAGTGACGAACACCGAACTGGGCACGAATGACCTGGCCAAAAGTCCGGCGGATGCCAATCGGCTCGTCCACCCGGCCGAAATCGAAGCAACGCTGTCCTGGATCGAGGCCGTCGACCGGTTGGCGCGCGACCGCAGGATTCCGCTCGTGGTCTTCGTGGCGCCCGTCGGCTCGGGCGACCCCGACTATGTCGACTTCTGGAAGCCCTGGCCGCGGTTCTACGGCTGGAACTATGTTTGCGACGAACGACAATCCCGGTTGGTGGCCGCGCTCGAACGGACGAACATCAGGTTCGTCGATCTTCGCCAGGACCTCGACGGCGTCCCGGCCTCCTATCGAAAGCTGGATGGCCATTGGACGGAAAAGGGCCAGGCCATCGTCGCCGAGCGCGTGCGGAAGGAATTGGGCCGTCTGACCCACCAGTAATAAGCGAGCGCTACCCAAGCAGCGTCGGCAGGATGTCGGCCAAGGGTGCCACCAGCGCGCCGCTCGTCACCAGCGACGTGGCGTGGGCGATATCGGGCGCGAAGTAGCGATCGTCGGCGAGCGAGGGCACTTCCTTGCGCAACAGCGCACGCACGGCCTCGAGCCTCGTGCTCGACTGGAGCGGTGCGCGGAAGTCGCAGGCTTGCGCGGCCGTCAGCAGCTCGATGCCGATCACGTTGGCTGTGTTGGCCGTCATCTCGAGCAGGCGGCGCGCGCCGTGCGCGGCCATCGAGACATGGTCTTCCTGGTTGGCCGAGGTCGGGATGGAGTCGACGCTGGCCGGATAGGCGCGCTGCTTGTTCTCGGAGACCAGCGCGGCCGCCGTCACCTGCGGGATCATGAAGCCCGAGTTGAGTCCCGGCTTGGGCGTCAGGAAGGCGGGCAGGCCGGAGAGCGCGGGGTCGACCAGCATGGCGATGCGCCGCTCGGCCAGCGAGCCGATCTCGCACAGCGCGATCGCCATCGTGTCGGCGGCGAGCGCCACGGGCTCGGCGTGGAAGTTGCCGCCGGACAGAGCCTCGTCGGTGTCGGGGAAGACCAGGGGATTGTCGACGACGCCGTTCGATTCCCTCGACAGCACGGCTGCGGGCGCGCGCAATGAGTCGAGGCAGGCGCCCATCACCTGTGGCTGGCAGCGCAGGCAGTAGGGATCCTGGATGCGGTCGTCGCCGACGCGATGGCTCTCGCGGATCGCGCTGCCCTGCAGCAGCGCGCGCAGGGCGGCGGCCACCTCGATCTGGCCGGGATGGCGGCGGATCGCATGAATGCGCGGATCGAACGGCGTGTCGGAGCCGCGCGCGGCATCGGTCGACAGGGCCCCGGTCACGAGGGCCGCCTGGAAGATCCGGTCGGTCTCGAACAGGGCCGCCAGCGCATAGGCCGCCGAGAACTGCGTGCCGTTCAGCAGCGCGAGGCCTTCCTTGGCGCCCAGGGTGACCGGCTTCAGCCCGGCCTGGGCGAGGCCCGCTTCGGCCGGCATCTCGAGGCCGTCCATCCGGACCGTGCCGACGCCGATCATCGCCGCCGTCATGTGCGACAGCGGCGCGAGATCGCCCGAGGCGCCGACCGAGCCTTGCGCCGGCACGACCGGCAGCACGCCGCGCTCCAGCATCGTGGCGAGCAGGCGCACAGTGGCGACGGTGACGCCGGAATAGCCTTGCGATAGCGACGCGAGCTTCAGGCCCATCATCAGCCGCACCACGGCGTCGGGCATCGGCGCGCCGACGCCCGCGGCATGGGACAGCACGATGTTGCGCTGGAGCGTCTCGAGATCGGCCGCGGCGATTCGGATGTTGGCGAGCTTGCCGAAGCCCGTGTTGATTCCATAGACCGGCTCGCCGCGCGCCACGATCTTGGCGACCGAGGCGGCACAGGCGGCGATCCCGTCCCAGCAGGAGTCGTGCATCGTGGCCGAAGCGCCGCGATAGAGCGCCTCCCAGGTGCGGAGAGGGACGTTGCCGGGGGTGAGCGTGAGGGTCATGGGCTCACTTGAGCCACAAACGACGCTCCGCTGGCAAGTTGTCCGTGAACCACTTTTTCGCTGCGTCGCTCTGGACGGGTGGCGGCAAGGCGCGGTCGATGCCTTCGACCCGGTCGCCGGCCTTCGCGGTGGCATCGAAGCCGGCCTTCGTAACAAGACCGTCTTCTTCCATCGCCTCCGAGCGGTCGGTGCCGGCGTACGGCACCAGAAGAAGATCGCGCTCGAGCTTCATGCGATGGATCCTTGCCCATTCGACGGCGGTGCCGTCCCACGGGTCGATGTCGGCATCGACGACGGTGACCCGCTTCACCAGGCTGACGGCGGCGAAGGCGGCGAACATCGCCCGCCGCGCCTGGCCTGGCCGCGGCGCCTCGAGCTGGACCACGATGTCGGTGCGGCCGGCGCCTGCCTCGGTGACGGCGACGTCGCGCACGTTGGGCACGACGGCGGCGATGGCGCTGCGCAGGCTGGCCGCGATCGGCAGGGCGCCCAGATAGATATGCTCGCGGTGATAGCCGGGCTCGATCGCCTGGTAGATCGCGTCTTTGGCATGGGTCAGCGCCGAGAAGGTGGCGCGATAGCCCGGGCCGTACTGCTCGTACATGCCGTGATATTCGGAGACGAAGCCCTCCTCGAGCGGCTGGCGCGCGTCGATCGTGCCTTCCAGCACCATCTCGGCATCGGCCGGCACCATCAGATCGACGGTCTTTGCGCGCACGACGTTCACCGGTGCGCCAAGCAGGCTGCCGGCGCACTCGAGTTCGTCGTCGCCCACGCCCAGGTAAAGACAGGCCGCAAGCTGGATCGCCGGATGGGCGCCGATCACGACGGCGATCTCCAGCGCCCGGCCGGCGTCGGCGGCGCGGCGCGCGAACAGGGCGAGGTGATGGTTGGGCGCGATGCCCACCATCGCCGTTTTGCCGTCATGGATGGCGAAGCGCGCGAAGGAGGCGTTGCCGCGACCGGTCTGTGGATCGAGCGCCAGGATCATGCCGGCGGTGATGTAATGGCGCGCCTCGCGCTCGAAGAAGCGCGGGACCGGCAGGACGGCGAGCGGATCGTCGGTCACGACGACCTCCTGCACGCGGCCGCTCGCGACCTTGGCGGGCTTCACCGGCGCACGGATGGCCTGGTGGATGCGCGGCACGATGTCGGCCACGCCGATGCCCAGCGCCTGCGCGATGCGGGCGCGGCTGCTCAGCAGGTTGCCGGCGACCCTCAGACCCGAGCCGTTCACCTTTTCGAAGAGGAGGGCGGGGCCTGCGTCGGCGGCGGAGAGGAAGGCGGAGAGCTCGAACGCCCTGTCGACCGGCTTCGGTATCCTCAGGAGCGCGCCGTCCTTTTCGAGCAGGCTGAGAAAAGGACGGATGGATTGCTGGTCGCTCATGAGGCCACAGTATCGCGGAAAGGGGCGGGGCTGCTATCGTGGCGCTCATGATCGCCAACGCCCGCATGTACTCCGTCACGCCGCAGGTCGCGGCGCTGTGGCGCGGCTTGCTCGCCTCGGTACTCGAGGGTGCGGACAGACCGGTCGACATCGTCGATCATGCGCCACCCGCGCCCATATCGGAACTGTGGAAGCGGCCCGACAAGGCCGCGGTTTTCATGTGCGGCCTGCCCTACAGCCTGGCGACACCGCAGCCCACCCTGGTCGTGGCGCCCCTGCCGTCACCCGCCGCCTATGGCGGCCGCGCCTGCTACTGGAGCGACGTGGTCGTGCGGGCCGACAGCCCGTTCCAGTCGCTTGAACAGACTTTCGGCCATCGCCTGGCGCTCACCACGCCGGAGTCGCAGTCAGGCTATGCCGCGCTGCTTCACGCCCTGATGCCGTTCGGGAGCGCCAAGCCGCTTTACCGCGAGATCGTCGAGCCGCGCTTCACGCCGATGGGCGCGCTCACCGCCGTGATCGAGAAGAAGGCCGAGGTGGCGCCGCTCGATTCCTATGCCTTCGCGCTGCTGTCGAAGTACGCTCCCGACCTCACGTCGCAGGTCCGGGTCATCAAGAGCACCGAGCCGACCGCGATCCCGGCGCTGGTGGCCTCGGGGCCGGCCTCGCCCGCCATCGTGACGGCCTTCCTGGGCGCGGCCGGGAAGCCCGCGGCCCGCGCGCTCATGGACCAGCTCTTGCTGGGCGGCTTTGCCCGTCCCGACGCGAAGCCGTATGATG
>OUNM010479169.1_pt1 | contig 16191 bp, 14 predicted proteins | sample 1769961 | NCBI WGS metagenome assembly OUNM01 (sample SAMEA3914820, study PRJEB12502) | metagenome | biome: forest; material: soil | place: USA | collected 2012-03-12 | depth 0.3 m | reverse complement strand
CCTGGCTGGCGCAATATCGAGAATTCGAGATCGGAGTCGATATCGCGGGGTCGGGATGCTGCATGCCCTCGGTGTTGACTGTTGAGGGTCTCGATGCTCGGCTGAGGGCGGGGAACGCGGGTCGTGTGGAGGTGCAGCTGACAGGCATCAGCAGCTGCAGGAAGGGTCCCTGTGGGTGTGATTTGCTGGTTTGGGGTTCCACGGCTGAATTCAAGGGTTGGAGGTTGCACTGACGTCATTTGCAGGAACCCTGAGGACCGAGAGACTTGAGACGAAAGATCCGATGAACACTTGAGCATGGTCTAGAGCAGTACACCAGGTAGGTAGCTCCTTGGGTAGCGAGGGTAGGCATGTTGTGACTCCACAGATATTGAAGGAAGTGTATTCAACAGACCATCTGTATACAAAATGCAAAAGTATATATCTCCTCTAGAATCAAAAGGCCTGCCTGCCACGTATATGCAACACACATCTCCATCTCTCCATCTCTCCAGCTACTTCCCTCACAACTTCGCCTTCGCCTCCGCGACCCCCACCCTCTGCGCCGGATTCACCAGCGGATCATACACAGCATACGCAAGGTTATCCGCCGGCGGCGAGGCGTGGTTAAACAAGCCCCGCGCATCCAACAAATCCGGACACAGCTCCCCCACATTGCGCGCCCCAATCAGCCGCATGCCCATCTCCATCTCGTCCTTGAGCAGCTGCATCGCCCGATCAACACCGTCCTGCCCGTACGCCGACATGGCGTACAAGAACGGCCGGCCGATGCCCACCCCCCGCGCGCCCAGACACAGCGCCTTGAGGATGTCGGTAGCCCGCCGCACGCCGCCGTCGACGTACACCTCGATCTTGTCCTCGAGCCCCAGCCGCCGCAGCACGGGCATCGTCTCGGCCAGCACCTCGACCGCGGACCGCGCAAACTCGAGCTGCCGCCCGCCGTGGTTGGACAGCACCACGCCCTGCACGCCGGCCTCGACGGCGCGCACGACGTCCTCGACGCGCTGCACGCCCTTGAGCACGATGGGCATCTTGGTGATGGAGCGGAACCAGGGGATGTCGGCCCAGCTGAGCGACGGGTCGATGAAGCTGCTGATGGCGCGGGCGGCGCCCTGCGACGTGTCGGTCGCCTGGCCGCTCTGCACGTCGCTGCCCTGCTCGGTGAACTTGGTGCGCATGTCCTTCTCGCGGCGGCCGAGCTGCGGCGCGTCGACGGTGATGAAGAGGCCCTTGCACCCGCGCCGCTCGGCGTGCTGCACGATGCGCTGCGTGATGGCGCGGTCTTTGTTGACGTAGAGCTGCAGCCATTGGACCTGGCCGGGCCCGGCGGCGTCGACGATCTCGTCGAAGGCGCAGGAGGCGAGGGTCGGGATCATCTGGACGACGTTGTGCTTGTGTGCCGAGCGGGTGAGGACCACCTCGCCTTCGGGGTGGCCGAGCTTGCCGAGCGCGGTGGCGGTTACGTAGAAGGGGATGGAGCAGGGGGTGCCGAGCATGGTGGTGGAGAAGTCGACCTTTTCGACGTCGACGAGGATGCGCGGGCGGAACCAGATGCGGTGGAAGGCCGAGTGGTTTTCGCGCAGGGTCTGGGGGGTCAGTTAGAGAACTCTTAAGAAAAACCAAGAAAGACCAGGCATACAATCTCGTCGTCCGCCGCGCTCGAGTAGTACCCCCAGGCCGTCTTCTTCATGACCCGGCGCGCGACGGCCTCGAAGTCGAGGAGGTTGTAGCACTGCTCGAGGAGGGGCATCTCCTGGACGCGCTTCAGGCGTTCCTTCTCGTCGGGCGACTCCTCGACCTCTTCCTTGGCCACCGTCGCCATGTCGACGCGGCCGAGGTGCTTGGACTTGGGCAGGTACTTGTCGAGGGTGTCTGGGGGGTGAATGGGCTCGAACTCTTCGGTCGCATCTTTGCCCTGGCAGGTTGTCAGTCGAGCCAGCCGGTGCTTGGCCTGTGGAAGGAAGGGGTCGCCTGACAGCATATTTGACAATAATCTTGGGTCCTCCCGGGTGTTCTAGGTCTGTCAGTCTTGAGTGCCGCGAGGGAGTGTCGGCTCATGGTGCGCACCTGGCAGGAATTCGGTGACGTCGTATGCTCGCCCCTAGATGCCCGTCGTCAGTCGGTGCTGCCGCCGGAGATGCTCCCAGAGTCCAGACAACGTACATGCACAATGACCCAGCAGTCATTGGCCGTGTTGTGTTTGGCGACTTCGGCACCTGTCAAGAGCTTCATCTTGACTGTTTAAACTGTTCTCGGGATGGCACAAGCAGTGTCGGGCAAGTGGCGTGACTCAAGTGCACACTCTCCAATGCACACGGGGCAAGTTTCACGGCAAAAGACAGAAAACAAATGACGGTAAAGTGTTGGTGCTGATGTTGGAAAATGACGTTAGCAGTGTAAAAAGAGAAAAAAAAGAGTCAACAATGTGATGACATCTGAGAGACGAGTAGGTTGAAAATAATTACGATTCCGTTGTTCTCCAAGCACATGGCATACATGGCATGGCCATCCGGGAACAAGGAAGCCGAGCTTTCTCCAATTGCAGCGTCGGCATTGGGCAGTTGTCGGAGCCGATCGTCTCAGTGGGGTTAGCCCAGCCAAAGACGGGCCAAGCGCGGGGGATGGCGGAGCCCATGGCCCCACTGCAGTGGCTCCGATGTCAGCCGATGGCCCGAGACGATGGCGTGCCAGGGACGACGCTGTATTTTACACATTGTTACCGCTCAATTACACCCGCCCTCGGGTCTTATTGCACCGAACAACACCAGCAACACCGCACCGCGTTGATATTGGACTTTCAAATCGCGTCTTTTGCTGCTGTAACCACCCCTAGATTTCGAAACAGGCCATATCCAAATCCACAAGAGACCTCTCGCTGTCGCTGCAACCTGTAACTGAAATGGCTCACATCACTCCTCCCTCTCTCACTCACCCACTTACTCTCCTCTCTCCTCACTCTTCGGTCCATGTGCCCATCGAAGTGGCTACAGAAAACACCACTAGTGCGTGCTGGTCTTGATCTTGGTGCTGTTGTTTGCAGTCACCTGTTTCTTCAGTCAGTCTCTGAGCAACCAAGTCGTCATCACAGATGATGTTCCCCTTACCTCAGCAATGAACGTCCTCCCAACCTGAATCGTCTCCGCAGCACCCCTCTGCCGCTGCCAGAACCTGCCCAACCGTCAGTCCAAAGATTCCAAGCCATCACTCCCAATAAAAAAACTCACAGCTGCTCCGGCGCCGCCTCCCCCTCCACCAACACCGCCTCGGTGCTCTTCTCCCCCGGCTCGCGGATGAGCGTCGGCACGTCGTGCGCGGGCATCCCCTCGAGCAGCTTCTTGCGCATAGCAAACCGCTCGGCCTTCTCCTTCTGCAGCCCCGGGCTGTCCAGCCTGCGGACCAAGCCCCTCACCACAAACTGCACGCCCAGATACAGATGCTCGGCAAACAAGATGGACAGCAGCAGCGCCCACCCCGAGATATCCCACGGCTCGCCCGTCGGCCCGTCGTCCCGCGCCGTGCGGAACAGAAACACCAGCGCGGCGCTGGTGATGCTGCCCAGCCAGGCCAGGAACCCAAGCGAGTCGAGCCACGGGCCGATGGAGTCGGCGCGCCAGGGGATGGGCCGCTGGCAGCCGGCGGCGATCTTGACGGCGTCGGAGCGGGCCTCGACCCAGTTGTTGGCGAGGAACGAGCACGCCGTGAGCGGCCACACGACCGAGAAGAGCGACAGGTAGCCGAACTGGATCACCATCTCGCGGTAGTCGATCGTGACGTCGTATTCGTCCAGCTCGGCCTCGTCGCGCGCCCGCGCGAGGAACTCGGCCTCTTCGGGGCGGTCCGCGGGGGGCGGGTGGGCCGACGCGGCGGCTTTTTCGGCTTGGACTTTCGCGACGGTCTTGAAGATCTTGCGCTTGGCGAAGGGCACGATGACTTCGGTGGCGAAGTTGACGATCTGGGCGGTGACGGTGAAGTAGATGACTTGCTTGGTCAGGCGGTCCGGGTTGATCTTCCAGGCCACTGTCGGCAGGGCCTTGCCCTCGGCCGTGAAGCGCTGCGCGGTGAGCTGGAACACGTCCAGGTAGGGGACCAGGACCTTGCCGAAGGGCACGTAGACAAACGCCGTCAGGAAGATGCCGAGGTACGAGGTGATGAAGTTGATGACGAAGATCTTTTGCACGAACGAAGCTTGGTGTGCTGCGAAGGGTTAGCGGAGGGGAGAGATGCGTGTGTGCTGGCCACTCACCATCGCGAGTCTCGTAGTTTTCGTACTCTGTCAGCCTCTCGGCCAAACGGGTCAGCAGCGTCGTAAATGTCGGGTTGAAGATGGTCAGGAGGACGGTCGGCAGGAAAGTCTACTCCAGAATTAGCAGCCATATCTCTCACCCCTCCACCCAACGCCCGCCCACTCACTAAGTACTGCTTGAACGGCCCATTGTACACCTCGGTGATAAAGACCTCAATGGCAAAGCAGCCCGCAATGGCCCCCCCAAGCGCCACCACACACGCCGCAGCAAACGGCACCTGCAGCATCTGCCTCGCCAGCCTCCGATACGGCGAAAACACCCTGACAACATCCCCCGTGATGGGGTCCACGCCCTCCCTCTCAAACTGAAACTGCGGACGCGGATGCTGGATCTTCCCAACCCCTCTCACCCCCCACTGCACCGCCAAATCCACCTCCTTCACCCGCCAATGCTCAAAAAACACCACCGCCCACAAACAATTCACAACCGCGTACACCCACGACGACGCGCCCAGCACCAACCACGCCCCCGCGCCAAACACAGCAGGAAACACCAAAAACGCCGTATACGACTGCAGAAACGCAAAGTAAAACGCCACCCGCTCCCCAAACCGATCCCGGATCCGATCGATATCCGCCTCGTCCAGCGCCGACTTGCCACTCCACTCGGCAATCCACCGCCGGTTAAACGCGCGGTCATGCAGCGGAAACACAGACCGCACAAACCGCCACGTCCCCGTCTTGGGCGTGACCCCCGCCCCGCCCTCGTTCCGCGGCCGCGTGATCAGGTTATAGCACAGCCGCAACCGCTCGGCTTCGGTGACAGGCTCGTCGGTCAGGAAATACCGCGCCATGGCCTCCTCGGTGTGGGTGTGTGAGGCGTTGGTCGTGGAGGGGCCGGGGGCGTGCGGGCGCACGCCGTAGAGCCAGTCCTGGACGCGGGCGCGGTAGACTTGGGCGTGCAGGAAGGCGGGGGAGGCGAGCTTGAGGAAGAGCAGGAGGGAGGAGGGGGTGCGGCCTGGGCGGACTTCGGTTGCGAAGCCGGTTTGGGAGAGGAGGGTGATGAGTTGGGTGAAGGAGGCTTCTGCTTCGGCGGTTTCTGGAGGGAGGGAGAGAAGGGGGGTTAGTGATGGGTTGGGGATGGAGAAGGATTGGGAGGGGGGGACGGACCGTTGGGGGGGATGGTGAAGTGGATTACGTAGTCGACGCTGGAGAGGTGAAGATTGTGTTAGATTTGCTGGATTGCTCGGATGGGTTTGTTCGCGGTGAGGAGGAGCAGCTCACTCAAAGTTGGACTGCGGGTGCTTGTCCCGGTCCGGGCTGGGCGAGACGGCCATGGCGGTGGAAGAAGCTTGGGATTGTCGAGATGGCTTTGCAAGTGTCCAGTTCAGCTCTGTACAGCTGTTGGGAGACTTTAAAAAGTCTGTTGGGTTGGGAGAGTTGTGTTCTGGCCAAGATGCTTGGTGTTGACGACAACGACTGGAAGCGGTTCCGCACAAGGAACAAGCAGCGAACGACGTCACTCGACGGGCGAGCCATGTCACCCTGCAGGGACCAACCAAGCTCCGATCCGATCCATGGTCTGTGCGGAACCAGACTTTGGAATCTTGGACGAGGAGATGGGATGCAGCAGGGAATGTCAGGGTTGGGGTTCTGGGCGCCCAAGAGAGCCCGCCCTCATCTATCTATCCCCTATTCGATCCACCCTAATGCAGGACATCATGCCGCGACCTGTAGCATCGAGGGCGGATGCCGTCTTTAAGGCGCGCGGGGTTGGCTTGCTTGGTAAATAGTAAAATGTCGTCGACTTGGATACCACTTACACAGCACCAACGCGACGCTCGCACCGCACTTACACAACTTACACCGCACTGACACTCCTAGTGCTGAATTCATACTACACTTGCACTGCCCTTCTTGTTTTGAGTCTTGAATAATCTTACCACTTACACAGTTGTGTCCCTGTCTAATCCCCGCCAAGAACAAGATGGACTCACGGGAATTCCGAGAAGCCGCCACGGCCACCATCGACGAGAGCACGTTAACCCCTCCTCATCTCACATACTCTCCACCCTAACGAACACCTCACCAGTCATCACCTACTTCGACACCCTCCCAACCCGCAACGTCGTCTCGTCCGTCGAGCCAGGCTACCTGCGCAAGCTCCTCCCCTCATCAGCTCCACAGGACGGCGAGCCCTGGCCCGCCATCCAACACGACATCGAAGCCAAGATCCTCCCAGGAATCACCCACTGGTGAACCTCCCTTCCCGCTTCTCGTTTCTTGTTCTCACCGGCCCTCCTAACCAACCTTCCCCCGCTTACTTACACGCACACACAGGAGCCACCCCTCCTTCCACGCCTTCTTCCCCTGCGCGACCTCCTACCCCTCCATCCTCGGCGAGCTCTACTCGTCGGCCCTCTCCGGCGCCTGCTTCAACTGGATCTGCTCGCCCGCCGTCACCGAGCTGGAGACGGTCGTGCTCGACTGGCTGGCCCTGGCGCTCGGCCTGCCCGCGTGCTATCTGTCGACTGGGCCGACGGCGGGGGGCGGGGTGATTCAGGGCTCGGCGAGCGAGGCGGTGTTGACTGCTATGGTGGCGGCGAGGGATAAGTTTTTGAGGGAGACGGTTGGTGGTGGTGGTGGGGTGGAGGCTTGGGAGGGGGGGGAGAGGGAGGAGGAGGTGTGGGGGATGAGGGCGAGGATGGTGGCGTTGGCTACGACGATGACGCATTCGAGTGTCAAGAAGGCGGCGTTGATTCTGGGGGTGAGGTTTCGCGTGGTGAGGGTGCGGGAGGAGGACGGGTTTGCGCTGACCGAGGCGGGGCTGGCGGCCGCGTTGGCGGAGTGTCGAGCGCAGGGGCTCGAGCCGTTCTTTCTTGCTGCCACGCTCGGCACGACGGATGTTTGCTCGGTGGATGACTTTGCGGGGATCAGTGCTGCGCTGGAGGGGCATACCGCGCCGCCTGGCACGCCCGGTGAAGTGTGGGTGCATGTCGACGCGGCGTATGCGGGCGCCGCGCTGGTGTGTCCCGAGGTGCAGGAGGCGACGCGGATCAGGCTGATCAGCCGGTTCCACAGCTTCGATATGAACATGCACAAGTGGCTGCTCGTCAACTTTGATGCCAGCTGCTTCTATGTGCGCAACCGCGAGTGGCTGGTGCAGGCACTGAGCGTCAACCAGGCCGTGTACGGGAACAAGGCGTCGGAAGGGGGGCTGGTGACGGACTATCGCGAGTGGCAGATCCCGCTGGGGCGGCGCTTCAGGAGCTTGAAGATTTGGTTTGTGCTGCGGTCGTATGGGATCAAGGGACTGCAGGCGTACATCCGGCGGACCATCCGGATGGGCGAGGGGTTTGCCGAGTCGTTGCGAGCCAGGCCGGATCTGTTCGAGATTGTGACGGGGCCGAGCTTTGCTCTGACCGTGTTCCGTCTGGCCGCCAAGTCGGCGGGGGCATCTCTGGAGGAGCGGAACGCGTTGACGAAGACCCTGTACGAGAGGGTGAACGCTACCGGCAAGATGTGGCTGACGAGCACCGAGCTGGACGGCCGGTTTGCGATCCGGCTGATGACGGGCGTGAGGACGACCGAGAAGGAGCACGTCGAGGCGGCGGTCAAGACTTTGGTTGAAACCGCTGAGGAGGTGATGGGGAAAGCATAGCAGTCAGAGCTATGCAGGTCAACAACACCAAAACAAATAACTTGCAACTGAACTTTGCCCTCATTCTGATCAAGGAAAAACCTCCAAAAAGCTCACCGGCTAGCCCGCTTCCATTAGGAGGGGAGGTAGCCGGTTACGAAAACCCGGTGGTTTTTCTTCGGAGGAGTCGGGAGTCGAACCAGCGACCTTTCGATGGCCTTCGTGCTCCCGCCCCCCCCCCCAACTGCGCCACGAGGCATTGAACCGATGGTACAGTTGGAGGGGTGGTGACAATGTGCGTGCAAGACGGGCTTCTACATATAGGCCCGGCAGGGAGAGAGACCGAGTAACCCAGGCACCATAGACCATACACGGCACGCACTTCGCATAATCTAAGTCATGTTGTGATACTGTATTCACTCCTCGACCTATCTCAACCTAGTTCACGTTTCACAACCTCGACTACCGTGATACACACCACTACAAGCAACAACAAAGTACAATCCACAGCAACATACAATAAACACCAACCACAATGCAACGCTGTCTAACCCCTCCACCAAAAAAAACGCCCACAATGAATGCTCTAAATACTCGCCCTCCTCGGCGCCATAGTCCTCCTCAACGCCTTCTTCCCCTCCGTCTCCTCCCCCAGCGGCAACACCCCCTTCTCCTTGAGCCCCGCCAAGAACTCCTGCCCATACTTATACCCCACCGTATAAATCTCCATAAACTTCCCAAAGTCCAACGTCCCATACTCGTCAATCGGCGGCCGCATATAAATACACCCATCCAACGTCTTCGCCCGTTCCAACGCATCCACACTGCTGACATACGCCAGCCTGGCCTGGATCTCCGCCAGCGTCGGCGGGTTCGGCACCGACGAGAAGGGATTCCACCGGTTCAGAAACGCCCACATGCCCGAGAGGGTGTCCCCGAACTGCTGCGGGGTGTTGTCGTCGAGCGCGCCGACGTCGACGGCGAAGATGACGTCGGGCCCGAGCGACTTCATGTGCGACACGGTCAGGTTGTCGACGTACCCGCCGTCGAGCAGCATGCTGCCCTCGTCGCACAGCGGCGGGAGCAGGCCGGCCAGCGACATGCTCGCGCGCACGTACCGCCACGCGTAGCCGCTCGTGTGGAACTCGGCGCGGGACTGCGAGATGTTGGTGGTGTTGCAGTAGTAGTCGAGCCAGAAGTCTTCGATTTGGTTGTTGCCGAAGGCTTTGAAGATGCCGCGGTTGAACTCGTGGCCCGTGGTGTAGGACGCCGAGGGGTAGGTCAGGTCGAGGGCGAAGCGCCACATGCTGGACATGCGGCCGGCGAATTTCTTGGCTGCGTTGACGATGGGGACGAAGTCGGCGTGGCGCGCGTAGAGCGCCCCGATGAAGGCGCCGATGGACGTGCCGCCGACGATGTCGATGGGGATGCCGGCTTCCTGCATGGCGCGGATGATGCCGATGTGCGCGATGCCGCGGGCGCCGCCGCCGCCGAGGACGAGCCCGACCGATTTGCCGCAGAGCCGCCGGGCGAGCCGGTGGAAGTCGCCCTTGAACGGGGCGTCGGGCGAATAGAACGGGCTGTGCCGCGTCTTTCTCGACGTGTACTTTTGGATCTCGGCCTGGAGGATCTGGACTCTCTCTCGCAGGGTCGGACCGGTCGGCTTTGCGGGCGGATGAATCGCGACGGCGTTGGGGCTGTACGTCATCTGTACGTGAAAGTGGCCGCCGTTGATCCAGACTCGGTTCTTCAGCCACTTTCTGGTCAGTCCAGACCACGAGTAGCGTTCCTGATGGAGAAGCACGAGGATCTTTCGCGCGGTCGACTTCATGCCGAGCAGGAAGCGCTCGTACTCGCCGACCTCGGGGGAGCCGTCAGCCAAGCCGACCAACAGGACGCAGTCGGCCTGGGCGATGCAGGTCTGCGTCCACGGAGCGTTCACATTGGTGTCTGCCGCGGGAGTCAGTATCTAAGCTCACAAAGAGGTCGCATTGAGACACTTACCGGCGACATAGATGACGAGCCCATACTTCTCCTCCAGATCCGCCAGGTAGTGCGACAGCTTGAGCTTGCCCATTTTGTTAAACGCGTGCTTCCCAAGGTGATTCAGCACGGCCGCACTATTGAGCGAAGTGGCACCGTTGGGCGCCCCGACCTCGGTCAGCGCGTTCAGCAGCCTATTGCCAAACTCTGCCACGGGCACGCCGGCCGAGACGGGCAGCACGGCCACGGTCCGCAGGTTGAGCGTCGTCGAGCTCTTGTTGGCCGGGCTCCGCCCCGACCCGTCCCTGAGCCCCAGCGCGCTCGGGGGCTCGTCGATCAGCGCCCTCATCCGGGACGCGATGATCTTGGAGATCTTGATCGTGATGTTGGGGTGCTCCTGGGCCAGGCTGTTGAAGAGCGTGCGCGGGAACTTGACGAGCTCCGTGTCCCGGATGGCGTGCAAGGTGCCGGAGCGGGAAGACTCGGTGAGCACCTCGAGCTCGCCGATGCTCTCGCCCTGGCCGAACTCGGCCTTGACGTTTACCCCGCCGTTTTCCCTGTCCTCGACTAACCGGAGGCGGCCGTTCAACACGATGTAGATGGCCTCGCTCTCGTCTCTTTCGTGGAAGATGACCTGGCCGGCATTGACCTGGAGCCACTCCAGAGCAAAGTCGATGTGCAGGATCAGCCGCGGAAGCAGGTTCGTCAGCCTCTTCGCCATGGTTAGGAGGACGATGGGGTGGCGGTCGACGATCCTCTCGATCGAGGCCAGCGGGAGGAATCCGACGTAGACATCAGAGCTCGCCACCACATTAACGAAGGACCGGTACGAGGAAATGGTCCCGACATAGCCCGCAAGGCCGCCGGGCTTAATCATGGCGACCCTTCGCCCACCGGGCTGAGGCTTCCTCTCACCGCCCTCCGCATTGCCGCCCATGCGCGTGGATTCCGAGGGCCGACTGGACGGAAAAAGCGACTGGGCGTTGTCCATGGCATGGAGCGACGTCCTGCCTGTAGCATGGACAACGTCGGACGACGAGTGGCCATCCTCGGTGCATATATCCAGGAAGCCGTCCACGACATAGTAGAGACCGGGGTTTCTCTCGCCTTGTTCCACCAACACCGACCCCTTGGGAAAGTACACAATCTCTAGATCGTCCCGCATATCTTGCGCGAGGAGATGGGGATTAGGGGAGGGCATCACGGAGAATGCCGAAGTCATGGATTCCGTGTCGCCGTCGGCAGAGCCTTCCAACCCATCCATGAACCCAAACGCCTGGTTCGTATACATGGTCTTGGATCGCCCCCGCTCGAATGAAACGAGTCGAGGAGAGTTTTGACTCGAGCCTCCATCCTTGTTCGCGTTGCCGTTGCCGTTGCCCGTCAAGCCAATAGCCTTGAACATGCACTCGAGGATCGACTCCCGAAACAAGTTGTCTTCGTCGAGCGTGTCTCTCTTCTCGAGCGCGTTCCTCTTGGTCGCGAAGGGGTCGACTGGCCGCTGCGGTGGACGGGGAGCGAGTTCCCTCTGCACGTCGAGGTGCGGAGATGGCCCATCGAAAAATGCGATGCTCTGCGGCCGGCCGCCGCCGCCTCTCGATTGCTGCAGGTGCGTCATGAGGTCCCCGGCGCTGGGAACTGCCAGGGGCGAGGGAGCCAGGGAAGACTGGCGCTGCTTGGAGAAAGCCTGCCAAGCAGCCTCCTTTCGAAGGGTCGCCGTCGAGCGGCGCCGACGGCTGACGCCGACCCGAGCATTGTGGAGGGCTATCCCCTTGCTGATGTCCTCGCCTTCCTTGATCCTCTCCCTCTCTCTTTGGAACTTCTCCTTAAGCCTGTCCAGGGCATCTCCTCTCAGGTGATTTGGGAGCTCCTGCGTTGTATACTTTAGCATCTGGCGCTCGAGCTGGAGGACCTCGGAGGTCAGGCCAAGGTAGTCGTATGCAGTGGCGAGAGTGATTCTCTGGAATCTGGAGAGGATGACGTGGACGATGTGCGCGGTAGCCTTGGGGTATATCTTGATGAGACGCCTAAAGGCGCTGGCGGGGATGATTGCGACCGTCGTGTCCTTGGTTGCCCTCGCGATGATATCGGGATGGGCCGAAGTGGTGCCGCTCCGCTTAGGCACGGGTCTCTGGGGCCTACCGAGGCCGTTTCCATCGAGCGAGATGGGAGGAACCCGGGGTAGGGGGTGGGGCACGCCGAGATGCTCTGGCAGGTTTTCTACAGAATCAGAAGCGGAGTTGTCCAGCTGAGGGCTGCCCGGAGGAAAACCCGCCGCCGTGTGCGACTTTCGGAAGTCAGCGCTCGCGGGGTAGTGTGAAAATAGGGCGCTGTGGGCGGCGGACACGGGCTCAGAGCCGTCATCTCCCGACCGCAGCGGCAGGTCCTCGGTGAAGAGAGACATGATGGAAAACAGCGACGACATGGGAGCGCCGTTCCGAACCTCGGTGAGCAGCTGGTACCGTTGCTGTCCGGGGGCCGACTGCTCATCATCGCTCGAGGGGGCCTCGCTGACGGCCCCGGCATAGGGGCTATGCTCGTAGCGACGGCTGTAGTTGGACGACTTGACAAAGATCTCGACCAGGCCGTCCACCACCAGACAGAAGCCCTTCTCCTCCTCGAGATTGAATGTTTCGCCTGCGATCAGCTTCCTGGTCTGCATGCTGCGCGTCAACTCGTGGAAGACGGGCCGCTCCAGGTAGCCAAAGATCTTGATGGCGCTCAGGAACTCGTCAAAGTAGTTTGCCAGGCCGGACTTGATGCCCTCGTCGTGGGTGTCTGGGAAGAGGTCGAGTTCCGGCTCTTTGCGTTGGGGCTCGGGCGGCAGGCGGGAGTACATGTTGAGGTAGCGGTAGCGGACGACCCAGCTGACGGCGCCGATCATGGCGGCAACGATGAGCATGCTAGAGCTGGTTAGCAATGCCACCCGCAAAGAGATATCCCGGCTCAACCTACAGCGTGGTGGCGTTCATGGTGACGGTCAGGCTCGTCGAGAAGAGGGTGTAGAGCAGGGTAGGGACCGAGATGGTGGCCAGCTTGATGGCATAGTACAGCAGCATGGACACGAACTGCAGGATCCAGAAGATGACCCTCGCCAGCAGGCCGAGCCATGACGAGGAGCCATGGGCCTCTGCCACATCGCTTGCCGCGGCCACGGCCGACAACAGCGCGTTCGGAGGGCGGTCTCCCACCGTCCCGGCCGCCGCCGTCACCGCCGTCGCCGCCGAGAGGGCGGTCGAGTTTACTACGTCCATTGCCGCGTGTAGTTCGTCGTGTAATTGACCGTGGACGTGATCATCGGGACTGAGGAAGAAGGAAAATGGAGGGTTCTGCGACGTCTCGGGTAGTAGTGTTGCACCGTGGTGGTTGCCGGAACATGTCGGCTTTGGCGCTCCCTGGACTCTACTCGATCCACGCTGACCTGCCTCGTCCCTGGCCTTGGATCCAGGGTTCAACTTCGCGGGATCGTCCGGCAAAAAGCAGGGGACAGAAACGCGATCCTATCTTTCGGGTGAACTCTTCTCAGAGTTCGAGATTCCAGGCACACAGAAAGACAGGCTGCACTCCAGTTCTTCAGTGCCGAGGCCGAGCTTTGAGCTCCCTTGGAAGCAAGCTACGGGTGTTTGGAGGCACCAAGGGCCCGGCGCGCTGACGTCGGTGCTGCTGGAATTCTGGCATGTGGATGGCGGGTAAGTGGGGCGCCCGCCTGGAAGCTGTTGTGGTCCCGTGGGCAGGGGTGCCGCTGCTTGCCGAGCTGCCCTGACCTCTCTCAGCCTCTCCCACCCCCACCAAAATTCACCAGCCACAGCCCACCTTTGCTGCCCGCGTTGTTGGCTGTGGCCGTGCACTTCGCAGTGTAATTTTTAATTCCATTGCGGGCCTGATGACTGTTCTTTGAGCTCAAACTCGGTCCCGCATTCGCCCAAACCCACCCGTGGACTCGACTTTGCGGTATCCCCTCCATCACCCCGAGGCAGAAACAACCCGACAAGGATTTAGTGTCGTCCTCTTCCAGGTCTACACTCTTCCAGTTCGACACACCATCTCTCCCGGCGCACCAGGCCGACTCCCTCGAAAAACCACACCCACCCACATCCCACTCTGCCCCGCCTGGGAACGGCACCCACCGACACCATGTCGCTCTCCAACTGCCGCTTCTACGAGGAGAAGTACCCGGAAATTGATTCCTTTGTGATGGTGAACGTCAAGCAGGTAGGACCACCACTGCGGGCCGCCAACGGTCGCCGCATGCTGCTGCTTGCTGTCTCGTGCTGACCGTCGCCAGATCGCCGACATGGGAGCTTATGTCAAGCTCCTCGAGTACGACAACATCGATGGCATGATCCTCCTTTCCGAGCTCTCGAGACGTCGTATCAGAAGTATCCAGAAGTTGATTCGCGTCGGCCGCAACGAGGTCGTCGTCGTGCTCCGTGTGGACAAGGAGAAAGGTTGGGCGGCCCCTGCGTATTTGCGGACGCGCGGTGCGGCAGTGCTAACGCGGGGTCAGGATACATCGATCTGTCCAAGCGCCGTGTGTCGCCCGAGGATATCATTCGCTGCGAGGAGCGGTACAACAAGAGCAAGATTGTGCACTCGATCATGAGGCACGTCGCCGAGAAGACTCAGACGCCGATCGAGAGCCTCTACGAGACAATAGGGTGGCCCCTCAACAAGAAATACGGCCACTGCCTCGACGCCTTCAAGCTGTCAATAACGTGCGTCTCGAATTTTTGGTCTGAGCGAGAACACCCGGCTGACCTAGATGCGCAGCAACCCCGACATCTGGACCGAAATTCAGTTCCCGAGCGAGGCGGCGGCCGAGGAGCTCAAGTCTTATATCGGCAAGAAGCTGACGCCCCAGCCGACCAAGGTCCGCGCGGATATTGAAGTGACGTGCTTCGGCTACGAGGGTATCGACGCCATCAAGGCCGCTCTGCGCACCGCCGAGGCCCGGAACACGGACGAGACCCAGGTCAAGTGCAGACTGGTTTCTCCCCCGCTCTATGTGTACGTGCCGTCCCTGAAGTACTCGAATGTTGCGAGCCTGTGCTGACTCGCCACAGCCTTACCAACACATGCCTCGACAAGAACGCTGGCATCGCGCGGCTAGAGGAGGCCATTGTCGACGTCCGGACGAGCATCGAGGCGGCCGGCGGCGCCCTCGTGGTCAAGATGGCGCCCAAGGCAGTCACCGAGTCGGATGACGCAGAGCTCCAGGCCCTCATGGAGAAGCGCGAGCGCGAGAACGCCGAGGTCAGCGGCGACGAGAGCGTCAGCGAGAGCGACGACAACATTCCCGAGACAGTCTAGAGGGGTCTCAGAACGGTGGCAGGTTCCGGGAGGTAGCCGGCGATTCAGCCCATATTTCCGACCAGATACCCCATGCAGAGGGCTTGTGGGACAGCAAGCAGCTTTATCGGGACCTTTGTGCGACTGGCGTCTCGGGAATCAAAAAGGTCGGGCACGGTAGACAGGTAGCTATCCTAGGGACCTCAGCGTAAACAAAAAGGAATGAAACGATGCTTGCAGATGGCGTGCCTTTGTGTGACAACGCTGTTGTTATGCAACTAGTGAGGCAAAACCCCGCTTTCGGCTCTATCAACAGCCCACCTCAAGCTCCCAAAACTCACAACTTGCATACGCCCATCTCACCACCCACCATCCACCCCCCACGACCAGCCAATTTACACGTCAACCCAAGAGGAACACCAATCAATGGCAACATGGACCGCCGCCGGCGGTGGCGCGCCCCGGTTCCGATTCCTCAGCCAAGTCTCGCACTACCTCGTGCGCTACGCGACCTGGATCCCGCCGCTCATCTGGTTCAACGCCTACGTCGCCGAGGTGACCTTTATCAACGGCCCGTCCATGTACCCCTTCTTCAACCCGCAGTACAACGAGTCGCTGCGCAAGGACCTGTGCCTGGTCTGGAAGATGTATGCGCAGGAGGGGTTGCGGCGGGGGATGATTGTTACTTTTCGGTGGGTTTCTCTCTCCTTTCTAAGCAAGAAGCGGTGGTGCTGATGGTGAGTGTAGAAACCCCTACGACGCCCACAAGGTTACAGTCAAGCGGGTCGTCGGGCTGGAGGGCGACGTGGTGCGCACGCGGGCGCCGTATCCGTACGAGTACGCCGCCGTGCCGGAGGGGCACGTCTGGGTGGAGGGGGACGGCGAGCGCAGCCAGGACAGCAACTACTACGGGCCCATCTCGGCGCGGCTGGTCACGGGCCGCGTGACGCACGTGCTGTCGCCGTGGGAGAGGGCTGGGAGGGTGAGGTGGTGGGAGCACCCGCTGAGGAAGGGGGTTAATCGGGCGGGGTGAGGG
>OUNM010548144.1_pt1 | contig 16192 bp, 15 predicted proteins | sample 1769961 | NCBI WGS metagenome assembly OUNM01 (sample SAMEA3914820, study PRJEB12502) | metagenome | biome: forest; material: soil | place: USA | collected 2012-03-12 | depth 0.3 m | reverse complement strand
CGACGCCGCGCGCAAGACCGACGAGTTCGCCCGCGGCATGACGATGGGCGGCACGCTCTTCGAGGAGCTGGGCTTCTATTATGTCGGCCCGATCGACGGTCATAATCTCGATCACCTGATCCCGGTGCTCGAGAATGTCCGCGACGCCGCCGAAGGTCCGATCCTGATCCACGTCGTCACCAAGAAGGGCCATGGCTATGCGCCGGCCGAGGCGGCGGCTGACAAGTATCATGGCGTCCAGAAGTTCGACGTGGTGACCGGTGAGCAGGTCAAGGCGCCGGCAGGCCCGCCGAGTTACACCAACGTCTTCGCCAAGGCGCTGATCGCCGAGGCGGAGCGCGATCCGACGATCTGCGCGATCAACGCGGCGATGCCCGCCGGCACCGGCCTTGACAAGTTCCAGTCGAAGTTCCCGGCTCGCACTTTCGATGTCGGCATCGCCGAGCAACACGCCGTCACCTTCGCCGCCGGCCTCGCGGCGCAGGGTCAGCGCCCCTTCTGCGCGATCTACTCGACCTTCCTCCAGCGCGCCTATGACCAGGTGGTCCACGACGTCGCGATCCAGAACCTGCCGGTCCGCTTTGCGATCGACCGCGCCGGCCTGGTCGGCGCGGACGGCTCGACCCATGCCGGCTCGTTCGACATCACCTATCTCGCGACGCTGCCCAACATGGTGGTGATGGCGGCCGCCGATGAGGCGGAACTGGTCCACATGGTCCACACCGCCGCGCTGCACGACAGCGGGCCGATCGCCCTGCGTTACCCGCGCGGCAATGGCACCGGCATCGCGCTACCCGAGACGCCGCAGCGGCTCGAGATCGGCAAGGGCCGCATCGTGCGCGAGGGCAAGAAGGTGGCGATCCTGTCGCTCGGTACGCGACTGGAGGAAGCACTCAAGGCAGCCGATCGGCTCGACGCGCAGGGCCTGTCGACCACGGTCGCCGATCTGCGCTTCGCCAAGCCGCTCGACAGCGCACTGATCCGCAAGCTGCTCGCGACCCACGAGGTGATCCTGACCGTCGAGGAAGGCGCCGTCGGCGGCCTCGGCGCGCATGTGCTGACGCTCGCCTCCGACGAGGGGCTGACCGACACCGGCCTCAAGATCCGCACGCTGCGCCTGCCCGACACGTTCCAGGCGCAGGACAAGCCGGAGAAGCAGTATGCCGAGGCCGGTCTTGACGCCGATGGCATGGTCGAGGCCGCGCTGAAGGCGCTGCGCCACAATTCGGTGGGCGTGGTCGGCGAAGTGCGCGCCTGATGGCATAGGGCCGGGGTTTGCGCCCCGGCCCTTCCCGCTCGCAGAGCGCTCGCGCCGAATAGGCGCGCCCATGGTCACGGCCACCGCTTGGCCGCAACGCAGAACCACTGATTTTGGGGGATCGCGCAGGGCAACGCCTTGGGGGAGGGGGGAGCTGGCGTTGCCCTGCGACGAAGCGGTACATATATCTGGCGTAAGAATGTTACAATTGTGAGTAATGCCTTTATAATTGCAAATGCTGCAATCGTCATGCGTCGGATTGGGGGAGTTGCTGCCGGATGAGCCGCACCATTCGCGCCGATCAGCTCGTTACCGATCGCGGACTCGCCGAGAGTCGCACCCGCGCGCAGGCATTGATTCTCGCCGGTCTCGTCTATTCGGGCGATCGCAAGGTGGAGAAGGCCGGCCAGCCATTGAGCCCCGATGCGCCGCTGGAGGTGAAGGGGCGTGACCATCCCTGGGTGTCGCGCGGCGGGCTCAAGCTGGACCATGCGCTTACCCATTTCCGCTGGGACGTGGCCGACCTTGTCGCGATCGATGTCGGTGCGTCGACCGGCGGCTTCACCGACGTGCTGCTGACGCGCGGCGCGGCAAAGGTCTATGCCGTGGACGTGGGCCATGGGCAGCTCGCCTGGAAGCTGCGTTCCGACGCCCGCGTGGTGGTACTGGAGCGCGTCAACGCCCGCCACCTAACCGCAGAGCAGGTGCCTGACGCACCCGACATGGTGGTGTGCGACGCGAGTTTTATCGCGCTCTCCAAGGTGCTGCCCGCCGCCCTCGGTCTGGCGCGCCCCGGCGCGCGCCTCGCCGCACTCATCAAGCCGCAATTCGAGGCCGGCCGCGAGGAAGTAGGCAAGGGCGGGGTGGTGCGCGATGCCGTCGTCCATGCGCGCGTCTGCGACGAAGTGATGGCGTGGCTCGGCTCAATCGGCTGGCAAGTCGAGGGCGTCACGACCAGCCCGATCACTGGTCCCGAAGGCAATGTCGAGTTCCTGGTCGGCGCAACGAAACTTGCCCCGCCGCCAAATGGTTGACGCGACGCTGCAACACGATACCTCCATGTCTTCCCGAAATGGGGCAGTTGGCCTTCGGGCTATTGGGGGATGACGAGATGAGCGAACTGGCGCTGCCGGGTCAGTTGAGGATGTCCTTCTTGCGGGTGGCGCTGGTGACGGTGCCGCTGATCCTGTTCCTCGGCATCCTGTCGGGTGTGGCGGCGGGTTCGAGCCCCGACGACCCCTGGTTCTCGGCACTCGCAAAGCCGGCGGCAATGCCGCCTGCCTGGGTGTTTCCGGTCGTCTGGATGGTGCTCTACATCCTGATCGGGCTGGCGCTGGCTATGGTGCTTTCCGCGCGCGGCGCGGAGGGGCGGTGGATCGGCGTCACGCTGTTCATCCTCCAGTTTGCGCTCAATCTCGCCTGGTCGCCTGTGTTCTTTGGCGCCCACTTGGTCGGAGTGGCCTTCGCGATCATTCTGCTGATGATCGTGCTAACCATCGCGACGGTGCTCGCCTTTGCCCGGATCCGGCCGCGGGCGGCGGCGCTAATGCTGCCCTATCTCGCCTGGATATGCTTCGCGGCGTGGCTCAATCATGCGGTCGACGCGTTGAATCCGAGGGCGGAGACGCTTGCGCCCGCGCAATCCAGCGCCCAAGTGCAGCTCTGACCGGGGCGCCGCGCGCCCCCGTGGGAGATCCGAAGATGCAGTCCGAAAATCGAATTCTGGATGATGTCGTGAAGCTGATGAACGGCTTGGCCGGCACCGTCGCCGGCGCCGGCCGCGAGGCCGAGGCGCAGATGCGTGAGAAGATGAAGGGCTTTTTCGGTGGCATGGACTTCGTCAGCCGCGAGGAATTCGATGCGGTGAAGGCGATGGCCGCCGCCGCGCGCGACGAGGCCGAGGCGCTCAAGGCCCGTCTGGATGCGGTCGAGGACAAGCTGTACGGCTCGTCCGGCGACCTGAAGAGCTGAACTGCGCGGTTCTCCACAGCTTTCGTGGGTACCGCCCTTGCCGCGAGCCCGTCTGGACGCCACAGCTAGGCGTCTCGCGACGCGTGCGGTAAGGGGAGCGCCACGATGAAGCTCGATGAACTCGAGGACGCGCGCAGCGAGGCGTGCGCGCCGATCGACATGCTGGAAAATTATTTCCAGGCGCATGGCTGGACGTGCGAGCGGATGGGCGATGACGAGATCGTCGCCACCGTGCAGGGCAGCTGGACGCAATATGAGCTGCGCGGTGTGTGGCGGCCGGAGGATTGCGTCCTCCAGTTCCTGGCCATGCCCGACATCCGCGTGCCCGCCGACAAGCGCATTGCGATCTACGAGACCATCGGCCTCATCAACGAACAGCTGTGGCTCGGCCATTTCGAGCTGTGGGCGGCGTCGGGACTCGCGCTCTATCGTAACGCCACGCTGGTCGAGGGCGACGGCGAGAGCGTGCTCAGCCTTGATCAGGCCGAAACGCTGGTCGAAACCGCGATCGACGAGTGCGAGCGCTTCTACCCGGTCTTCCAGTTCGTGCTGTGGGGCAACAAGACGCCGGCTGACGCAATCGCCTCGGCGTTGATCGAGACACGCGGAGAAGCCTGATGATCGCGGGTGACGGGCCGATCTGGCTGGCGGGCGCCGGCAACATGGGCGGCGCCATGCTACGCGGCTGGCTCGCCGCCGGGATCGATCCCGCGCGCATCACCGTCATCCGTCCGTCGGGCGCGTCAGTCGACGGCGGCGTGGCCGTTCACAAGACACCGCCGCCCGATGGCGAGATGCCAGCCGTGCTCGTCCTCGCGATGAAGCCGCAGAAGCTCGACGAGGCGGTGCCCGTGCTGGCACCGCTGGTGGGCGAGGGGACGTTGATCGTCTCGGTACTGGCCGGTGCCGAGATCAACTCGCTGGCGAAGCGCTTCCCGGTCCATCGCGCGATCGTGCGCATCATGCCCAACACGCCCGTCGCGATCGGCAAGGGTGTCATGCTGCTCCACGCCGATCCCAAGGCGGACGCGATCGCACGCGCGGATGCGGACGCGTTAGCCGCGCCGCTCGGCCTTACAGAATGGATCGACGACGAGACGATGTTCGGCGCGGCGACTGCGGTGTCGGGCTGTGGCCCGGCCTTCCTGTTCCGCTTCATCGACGCGCTGGCCAAGGCCGGCGTGGCGCAGGGCCTGCCCGGCGATCAGGCGGCGCGGCTGGCGCTCGCCACGGTGGAGGGCGCAGCTCTGCTCGCGGCCGGTTCCAACGAGACGCCCGGCCAGCTCGCTGACCGCGTGGCGAGCCCCGGCGGATCGACCCGCGCCGGCCTCAATGTGATCGACGCCGATGCCGCGCTCGACCGGCTGTTGGCGGACGTGGTCGATGCCTCGACCCGCCGAAACGAGGAAATGGCCGCTGCCGCGCGCTGAGCCCGGCGGTCTTCTCAGTGGGACGCGACAGGCATCGCGCCCCGCACGCTCAGCGGCGCAAAATGGGCGCGATATTCGGCCGGCGTCATGCCGGTGTTGCGCTTGAACAGGGAGCGGAAGAAGGCGACGTCCTGATAGCCGATCTCGCTGCTGATCGACTGGATCGGCCGGCCGTCGCGTTCGAGCATCGCCTTCGCCGCCTCGATCCGAAGCGCTTGCACATAGGCTGCCGGCAGCTTGCCAGTCGCTTCCTTGAAGTGGCGGACGAAGGTGCGGGAAGCCATGCCGGCGCGGTCGGCGAGCGCACGGGTCGAGATGTCGCAGCAGAAGCGCTCCTGCATGAACACCTCGATGGCGCGGATCTGTGCATCGTCATGCGCGCGCGAGACCGGCAGCATCGCATAGCCCGACTGGTGGATGCGCGGCATCGGCAGCAGCAGCGCCTTGGCGCATTGCAGCGCGATCTCGTGGCCGCACAGCTTCTCGACCAGGTAGAGGCTGATATCGATCGCGCTGCACACGCCGCCGCTGCACAGAAGCCGCGAATCCTCGGTAACGAACAGGTCCGGCCGCCAGTGCACCTTGGGGTAGCGCGCTGCCAGCCGGTCGCTCACCGCCCAGTGGGTGGTGGCGAGGCGGCCATCGAGCAGCCCCGCCTCAGCCAGATAGGCCGCCCCCATGCAGACCCCCGCAATATGGGCGCCCTGTTCGTAGTGATGCCGCAGCCAAGGAAGCAGCGCGTCGTTCTCGACGAGCTTGAGGTCGAGCTGCATTCCCGATGTCGGCACGATGACGATGTCGGTGCGCTCGACCTCGTCGATCGCCGCCTCGGGCGCCAGCATGACGTGCGAGGGGCTGCGGACGGCCCGACCGTCGAGCGACACTGTGCGCACGTGAAAGGCGGGCTCGGCGGGGCGGTCGTGCAGGTCGTTCCACAGCGCACCGGCGGAATGGAAGATTTCTGCCGGCATTATCGCGGTCGACGAAAGTCCGTCGTCCAGCAGCACGATCGTCACGTCGAGCATGGCCCTCCTCCCGGCTGAAGTATCAGGCGGCGGCGGTGGTCGGATCGATCACCGTGGCGATCTCTGTAATGCGCGTCGCTGGGAAACCGCTCAAGCGGGCATGCTCCATGATCGAGGCTTCGTTTTCGGCGAGATAGAGGCAGAAGGTCTTGCCCCGCGCGATGAAGGACTCGATCCACTGGACCCGTGGCGCGAGGCGCAGCAGCGCGCAGTTGGACGAGGCCGCGGCATCGCGCAGCCCGTGGGCGGAAAGCTGGTCGACGCCGGGGATGTCACGTTCGATGATGTACCTCTTCATGGCCGAAGCTCCCTATTGAGATGCTTGCAGCCTGCCGTCGATTGCGGTTCGGCAAAAGAGGAGCAGAACGACAATCAACAGGGGTGATCGCGCCTAGCGCCGGGGCCCAAGCGAATCTCCTTGCCTCTCGCTCCGGCTGCAACCAGCATGCGGGCAAAGGGGCTCGGACCTGCCCCGCACATCGGAGCGAGAGGATGGCCGAAGCCTATATCGTCGAGGCGGTGCGGACCGCCGGAGGGCGCCGCAACGGGCGGCTCTCGGGCATCCATGCCAATGATCTCGGCGCGATCTCGCTCAACGCGATCGTCGAGCGCACTGGCATCGATCCGGCGGCGATCGAGGACGTGATCTTCGGCTGCGTTACGCAGGCCGGCGAGCAGTCGATGCATGTCGGGCGTCATTGCGTGCTAGCGTCCAAGCTGCCGCAGAGCGTGCCGGCGGTCACTATCGATCGCCAGTGCGGATCGTCGCAGCAGGCGGTCCACTTCGCTGCGCAGGCGGTAATGTCGGGCACGATGGACATGGTGATCGCGGGTGGCGTCGAGAGCATGAGCCGCGTGCCGATGGGAACGGCGGCGCTTTTCGGCACGGGGGTGAGCCCCTGGTCGCCGGCGGTGCTCGATCGCTTTGGCGTCAAGAGCTTCAGCCAGTTTGAGGGCGCCGAGGCCATTGCCAGGAAGCATGGCTTCACCCGTGAGATGCTCGACCAGTTTGGTTATGAGAGCCATCGCAAGGCGCTCGCCGCCACACAGGCCGGGGCGTTCGAGCGGGAGATCGTGACCGTTCCCATTACGCTGCCCGACGGTACGCCCGAGACTCACAGCAGAGACGAAGGCATCCGCCACGATGCCTCGCCTGAGGGCATGGCGAACGTGAAGCTGCTGGTGGACGGCGGCACGATCACCGCGGCGACCTCCAGCCAGATCACAGACGGGTCCTCCGCCACTCTGATCGTCTCCGAGCGTGCGCTCAAGGAGCACAACCTCACCCCGCTCGCGCGGATCGTGAACCTCACCGTCACCGCCGGTGATCCGGTCATCATGCTCGAGGAGCCGCTGTTCGCCACCGACAAGGCGCTGAGGCGCGCGGGCCTGACGATCGACGACATCGATCTCTACGAAGTCAATGAGGCGTTCGCGCCGATCCCGATGGCCTGGGCGAAGCATCTCGGCGCCGATCCGGCGAAGCTCAACGTCAACGGCGGCGCGATCGCGCTCGGCCATCCTCTTGGCGCGACCGGCGCGAAACTGATGGCGACGCTGGTCCACGCATTGCGCGCGCGGGGCAAGAAATACGGCCTCCAAACAATGTGTGAGGGTGGCGGCATCGCCAACGTGACCATCGTCGAGGCGCTCTGAACCGTCGATCCGACGATGGGGAAGGAGGGAGCATGCAGTTCGACGGGATCGGCGTGGTGGTGACGGGCGCCGCATCGGGGCTGGGCCTTGCCACCGCCAGGGCCTTCGCAGCCGAGGGTGCCAAGGTCGCGATCTTTGATCGGAATGCAGACGCCGGCGAGATGGCGGCGAAGGCCATCGGCGGCCTCTTCTGCGCCGTCGACGTGACCAACGAGGCTTCAGTCGACGCCGGCTTCGCGAAGGCGCGCGCGGCGCAGGGGCAGGAGCGGGTGCTGATCAACTGCGCCGGCACCGCCAACGCGGCGAAGACCGCCAGCCGTGACAAGAAGTCCGGCGAGATCAGGCACTTCCCGCTCGCTGATTTCGAGCGGATCATCCAGATCAACCTGATCGGCACCTTCCGCTGCATCGCCAAGTCGGCCGCCGGCATGCTCACCGTCGATCCCCTGCCATCGGGCGAACGCGGCGCAATCGTCAACACGGCATCCATCGCCGCCGAGGACGGGCAGATGGGTCAGGCCGCCTATTCGGCTTCCAAGGGCGGCATCGTCGGCATGACGCTCCCGATCGCGCGTGACCTGTCGCGTGAGGGAATCCGCGTCAACACGATCATGCCTGGCATCTTCAGCACGCCGCTGATGAACGGCATGCCGGACAATGTGACGGATGCGCTGGCTGCAACGGTGCCTTTTCCCAAGCGGTTGGGCCAACCCGAGGAATATGCCAGCCTCGCGCTGGAGATGTGCCGCAATCCCTATTTCAACGGCGCGGGTGTCCGCCTCGATGGCGGTATCCGCATGGGCTACCCGTAAGCGGGCGCGGATCGAGAAAGGACGCCGACATGGCCGATGACAAGGTGGACTATGAGCTGGTCGGCGACGTCGCCTTCCTGCGGCTAAACGATCAGGCGACACTCAACGCGATGTCGGCCGCGCTCGGCGAGGAATTGCGCGAGGCGATCCGGCGGGCCCAGCTCGAGGCGCGTGCAATCCTGCTCGGCAGCATCGGCCGTGCCTTCTGCTCGGGCGCGAACCTGACCGACAGCGGTTTTCAGCTCGATGACCCTGAACGCGACGTTGGCATCATGCTGGAGAAGGTCTTCAACCCGTTGATGCTCGAAATGCGCGCGTGCGAGGTGCCGATCGTCACCGCCATTCGCGGCGCGGCAGCGGGCATCGGCTGCGCTTTTGCCTGCGCAGGGGACCTCATCGTGGCGGGCGAGGGCGCTTACTTCTTCCAGGCCTTCCGGCAGGTCGGTCTGGTGCCGGATGGCGGCTCAACCTATCTGCTTGCCAAGGCGATCGGGCGCGTGCGGGCGATGGAGATGATGTTGCTCGGCACGCGCGTGACGGCGCAGCAGGCACTCGAATGGGGGCTCATCAACCGCATCGTCCCCGACGACCGGGTGGATGAGGAGGGGTTGAAGATCGCGACCGATCTGGCGCGTGGACCACGTTCCATGGGCCTGATCCGGGCAGCCGCGTGGGCCGCGCTCGAGTCACCGTTCGACGAGCAATTGGGCCGGGAGCGTAGCCTCCAGCGCGATGCTTGCCGGACCGAGGATTTCGTCGAGGGCGTGACGGCCTTCCGCGACAAGCGCTCACCCACATTCAACGGACGCTGAGCCCGGACGCCAGGTTAGGCAGTTGCTGGCCCATCCTCATGAGCAACTTTCAGATCGTAGCTGGCTGTGTCTCCGATCCCACAGGGTTCGTGGGAAATATTGCAGCGCAATAATCTGAATAAACCACGTGATTTCTGATACTTCCTTGTAAATCCAGTAAATAATGCAGAAGGCGATGAAGTCATTGCCCCGATTGCGCGGTCGACTTGACGGATAAGAGACAAGGGGAAAGAATGCCGGCACGATCGGCATAAGTCCGACGCACAAGGGGGTAAACATGATTGGATCGGCGTTTCGTCGTCATTTTTCCGTGGTGCTCGCCACGGGAGTTTCTACTTTCGGCCTGGCTGCGATGCCCGCCCAAGCGCAATCGACCACAAATGTCGAGATGACGGCGAGCCAGGAGATCGTGGTGACCGCCACCAAGCGCGCCACGCTGATCCAGGACGTGCCCTTCTCGATCAACGCGCAAACCGCGCAGGATATCGCCCGGGCCCATGCTCAAACGCTGGAGGACCTGTCGCGCAACGTCGCAGGCCTCAGCATCCAGAATCTCGGGCCGGGCCAAAGTCAGGTTGCGATACGCGGCGTCTCGTCGGGCCAGATCGTGCGCGACCAGCCGGGCGTGAAGGAACAGGTCGGCGTCTATCTCGATGAATCCGTGATTTCATTGTCGCTGTTCACGCCGGACCTCGACCTGTTCGACCTGAATCGCCTTGAGACGTTGCGTGGCCCGCAGGGCACGCTGTTCGGATCGGGTTCGGAAGGCGGCACCATCCGCTACATCACCAACCAGCCGAAGCTCGATCGCGTCGAGGGATCGTTCGAGGCAGGCGTCAATCATATCGATGGCGGCAACACCGGCGGCGACGTGAAGGGTGCGATCAACCTGCCGCTGGGCGAGACCGCGGCGGTGCGCGCGGTCGGCTATTACACGCGCTACGCCGGTTTCATCGACGCGCTGCAGGAAGACGGTAGCGTCAAGAAGAACGTCAATGACGGCTATCGCGCCGGTGGCCGCGTCGCCGTCACGTGGAAGCCGATCGAAGCGCTCACCATCACGCCGCGCGTGGTCTATCAGCAAATCCAGAGTAACGGCTTCAACCGCGAGGAGAAATACAACCTCTTCGCCAATCCGTTCACGACCACGCGGCCGCCTGTGACGCTAAAGGATCGCGAGCAGTTCCTGTTGCTGCCCGAAAAATTCCGCGACAAGTTTCTGCTCGTTGACAACACGGCGGTGCTGGATTTCGGCCCGGCGAGCCTCACGTCGGTGAGCAGCTATACACACCGCAATCTGCTCGTCAGCCGCGACGCCAGCGCACTGACCGGCAGCGTCTCGGTCGATCTCGGCTTCCCGACTGCGGCGGTGCTGCTGCCGTCCAACCTGCGCGACCGCACGCGGCTCAACCAGTTCACCCAGGAACTGCGGGTGGCGTCTGGCGACAGCGGCCCGCTGCAATGGCTGGTCGGCGGCTTCTACTCGCACACCAACCGCAAATATTCGCAGCGCCTGCCCACGCCTGGTTATGATGCCTTCACCGACGCCGTGCTTGGCGCCGGCACTTCGGCTGCGGTGGCCAACGGCTTCCCGGCGGATTCGCCCTACAATGCGGACCTTCCGTACAAGCTGCGCCAGCTCGCGGCCTTCGCCGAATTGACGTACAACCTGACCCACACGCTGCACCTGACGGCGGGCGGCCGCTATTACGACTATAAGGAAACGCGCCGCTTCCACTCGGGCGGGCTTTTCTCGAACGGCGACGACCGGCGTGATTCCACCAAGTCGAACGGCGCCACGCCGCGCTTCCTGGCGAGCTTTGACGCCACGCCCAACATGACCTTCAACGCGCAGGTGTCGAAGGGCTTCCGTCTCGGCGGCGTCAACGATCCCCTCAACCTGCCGCTGTGCGGCCCGGCGGACGCGGCCACCTTCGGCGGCCGCCCGACCTTCAAGGATGAGACGCTGTGGAACTATGAAGGCGGCGTGAAGGCGCACTTCGGCCCACTGCGCTTCAACGTGGCGGGATTCTACAACGAGATCCACAACCTGCAGGTGACGGCTGATGCCGGTTCCTGCTCGTCGCGCGTGATCTTCAACGTGCCCAAGGCGCATTCCGGCGGCGGCGAGTTCGAGGTGACGGCGACGCCGATCAAGGGACTCGATCTGTCGATGTCCGGCAGCGTGATCGACTCCAAGTTCGACTCCTCTGTCACCAGCAGCACCGGCGTGGTGCTGGCCGGCATCCGCAAGGGCAACCGCCTGCCAACAGTGCCCAAATTCCAGATCTCGGCGAGCGGCACATACACGACAAGGATGGACGTGTTTGGAAGTGAGGAGGGCTTCTTCACTGCGTCGGTCCAGCACGTCGGTAGCCGTTACACGCAGCCGGCCGATCAGGAGGGCAATCCCCAGGCGTTCGTCTCCCACCTGCCGTTCGGCGGTGCGACGGGCAATGAAGCGACGATACTGGACCTCAAGCTTCCGGCTTACGACATCGTCAATATGAGCGCAGGTCTGCGCTTCCCGGGCCAGCTGGAGGTGTCGGTCTATGTCAACAACTTGACCGACAAGAACGCGCTCCTCTCCTTCGATCGCGAGCGTGGCGGCCGTGCGCGGCTCGGGTTCGAGGTGAACCAGCCGCGGACGTACGGAATGACGCTCCGCAAGTCTTTCTAAGTAATTGATGCGGCTCCCCGTCGGTTTCGGCCGGCGGGGAGCCTTTCTGTTTGCGGAACAAAAGAAGAGTGGCGCGAGTCAGCCCTGCAGAAGGTTCTGATTCTGATCGGCACCTTCCGGGCGCTCCGCCGAGATCGCCCAGGAGGGCGCGATCCTGAGACGCGTCAGACCGTGCGCCTTGGCCTGGTACATTAGGCCGTCCGCCTGCGAGATCAGCTTGTCGATCGGCGGCATAGGATGGGTAGCAGGCGCTATCACCGCACCCATCGAGCAGGAGACCTTCCCGTAGGGCAGCTTTTCCAGCGCAGCTTCCAGCTGCCGGTGCAGGCGGAGCAGTACCCGCTCGCCGGTCTTCTCGTTGGGCACGTCCAGGAACAGCAGGAATTCGTCGCCACCACTGCGGCCCGCGCAATCATAGCGGCGCACAGCGCCGGCCAGCATGTCGGCGAAGTGCACCAGCACCTCGTCACCGGCAGCATGGCCGAAGCGATCGTTGACGGGCTTGAAGCCATCCAGGTCGAGATAGGCGATGATGGCCGTCCGGCCGCGCGCCTCCGTCCGGTTCAGATGGTGCGAGGCGGTATCCAGGAAGGCGCGCCGATTGAGGATCCCGGTGAGCGGGTCGGTCGTGCCCATCCGGCGCTCATAGTTGAAGCTGTTACGGAAGCTGCGCACCAGCTCGATGACGAACGCCGATGAAAGCAGTCGCATCAGGATGTTCCAGACGATCGCCGCTTCCCGGCTCGCCCCAGTTTGCATCGCCACGAAGCTGCCGAAGCCATTGATGCCGATCGAGGCACTCATCGTGACGAGCGCGACCAACCACCCTGCCCGACGATCGAGGACCCAGCTCGTATAGGCGATCAGCACCAGATAGAAGGTGCCAAAGGTGATGTAGCGGGGGGCAGCAAGGTCGAGCAGTGTAAGCGTGACGAGCGAGCCCAGGCTGATCCACCAGCACGTCGCCGGTGGAGATTCCAGCAGCCACTTACGTGCCCGGCCTATCAGTTTGCGATAACCGGCTCGCGGCATCGGTGTCCTTCCTCCCCAGATAGCCCCCGCCTATCGGCGAGTGGTTAATCAACCCTTCTTTAAGGCGCAGCCTTGCGCCGAAAGGATGGGGCGGCGGGGACGGATATCCCTTTGGAACGGCTGGACATCGACACCGCTGCCTTATAACCCCATCAGGATGACAGGCTTCTCTCGCGCTATCTTGGGATGGGAGCGACTGGAATGGCGAATGGCGGCCGGAATGGCGCGGGAAGTCCAGACGACCGTTCCGAAAAAATCGACAAAATGGCGCGAGCCCTGATTGATCTGTTCGGCGATCGTGCGCTGGAAGTGAGTGAACATCAGGCGCGTTCGGGCGATATCGAGGCTGTAGTCGGGATCTGGCGGGAAATCGTCGAAAGGATTAAGGCGTTGCGCCACTGAACTTCAGCGGCGAATGGCGACCAGGGGCAGGGGCCGGCCCTGGCGATCACGGGGATCACCGGGCCGGCAGAATGTGGAAACTCAGGCGTTAAGTACCTTGGTCCTCGCTGCGCCATTTGCCTTCACCGCAGCTTTGGTCGTCCGGGTGTCCGGCTTGCGGGCAGGCGCCTTGGCAGCGCTCGGCTTGGCCGCCTTTGCCGTCTTCGCGGCGGGGGCGGGCGCAGTCACCGCTGGTTTGGTGGCCTTCGGCTTAGCTGCCTTCACGGGCTTGGCGGTCTTCGGGGCGACCTTCAGGGCTGCTGAGGCGGCCTTCGGGGCCTTCGGGGCCTTCGGGGCAGCCTTCGGGGCTGCTGGGGCGACCTTCGGGGCCTTCGCTGCAGCTGGGGCGGCCTTCACAGGCTTGGCGGTCTTCGGGGCCGCTGGAGCCGCCTTCGAAGTCGCGGGGGACGCCTTCGAGGCCGCGGGGGCGACCTTCTTGCGACCGAGGCCAATCTGGTGTGCGAGAGCGCTGCGCGCCTCGCGATAGGACGGCGCCACCATTGGATAATCCTTGGGCAGCCCCCACTTCGCTCGATATTCGTCGGGCGTCATATTGTAGTTCGTACGCAAATAACGCTTGAGCATCTTCAACTTCTTTCCGTCTTCAAGACAGATCAGATAGTCGGGCTTGATGCTGGCGCGGATGGAGACTGCCGGTTCCAGAGCCGGCTGTGCCTTTACTTCGGGTTGACCAGTGCGGTCGAGCGCCTCGTAAACCGCCCGGATCAGCGCAGGCACTTCGGCGGTCGGGACGCTGTTGTGACTGACATGTGCCGAGACAATGTCGGCGGTAAGACCGATCAGGTCGGTATCGTTCACGAATAGTCTCCGAGAATGTGATGGCATTGGAATGTGAATGTCTAGGATAATCATCGATCATATTCAAGCAGACATATGATGTCCCAAAAATAGAATCCCGGACTGTGAAGCGCCCTGTGCGAGCGCAAGGAGGCGGGCTCTTCCTGTCCATTGTGTCGGTCGGTTGATTGCGGTGTTTCCGTAAATGTTAACGGAAAGCTGAGCGGGGTTTCGGATTCAAATCCCGGGTAGCGACGGACTTCCCGGTCAAAGATATCACCGCGATGAATGGGTCATGTGACTTTGCATTCGAGCGGAGGCGAGAACGCTGTATTCGCCCGCGCAGAGGATTTGCCTGGAGAGACTATCGGGTCGAAGAGATCGACGCCGGAAAATGGCAACCATATCGGTATGGAAACGACCTAATCCTGCACCGTCAAGATCTCAAGCGCGGGCGTTCCTGGCTTGGAATTGTCGTTGATCCTTGTGCAGGATCGTACATTGCATGTGGATTGGAGGCCGATAGTGACAAACAGGCCGACGATAGGCGTCGGCATGTCCCAGTCACAGTCGCGTGAATAATGGACCATCCCGAGGAACGTCATACAGTCTCCGTGGGCTTTCGCCCAGCGACCCTCGGACCTGTGATGCGCCAAATCGCCCTCCAAATATTGGATGGCGACGGGGCCTTTTGAATATTCATCGGGTGATGAGGATGTCGCCATTCTGGCGACGAGTTCGGAGGCGGGGATGGGCCGCCTCCGGATAGGTAGTTCAGCGCCGGAATAGGCCGTCGGCGGCGCGCATGATCGCGTCGCTGTCGAGATCATAAGCGCTGTAGAGGTCGGGCAGGTCGCCGGTCTGGCCGAAGCGGTCGACACCGAGCGCGGCCACCCGCGCGCCGCCGACCCCGCCCAGCCATGTCAGCGCGGCGGGTGAGCCGTCGAGCACCGTCACCAGCCGCGCCGAACGACCGAGCGGGGCCAGCAGCATCTCAACATGCGATGTCGCGTCCGTCTCTCCACGGAAGCGACGGGTCTGCGCGGCGCTCCAGTCCCGATGCAGCAGGTCGGGCGAGGTGATCGCGAGCAGGCCGAGCCCTGGGAAATCCTCGGTCAGCCGACTCCATGCCTCGATCGCTTCGGGGGCGATGGCGCCCATATAGACGATCGCATCGGTGCCCTTGGGGCGCTGGAGCCAGTAGCCGCCCTTCAGTGCATCGGCCTTCCAGGTCTCGTTGGTTCGGCCCGCCTGCGGCAGGTTGCGGGTCGACAGGCGCAGGTAGACCGAGCCGCCCTTGTCCTCCTGCATGTGACCGAAAGCCCATTCCATCATCACCGCGAGCTCGTCGGCGAAGGCGGGCTCGAACGCGGTGAGGCCGGGTTGGCCCATGCCGATCAGCGGCGTGTTGATCGACTGGTGGGCGCCGCCCTCCGGCCCGAGCGTCACACCCGAGGGCGTGGCTACGAGCAGAAAGCGCGCATCCTGGTAGCAGCCGTAGTTCAGCGCATCGAGGCCACGCGCGATGAAGGGATCATAGACGGTGCCAACCGGGAATAGCCGTGTGCCGAACAGCGGCGCGGAGAGGCCAAGTGCTGTCAGCATCAGGAACAGGTTATGCTCTGCGATGCCGAGCTCGATATGCTGGCCGGCGTCGCCACCATGCCATTTCTGCGCCGACGGGATCTTGGCTGCCCTGAACACGTCGGCCAGCTCCTTGCGCCGAAACAGGCCGCGCTGGTTTACCCAAGCGCCGAGATTAGTCGAGACTGTGACGTCGGGCGAGGTGGTGACGATGCGCTCGGCGAGCGGATGGCCGGACTTGGCGAGTTCGAGCAGGATCTTGCCGAACGCCATCTGGGTGGACTGCTCGTTGCCCGTTGGCGCGGCAAGGGCGGGGACGGGTACGGCCGGCGTCGCTGCACGGGCGCGACCAGACGCGAACGGCGAGTCTTCGACGAACGCCCTGAGCGCGGCGGCGGCATTGTCACCGAGCCCGCCATAGGGCTCCCACTCGTCGCCCTCGGAAATGCCGAGGCTGTCGCGCAGGCCGGTAATCTGCGTCTCGGTCATCAGCCCGGCATGATTGTCCTTGTGGCCGGCGAACGGCAGGCCATAGCCCTTGACGGTGTAGGCGATGAACATCGTCGGCCGTTCGTCGTCGGCGGCGGCGAAGGCCTCGGCGAGCGTCTCGGTGCAATGGCCGCCGAGGTTAGTCATTAGCTGAGCGAGCGCCTCGTCGTCATAGGAGGCGATGAGCTCGGCGACGCTCGCCTT